>Ga0180007_10001560_pt1 | contig 30522 bp, 19 predicted proteins | sample MM_PC_MetaG_FD_121122 | JGI IMG/M metagenome (GOLD analysis project Ga0180007, IMG submission 121122) | Groundwater microbial communities from the Aspo Hard Rock Laboratory (HRL) deep subsurface site, Sweden - MM_PC_MetaG | ecosystem: Environmental > Aquatic > Deep subsurface > Groundwater... | reverse complement strand
CGGCCCGATATCATTCACTGTCACGACGGCCATGCCGCCTTGCTCCCGGTCATGGCCAGAGAAATTGACGGTATCCGCCATTTCTTCAGAAAAACCGGGATGGTCGTGACCATTCATAACGCCGGCCTCGGATATCATCAGGAGGTGGATGACTTGCCGTTTGCCAAGGCCATTACCCGCCTGCCTTCCGCCATCATCGGCAAAAATCAGCTCAATGGCCGGTTTGATCCGTTTCTTGCCTCCTCCCCCTATGTGGTCATGAATACCGTCAGTGAAAATTATGCCAGGGAATTACGGGAAACCGCGGATGATGAAATGACGGGATTGCTGGGGCATACTCTTGCCAGCAGGGGAGTGATGCTGCAAGGCGTAACAAACGGCATTAATCCTGAGGACTTTAATCCGAAAGATGCTGAAAAGCAGGGTATTGCCGCGCCTTATTCTCCGGGCAAAGGGGATTTGGCCGGAAAACGGGAATGCCGGCGCGAACTGGTAAATATGATCCGCCTGCAGGAACTGGCCAGTGTCCGGGTCAGCGGCTCATTAACTGATGCATCGGATCTGCCGCTTTTTACCCTTATCGGCCGGCTCTCCGCGCAGAAAGGGGTGGACAAGCTGGTGGGCGCCCTGAAAATCCTGCTTCCCATGGATGACGCTTTTCAGGTGCTGATCCTTGGCACCGGCACCAAAGAGATTGAAAGTGACCTGATCGGGCTGACAGAGATCAAAGAGAACCTGGGCAGGATCTGTATCTTAAGCGGCTATGACCAGCAACTGGCCAACAAGGTCTATGCTGCCGGGGATTTTTTTCTTATTCCCTCCAGGTATGAACCCTGCGGTCTGACCGATTATATTGCCCAGCTTTTCGGCAATCTGCCCATTGTCCATCATGTCGGCGGGCTGGTTAAGGTGGTGGATGGTAAAACGGGTTTTGCCTACCATGAGCACAGTGCCGCAGCTCTTGCGGAAGCAATGCAGAGGGCGTTGCAGATGTTTCGCCGGCATCCGGAACGTATAAAGACCATGCAGCAGGAAAGTGTAAAGGTTATCCATAATTTCTACACGTGGGATAAAATTGTGCTACGATATATCCAGCTTTATCAGGAGGCGCTCAAGCTTTGCAGCGAGCCATGATTGACGGCGAAAGCCAGGAGGCCGGACAGGAGCGGAATAAGTGGTTTGCCCGCAGGCGCAATTTTTTTGTCATCAACATGCTGAAGGGGTTTTACCGGACTGCCGAGGGTTTTTTGCAGATTTATCAGGACTATCTCAATACGGGGAAAGTCCCGTACAATGAGGTCGACAAACTGGTCGGTACGGAGAACAGGAAAGGCTGCCTCTGGAGTTTGAAAGATGACTGTCATCAGCTTTGGAGAAATGGTGACTCCGCCTTTGAGCTGAATGGTTCTCTGCTTGACTGGATTATAGGCTCTATCTTTCATGAGGCGATGAAACTCAAGGAAAACATCTATCTGTTTGAGTTTTATGCCCCGCTGGCCCATGACATGAAGGGAGAGTGGCGCAAGGCAATACAGCAGTTCTGCGGGGTGGACTGCCGGCGTTTCATGGAGAGAATTTCCCATGAGGTGGACCGGCAGATGGAGAGCCTGGGATTTATGTTCGGCAGGGCAATTTATCTGCTGCGCACCATGCTTCCCTCGCAGGCGCACAACCCCCTGCTGCTCAGGTATCTCATCGAACACCGTGATGTGGCAAGCGAGCTTTGGTCCGAGTCGCTGGATGAAATTTTCAAAGACATGTTCAACGGCGTCCCGGAAAGCGGATATTGCTTTGCAGCGCAAAGCTATTTTGACGGGAACTGGTATGAGAAAGCTCTTGCGGCATATCGCGAAGCCTTGCGTGTCAATGAGCACTGCGACGAGGCGGTTCAGCGGACGTATCAGCTGGAGGCGATACTGAAAAAGACGGAAGAAAATCAAACGGGTATTTCCCGTAGAACACAGTTAATGTAATATTTGAGGAGGCGGCATGACAATAAAAATCGGTATTAACGGGTTTGGCAGGATCGGCAGAAACATTTTCAGAGCTCTGGGAAAGGATGAGGCATTCAAGGATATTGAGGTGGTGGCCATTAATGATCTCACCAACCACGAGACACTGGCCCATCTGCTCAAGTATGACTCTATCATGGGTGTTTATGAAAAAAATGTCCATGTGTCGGCTAAAGGTCTGACGGTTGACGGCAAAGAGGTGACGATTTTCAATCACCGGAATCCGGCCGATATTCCGTGGGGCGATATGGGGGCCGATTATGTGGTGGAATCCACCGGGCTCTTTACTGATGGTGAGAAGGCCAGCGCCCATATTGACGGCGGGGCCAAGAAGGTTGTCATTTCCGCCCCGGCCAAGGGAAACGTCAAAACCATTGTCATGGGCGTCAATGAGCACGAGTATGATCCCAGCGAGCACCACATTGTTTCCAACGCCTCCTGCACCACCAATTGCCTCGCCCCCTTTGCCAAGATTATCATGGATCGTTTCGGCATCAGAAAAGGCTTGATGACAACCATTCATGCCTATACCAATGATCAGTGCCTTCTTGATTTCCCGCACAGCGATCTGCGCAGGGCCAGGGCTGCGGCACTGTCGATGATCCCCACCAAAACCGGCGCTGCCGCCGCAGTCTCCCTGGTCATTCCTGAACTGAAAGGGAAGTTTGACGGACTGGCGGTGCGTGTGCCCACCCCCAATGTATCTCTGGTGGATGCGGTCATGGAGGTGGAGAAGGAAACAACGGTTTCGGAGGTCAATCAAGCCCTGAAGGAAGGCAGCAATCGTTTTCTCGGTTATTCCGAAGAACCGCTGGTTTCCATTGATTACCAGGGCAATCCCCACTCCTCGGTTGTTGACGCCATGTCAACCAAGGTAATCGGCAATATGGTCAAGGTGCTTAGCTGGTATGATAATGAATGGGGCTATTCCAATCGGGTACTTGATCTGATTCTGCTCATGGAAAGCCAGAAAACTTTGTAGCTGGCCAAAGTTTCACTTTTTTGTTAATGACAGAAAAAACGCACCTTGCGGGGCTGATGTAATGGGTCAAGCCATTGTCATCGGCCCCAGGGGTAATGAACAGAAACAGCTCCCCGCAGTATGCCTTTCTATGGATTTTTAATTCTCAACACCGATTCCTTCTTTATGAGTCAAACAGAAAAAAGCCTTTATGAGACGTCCAGCGCATTAAAGGCCAATCTCCTGGAAACAGCGGTCACCGATGTGACCATCGATCCGGCCAAGCTTGCTCTTCTTGATCTTATCAAAGATTTCAAGGGCATCCACAACAACCTTTATGAACTGCTGTACGAGATTCATCACCCGTATCACAACTGGAATCTCATTATTCCCAAACTGCGCGCCTTTGTTCTGAAAAATGTTGCTCTTTTCTGCCGCAGCAATAAGGGACCGGAGGCGTTCAGCATTTTCTGCGGAATTTTTCTGCAGGCCATAGATGAAACGAGGAAAAACAGAACCCTGCTCAATCTCTGCATGGAGTCCATGTTGGCTTATGTGGAGCGGCTGATCAGCTGCGCCAGGGCGGATCTGAAACAGTATGAGGACGTGCTGTCTCTCCTGTTTGACAGGCTTTACAACCTGGACAATCAAATCATCATGCTCATGGTGCAGGGCCATCATCCCATGAAAAAGATTGTCCTCTCCCTGGTGGAATTCCGGGAAAAAGAGGGGATATCCTTTAATCTGCAGCCTGCGGCCCGTCTGATGAAAAAGGTCCTGCTGCTCAACTACAATTACTGGCTTGAGGTTGAGGATCCCTTGCCATGGTTTCTTGCCCAGTGCAGTGACATGTGCAACAACTGGGATGCGGGCAAACTGTTCAACGCCATTTCCCATGATCAGATCAGGAAGCATCGAGAGCGTCTGCAGGAGATCGAGGCCAGCAATGAGCAGCACGATCTGCGGGCCATTCTGGAGTTGCCGTCCCATATGGATCTGGTCCGGCTGTATCGGGAGATTCCTGAAAAGCTGGCTGTGAAGTATGAAAAAGGCGCAAAGCCCGAAGACGACAGGTTTGCGGAAAACAGAAAACTGATTTTTCTTTTCAGGATCATGCGCACCTCCGGGCTTTACCTCATCCACGAGGAGAGTCTGCGGGAGATCAACCGCAGCCTGATTGTGCTCATCCGCAAGCAGACCTTTGAGGAGATCGAGTCTTTTCTGCTCACCACCCTGCAGCTTTTAAAGGAAAATGTCCGCCGCTACCCCCATACCGCCCTGCAGTGCATCCAGGTTCTCGGCACCGAGGTGTTCAACCGGGAAAACAGCCGGCTGGTGGAGACGTTTTTGTGGGAGACGGTGCGCTTTGGGTTCCAGTATGCCAATGTCACCGGGGTGGACCAGGATTGGCAGCCGATTACCAACCCGGCGCATCTGGCCAATATCCGGGTCTGGCTGAACCTGATCATGCAGGAGCCGAAGTGGTGTTCCACTCTTTTTTCCGCTCTTATCATCAACCTCAAGCTCTCCGGCACCTGTGTCAAGGATACTGATCTTTTCCAGCGGGACATCAGCCGCCTTCTCAACCATCCCATTGCCCCGGTTTACAATCTGGTCAAGCAGTTCACCAAGCTCATGCCTGTTTTCTTTAATGAGATCGGGGCAGAGGGCAACCTGCGTGATGTTTCCACCGAGCTTGATGAAATACATAAGCGCAAGGATTTGCTCATTCACTTTCTGCGCAAGCAGAGCCACGTTGAAAGCTCTAACCTCATTGTCGACTTTATCAAAGCCATCCTCAGCTTCTGGGTGACCCTGGATAAACAGGTGCTCAAGGATTTTCTGCCGGATGAGGTGCTCAGTCAGGTCCAGACCAGCGGTCCCTTTGTGGATGAACAGCATATCATCACCAAACGATTGCAGGCCGTGGAACGTTATGAAAAAGAAAATGACCTGCTCAAATGGGATGAGGGGAAGATCGCCGGCTTCCTGGCCGCCCAGCAGGATATCAGTGCCCATGAGGTGCGGCGTTTTGAACTGCTGGTGCAGATGTACAGGCTGCTTGATCTGAAGTATAACCTCGGCTTTCAGGAGTTGCGTCGGCAACTGGAACAGGCGGCCGGCGGCGGGTTTCCGGAAATGGAGCAGCTGCTCACCGACCTGGAGATCTGCGACACGGTCCAGTGCCTGACCGCCCTGCTGGATCACCTTGGGCAGCTGAAAGAGATTATTCTGAGCAGTACAACTTTTGAGGCCAAGGAGGATATCTATTACAAACGCCATATTGCTGTTGATATTCCGTCCGTTTATGGCCGCTACAGCGAAAAGAAGTTTGATGCACTCGGCCTGACCTTCAGGCTGGAAAATCTGGCCAATATCTATCTCGAGCGTCTGCCTTCCTCCCTGAATTTGTCGTTTATCACCCGGGCTACCTTTATCCGCATTATCAAATATTTAAGGCTTTACCTCCGCGCCCTGAAAATTGATGGCATCATCAGCCGTCGCCTGGAAACTTATGTGGACCTTCTTTCCAATTCGCTGGGAATCAAACGGTTTTCCTATACCCAGTACATCGATATATTCCGAGGCCTGTCCGAAGGGGTAAAGGATGTTATTTACGCCTATTACACCAATATCCATCAGAATAATCTTTCCATCATTATTCCCCAGATAGGGTCGAGCAATCTCCTGGCCAAATACCGCAATCTCTGGGAAGAGGATGAAAATGACAAAAACGGACGGTGCCTGAAGGAGTCTATCCATCGTTTGTCCGAGACCTTCATGCGCGATCTCATTTCCGGCACCTTTGGCCTGCAGCATCTCGATAATTTCATCACCAGGATTTATCAGGTGCTGGAAAGGCAGCGCGAACTGCTGGATGAAAAGCAGCTCGATCTGCTGATGACCTATAACCCTGACAAGGCGATTCACGAGTTCAGCCGTAAAGGCGCCCATGCCAAAAATCTCATTCTGCTCGGCAATAAGGGATTTAATCTCAGTCTGCTGGCCGTGGATAACAAGCCTGTACCCCCCGGTTTTATCATCACCACTGAAATCTTCCGCTGCTGGTCTGTTGTCAGCAGTTTTTTTATGGCCAGAAATGAATTCATGAAGCAGATACGCCAGGCCTTGAATCAAATAGAGGAAAAGACCGGCACCCGCTACGGGGACCCGGATAATCCCCTTCTTGTCTCCATCCGCAGCGGCGCCTCCATTTCCATGCCGGGCATGATGGCCACCATTCATAATGTCGGGTTGAACAATGAGATCGTAGAGGCCGTTGCCGAGGTGCCGGGCAAGGAGTATCTGGCCTGGGACAATTTCCGTCGTTTTCTCCAGTCGTGGGGTATGACCATGGGGGTTGCGCGGGATACATTCCAGGCCCTGATGAATGATGCCAAGGCCAAGCACGGCGTCGAGGTGAAAAGTCAGTTCAGTCCGGAACAGATGAAGGAGCTGGCCTTAAACTATCAGAAGAAAATCAGAAACCTGGGGATCGGCATACCGGATGATCCCTGGCTGCAGCTGATCGGTGCGATAGAAATGGTTCTTGCCTCGTGGGATGCGCTGAAAACAAAGGGCTACCGGGGCCTGATGGGCATTTCTCATGCCTGGGGTACGGCTGCCATTGTGCAGGCCATGGTTTTCGGCAATCTCGGACCTGAAAGCGGCAGCGGCGTTCTCTTTACCGCCCATCCCTACCGCAAGGTCCGGCGGGTGGCGCTCTGGGGTGATTATGCCCCCGGTGATCAGGGCGAAGATATTGTCAGCGGCCTGGTCACCACATTCCCCATTTCCGTTGAGCAGGCGGAAATTGATGGCAGACCGGTGGATTTCTCTCTGGAAAGGAGGTCGCCGGAGGTGTATCAGGAGCTTCTCTCCATTGCCCGCAATCTGGTTTACGAAAAGGAGTGGAACCCCCAGGAAATGGAGTTTACCTTTGAGGGGCCGAAGGCATCCGATCTCTACATCCTGCAAACGCGGGACATGATCACCATCAAGAAGAAAGAGCGGTTTTATGTCTTTCAGAACGAGGAGCAGCTTGCTGATTATTTTCTTGGCAAAGGGATCGGCGTGAGCGGCAGCGCTCTTTCCGGTCTTGCCGTGTTTAATGAAAAAAATATCCGTGAGCTGCGCGAGAAGTATCCTGATATGCCCCTTATTCTCATCCGGCAGGATACCGTGCCGGAAGATGTCAAGGAAATTGCCATGGCAGACGCCCTGCTGACCTCCCGCGGCGGCCAGACCTCCCATGCCTCGGTGGTAGCTCTGCGGCTGGAAAAGACCTGTGTTGTCGGTTGCCATACCCTGCAGGTATATGAGGCTGAGGAGCGCTGCGTAATCGGCGGCAGAGTTATACGGCTGGGAGATCCGGTGGCTATTGACGGCAGGAAAGGACTCTTTTTGCATGGCCTGCATGAAGTGAAGATTGAGGTGCATATTCTGCCTATTTGATGAGTGCGTACAGGAGTTATCAATGGCTAAGGTCAGGGTCGAGTTAGAGAAAGAGGTTGCGAGGGAAAAAAGCCAGAAGCAGAGGGCTCTAATTAAAAGAACAAATGAAATTCCCAAGTTGCTGATCAGGGAGGGCCTGCTGACGGAAGAGCAGCTGCATTACGCGCAAAGGGTTCATGCCAAGCTGACCAGTCAGCGAAGCCTGCTCAGCATTCTGGAGGAATTGCAATATGTGACAAAAGAGCAGGTGCAGGATGCCTTGCGGGCCGGCCCGGTTTCGCTTCCGATCGGTTCATTGCTGATTGAACTGGGTTACATCAGTGAAACCGATCTCGCCATGGTGCTCGACAGCCAGCAGGAAAATCCTAACGTCAAGTTCGGCCAGGTCATTGTCGACCTCAATCTCATTGATGAAAATGATCTGCTGCGGGTTCTTTCCTATCAGCTCGGCTTTCCCTATATTGAGCCTGCCGTTACGGAAATTGATCCGAAGGTGATCGAACGGGGCAAGGTGGAGGTTTATGCCGAAAATAAGTTTCTGCCTCTGCTTTATCAGGGAGACGCGATCATGGTCGCCTTTGCCGATCCGCTTAACAGTGACCATGTGCGGGCAGCAAAGAAAATTTTCGGCGATTCCATAGTTATCTGTATTGCCCGGGAAAGGGCGATCCTCGAAGCCTTGACCAGGTATGAAGCCAAGGGGCGTAAGTCGGACAAGGGAGCAAAGAAGGCCGAGGCAAGCGATAGTGCCGTTGTCATGGCGGTCAACTCCATTCTGCTGGATGCCCATAAGCAGAATGTCAGCGATATTCATATTGAACCGCTTCGCGACATGCTGCAGATCCGTTTCCGCAAGGATGGGGTCTTGGTCCCTTATAAGGACTATCCGCTGGATATGGCCCCGGGAATTTCCAGCCGCATCAAAATCATGGCCGGCGCTGATATTGCCGAGCGGCGGCGGCATCAGGACGGACGCATTTTTTTTGAAGAGGGCGGGGTTCAGATTGACCTGCGTGTCTCCATCTATGTGACCATCTATGGTGAGAAGATCGTCCTGCGCCTGCTCGGCAGACAGGGAGAACTGCGGGCAATCGATGAGCTTGGCCTTGCGCCCCGTATTCTGCAGCGATTCGAGGAGGAGGCGCTGGATGCGCCCAGCGGGGTCATTATCATTACCGGCCCGACCGGCTCCGGCAAGACGAGCACCCTGTATAGTGCTGTCAATCATCTCAACAGCCCGAGCTGCAGCATCATCACCGCGGAAGATCCGGTGGAGTTTGTCCTGGCGGGCGTTGCCCAGTGTTCCATAAACCCGAAAATCAATGTCACTTTTGAAGAAACCCTCAAACATATGGTGCGCCAGGACCCGGATGTTATTGTTATCGGGGAGATCCGGGATCGGTTTTCCGCGGAAATGGCCATCGAGGCGGCCCTGACCGGCCATAAGGTGCTGACCACCTTTCACACGGAAGACAGCACGGGAGCGTTGCTCCGGCTGCTCGACATGCAGATCGAAGCCTTTCTCATCGCTTCCACCATTGCCGGCATTCTGGCGCAGCGGCTTGCGCGGCGGGTATGCAAGGATTGCGCTGAAGATCATCCGTTGGCGCCTGATGAGCTGCGCCGGCTGGGATATGGCCTGAAGGAGGGAAGCGGGCTGACGTTCAAAAAAGGACGCGGCTGCCGGAAATGCCACTTCACAGGTTACAAAGGCAGACTGGCGATCCATGAACTGCTTATCCCTGGAGAAATGGTGAAGGATGCGGTTATTGCTCGCAAAACCTCCCATGAAATCAGAAAGATCAATTCCCAGACAACCGGCCTGGTAACGCTGCTGGAAGATGGCATCTGCAAGGCAAGCCAGGGTCTGACCAGTTTCAATGAGGTCATTCGCCAGCTGCCCCGCCTGGACAGGCCGCGGTCTCTTGTTGAAGTCAAGCGCTTGCTGGGGGTGCAATGATGAATAAGAGCCTGTCCCTTATTGAACAGATTAATGAATTCGTCGGCAAGGAAAATTTCCAGCTGCCGGTTTTCAATGAAATTGCCATGCGCATTTTAAAAATGGCCCGGCATGAGGATTTTGACATCCGCGAGATGAGCCAATTGATCTATCAGGATCAGGTGCTGGTGGCCGAGGTGCTGAAAGCGGCCAACTCGCCGTTTTTCGGCGGTTTATCCGTTATTACCACCGTAAAAGACGCCATTGTCCGTCTCGGCACCCGTCAGGTTGGCGAACTGGTGCTCATCGCCGCGGAGCGTATCCAGTATCGCGCTTCGGACAAAAAACTGAACAAACTGCTCAATAAGCTGTGGAAGCATTCTGTGGCCTGCGCCATAGGCTCCCAGTGGCTGGCCAGAAGGCTCAGTTATCATGAGAAGGACAATGAGGCCTTTATCGGCGGTCTTCTGCATGATATCGGTAAACTTTTTCTGCTCAGGGTGATCGATACCATGCAGGAATCAAAGGAATTATCTTTCACGATTTCCTATGAGCTCAGCTATGAGCTGATCAATTCCTTTCATGCGGATCAGGGTAATAAATTGCTCTCGCAATGGAATCTGCCGCAAATTTACTGTGAAATTGCCCGGAACCATCACAGCCAGGAATTTGATCAGCAAAATATTCCACTGCTGCTTGTCAGACTCACCAACCAGGCATGCAATAAACTCGGTCTCGGCATGAGCCACGATCCTTCCATCGTGCTTTTCACCTCCCAGGAGGCCTCAGTCCTGCGCATCAAGGAAATCATCCTTGCCGAGCTTGAGGTGATGCTGGAGGACACCATGCAGATCGTCGTCTGAATCTGCCGGAAACGCATAATTTGGAGTAAAATTATCGGATTATCCATACCTGTTTACCGATAAGATCCCGTTTACAATAAAACTCAGGTTTTGTTACGTATACTCAGGAAGTATCTCCAATTGGTGTATTTCTACCAATCTTACCCTTGCCAGAACAAACCTAAATTGAAGAGGGGCATTAAAAGAATATTTTTAGACAGCAAAATAGCTGGATAAAAACTCTCTTGGTGATAATATGCGTTAGAATAGCGGCATAAAAAAATTTATGCTCCCTAAAGACGTAAAACTCGGCGTCTTTTCGGAAGTCTACTCTATTTTAGGCGTACCTGACGCGCGATGAAGGGTAACAGAGAAACATGCAATTGTATGAAAGACCCGGCCAATGACATGGGAAGCCTTATGAGCGTCGAAAGAAACCGGCTGCTCTCCCTTATCGAATTCTCGCAACAGTCCGCACGGTTGCGGGGCAAGCCAGCCACTACCGTCGCTGCACACGGTCTCTTCGCTCTCTACGAACACGAGATTCAAGGGTTGCCCGGTATCTGCCTAAACGTCAACGGCTCCGAAAGCGAGGACGAGATTTGGCTTGCCGTTGAACGGCTACACGAGATGAGGCCGCCCGATGTTGGTAGCGCAGTACTTCGACCCTGGGTACAGATGACTCAACTACCAACGGAAGAGCCGCGGCTGCGCGAGGCTACGGATGGTGCAAGCCTAATCGCAGCAGGAACGTACTGTTCATCGGCGAAGCCGTTAGAGCAAGGCAAGTCTGCCATCGACCCCGAGACGACGATTACGCTTTTCGACTACGAGGAGGCCGCTCTGGTCCGGGCTCAGTTCGCTGCCTACCATGCCACAAAGTGGCGTCCCTGGGCCGAGGAAGAGAGGCGCCGCCGCAGGACCATCCGCCTCTATTCCCTGCTTTTCACGCTGAAGCAGCAGCTCGAGGGCAGCATTGTCGAAGCCCAGCTCGAACTCGTCTGGGGCGTTGGCCTCGGTATTTGGGACTCTAATGGCACACACGTGAGCTATCCGTTGGTAGGACGGCTGGTCGAGATGTCGCTCAACCCCGTGACGGCTGCCGTGGAAATCCGGCCGCGGGATGTCGATGCTCGCATCGAGGTCGACTGGTACGCATCCGTCGACAACCTTGGTGTTACCGCTCTCGAGAAAGCGGCGAAGGACTTCTTCCTGCATGCTACGACGACCTTTTCGCCGTTCGACCGCGGCACCTTTGAGCCTCTTCTTCGCACGGCAGTTACCAACCTCGACGCTAATGGCATCTACTGGCCCAGCGAAGTGCCGGCGGAGGACCGGACGCTGCCCAAGGCGGACGACAAACTTAAGGTCACCGACACGTGGGTGCTTTTTGCGCGTCCGCGAACCAATAGCTTATTTCTGCAAGACCTCGAAAAGCTGAAGCAGAAAGCTGAGGAAGCCGAGTTCTACCCACCCGCGGTTGCGGCGGTCGTGACCGACCCAGACACGACCAATCCGGTCGTTGAACTGCCATCCTTCCGTGGTGTCTCCGCCTCATATCAGTCGGAGCGCAGCACGAGCGGCAAGAAGGCGCGTGACCTTTACTTCCCCAAGGCATTCAACGACGAGCAGGTCCGCATCGTCCAGCTATTGGAGATTTCCGACGGCGTTGTCGTGCAGGGTCCGCCTGGCACGGGCAAGACGCACACCATCGCCAATGTCATCTGTCATTACCTGGCCGAAGGCAAGCGGGTGCTCGTGACCTCGATGAAGGACCCGGCATTGGCGGTGCTGCAGGAGCAGCTTCCTGAGGAAATCCGCCCGCTCGCTATTTCGCTACTGACCAGCGAACAGGATGGCATGAAGCAGTTCGAACATGCCATCCACAAGATTGCATCCGAGGTACAGGGACTCGACCGCGGCAGCACAGCGAGAGTCATCAATCATCTTGAGGAATCGATTGATGCCCTCCACGGCAAACTGGCCAGCATCGATCGCAAGATTGGCGAATGGGCGAAACGGAACCTCGCCAAGGTCACGCTGGAGACCGAGGGAATCGACCCTCAGGACGCCGCGCACGAGGTGGTCCGGAACGTGGGTCAGTACGAGTTGATTCCCGACTCCCTTGGAATCGCTCCCGAGTTCGCGCCGCAGTTCTCAGACGCGGACGTTGTGCGGCTGCGTGATGCGAGGCGTGCTTTAGGTCAAGACATTGACTACCTTGATGCGTCGTTGCCGCAGCTCGTAGAGTTTCCCGACTCCAAGGCACTGCTCGAGGTCCACCAAGACCTGTCCCAGTTCGAAAAGCTGAAACAGGGCGTAGAAAACGGGACCGTTCCAGCGCTCGCCGATTCGAGCCAGGAGACGCTCGCTCTCGCTCAGAAACTCCTCACGCACATCGAAGCCCTTCAGCGCCTGCGTGATGAGGTCATGCAGGCGCATCGTCCCTGGACGGTCGCCATGCGCGAACGGCTGCGGCGCGGTAGGAACGACAACCTTATGCCGATGCTGGAAGCCCTTGGCGCCGAGCTTGAGCAGGCTGTCGAGTGGCGAAAGGCGTTTCTTGAGCGGCCGGTTACTACGCCTGCAGGCATTGAGCTTGATACCGAACTCGCGGAAGCTGTGAGGAATCTCACTGAGGGCAAGAGCCCCTTTGGTCTGAAAGGGCTGTTCGGCAAATCAGCGCAGAAGAAACAGATGGACAGTATTCGTGTTCTCGGCAATCCCCCTGCCGACGTCGAGAGTTGGAAACATGTAGCCGAGCATCTGGCGTTGTTGAAACGCCTGCGCGAACTGGCCTTGCGCTGGAACGCTCTTGCTCATGAGCTTCAGATCGAAGCGGTACCGGGAGACCTGCCGGAAAGTGGCTTGGCCGCCGCCCAAGGGTACGCCCTTTACCTCAAGGTGAAGTGCGTAGTAAAGGCGGAAGGCGAACTTTGCACCGCGGCTTCTCATGTTTTCCCCAACTGGGCTCATGCCCGCGAGGTAGCGGATAACACGCAGCGACTGGCTGATCTGGAGAAGGCGCTGCGGCACCACCTCACCAAGAACCGGCTCGCCAACGTCTGGGCCGCCAAGGAACGCTTCCAGAAGGTGCTGGAAGGCCGCACCGGCCGTGTCATAAAGGATCTTCGCCGGTTCCTCTCCGAGACGCTGGGCAATCCTGAGATTGAAGACGCCCGGATGCAGTCTGAGTGGTCGGCGTTGATGGCGGAGCTGTCTCGCGTGCTGGGTCTGGGCACGCATCTCGCGACCGTACGCTACGTTTGCGACAAGATTGAGGCTTCTGGTGCGCTGCAGTACGCCACATTGCTCAAACAACCGCTTGAGGGTGTGGTGGATGCCCTTCTGCTGGATAACTGGCGCAAAGCTTGGCGCCTGAGGCGTCTGGCCACCTACCTTGAATCAATTGACGCGCAAGAAGAACTGAAGAGGCTGGCGAAGGACCGCCACGATGTGGAGGGTGATTTGTCGCGCGCCTATCGCGATATCGTGGTGAAGCGAACGTGGCTGAAACTCGCGGAGAACGCTTCGCCCCGCATCCGGGCCGCCCTGCAGGCGTATCTCAATGCCATTCAAAGGATGCCCAAAACACCCACAGCTAAACGCGCGGTGCGCTTACGGCAGGATGCGCGCATGGCGGCATCGCAGGCGAACCCTGCAGTGCCGTGCTGGATAATGCCCCACTACCGCGTGTCCGAATCGCTGCCTGCGGAACTCGGTTGCTTCCACCTCGTCGTCATCGACGAAGCGTCGCAATCAGACCTAACGGCGTTGCCTTCCTTGTTACGGGCAAAAAAAGTGCTCATCGTCGGCGACGACAAACAAGTTTCCCCGGAAGGTGTGGGCCTCGAGGAAGAGAAGATTCGCAGCCTCATGAGTCGCTTCCTCGGCAATCAGGTGGAGACCTATCGCCCTCAGATGTCGCCGGAGCGCTCCATCTATGACTTGTTCAAAGTAGTGTTCGCCAAGAGCTCGGTGATGTTGAAGGAGCATTTCCGCTGTGTCGGCCCGATCATCGAGTACTCCAAGCGCGAGTTCTACAATCACGAGCTGCGGCCACTGCGAATGCCCAAAGCCTCCGAGCGTCTCGACCCACCCCTCATCGACGTGGTGGTGGAAGACGGCTACCGCGAGGGCGACGTTAATCGGCCCGAGGCGCGCTTCATCATCGATGAAATCAAAAAGATTGTGGCGGACCCGAACATGTGCGGCCGCTCCATCGGGGTCGTCTCGCTGCTCGCCGACAAGCAGGCCCTGTTGATATGGGAGCGGCTGACCGACGAGCTCGGGCCGGAAGTAATGCAGCGCTATCGCATTGCTTGCGGCGATGCCCGCACGTTCCAAGGGAAAGAGCGGGACATCATGTTCCTGTCCATGGTGGCCGCGCCCAATGACGCGAAGGCAAACTCCGGGCTCATGTTTGAGCAGCGTTTCAACGTTGCCGCGTCACGCGCCCGTGACCGAATGTACTTGGTACGTTCGGTGGAACTGGAGCATTTGGGTCCGGCGGACAAATTGCGGCGCAACCTCATCGCGCACTTCACGACACCCTTCGTTCAGGATGAGATGCGTGTGGAGGACCTGCGCACACTCTGCGAGTCACCTTTTGAACGCGAGATGTACGACGAACTCACGCAGCGTGGTTACTGGGTGACGCCACAAGTGAAAGTCGGCCCGTACCGCATCGACATGGTGGTGGAGGGACACAACGACGCTCGGCTGGCAGTCGAGTGCGACGGCGACAAGTACCACGGCCCGGACAAGTGGGCTGATGACATGCAGCGCGAGCGCAACCTGAGACGCGTCGGCTGGGCGTTCTGGCGGTGTTTCGCGTCCGCCTTCATTCTCAGGCGAAAGGATATGCTGGACGACCTCTTAAAGACGTTAGCGGAGCGAGGCATCGAACCGATCGGGGCCGAAGGTGCGCCGAGGAGCGTGCATACCGAACACCGCGTCGTATCGTCTCTCACTGAGTCGGCGGATGGGCAGGGCACCGTGATGCCTGTTGACGTTGGCGAGAGCGATCAGGCATCGATTCCTGAGACGCCACCGGCACGAACCAGTTCAGTAAGAGGAGAGGCGCCTCCAGTAGAAGCTCGGCTGCATCCGTCGGCTGGCGACGGGAATCTCTTTGGCCGTGCGCGATTGATCGTTTCTTCGGGCACCTCACGAGATGCTAATCTACCATTTATCGATTATGTGGAGTATGCCGGCCTTCCTGGGAATGACCCGCGTAGCGTTAACGCGCATATAGTCTCGGAATGCATTGTCCGGATCATCGAGGTCGAAGGCCCAGTACTTGCGAAGCGAGTCTACGACATCTACCTGCGGGGTTGTGGCATCAAGAGAATGGGCCATGAGCTCAAGAGCACCATGAACAAAGCGCTTGCGGACGCCATTCGAGAAAAGCGTGTTGTTTATGAGAATGAGGCGACTGAAAGGGGCCTGCTATTCTCCGTCGTCAGAGTGAACGGAAGCCCACCGATCAAGTTGCGAACCAGAGGGCCGCGATCATTCGAAGAGATTCCACCGAGCGAGCTGCAAGTTGTCGCCAAGTATCTGTTGGATCGACACAGTTTTCCATCTGGTAGTGACGAGCATCTGCGTGCGATCTTGGAGTGCTTTGATCTCAAACGGCTGACCACGCAGGTCGGCACGACGTTGCTGAAAGTCCTGGAGAGGAGTTTCCCGTACGTGGATGAGTTCCTGAGTGGTATACACAAATAGCGTGTCGCGTGATTCTGCATTGTATATTGTATAAGGAAAGGGGGTCAAAAGGGGCTGGCGAGCACAGGCGTTTTTCTGAGCAATTCCATGTTGGTTTCTGCATGGAACTAATAAGCCAAGGCATGGGGCCAGCCTCTTATGCTTGTGTTGATCAAGGATCGGGGGAAAGATGCGGGCCTTGATCAACGGCCGGAAACACCTAAAATACTGAGGAGACTTTCAATGGATCTGGTTACAAGAAATTTGCTTGGCTCTTTCTGCGAAGAGTACGGTCTCACAAAGGAAATGGAAGAGCCGGTCCTTTTTGAGCACTTTTGCAATTACTGCATATGCTCCAAGGAATATTCAGATGATTTCGAGGTGGAAGATTTACATGTAGCTGGAGGTAACGACCTGCAGCTAGACGGTGTTGCTATTATAGTGAATGGTCTGCTCGTCGACGAGATTGAGCAGGTGGACGATCTGGCAAGTACGAACAAATATGTCGACGCTGAGTTTGTATTTGTTCAGGCCAAGACTGGAAGGAATTTCGAAGGTTCGGAAATTTCTAACATGTTTTATGGTGTTAGGGATCTACTCTCTGCGACCCCCTCCTTACCCAGAAATGAAAGACTCGCGGCAAAAGAGAAATTACTGAGACACATATACACTAAGAGTCGCCTGTTTCGTTATGGAAATCCGAAAATCAGGTTGTATTATGTGACGGCCGGAAAATGGGAAAATGATGAAAAGCTACAAGCTCGCATCGCAACTGAGCTGTCAACCTTGGAAGATCTAAATATTTTTTCATCCCCCCCGTCCTTTGAGCCCGTAGATGCGAGAAAGTTACAGGATTACTTTAAACGAGCGCAAAACATTCTGTCCAAAACAATAACCTTCGCCAACAAGTTAACTCTTCCACCAATGGAAGGGATAAAGGAAGCATATCTCGGTTATATACCTGCAAAGGCATATGTAGACTTAATTTCTGACGAAAATGGCGCTCTTCTTAGAAATATTTTTTATGACAATGTTAGAGACTTTCAGGGAGAGAACCCCGTGAACACTGAAATAGCGGAAACGTTAAGAACGGGGAGGAGTGACGCATTTGTTATTATGAATAATGGTATAACTATTGTGTCAGAAGACCTTACTCAAACCGCTGATTTCTTTACACTAACAGGTTTTCAGATTGTAAATGGCTGCCAAACAAGCCATGTACTTTTTAACAACAGAGAAGTTCTAGGAGATAGAGTTCAAATACCTATAAAGCTGATAGTAAGACCTTCCGGCGAGCTTAAGAACCGAATAGTTAAGGCTACTAACAGGCAGACCGCTGTAAGAGAAGAGGAGCTTTCAGCTCTAACGGACTTTCAGAAATCCCTGGAAGATTTCTATGCAGCGGTATCCGAGGAACATAGGCTATATTATGAGAGGCGGTCCCAGCAATATCGTGGTGTCGCCGGCCTGGAAAAAATTCGCATAGTCACGATTTCCATGCAGATCCGTTCATTTGCCTCAATGTTTCTGGATAGACCTCACCAGGCCAGCAGATATTACGGTACACTCCTAAAGGATATCGAGAACAGGATCTTCTCTGAACGACATTCTCCGATTGCATACTATTTAAGTTCGTATGCATTTTTTAAGGTCGAATCCTTAATGCGCAGGCGCTATGTGGACAACAAGTATAGGCCATTCAAATATCACTTGCTTGGGATAATCAGAATGCAGGTGGGTGGATCAGCAATGCCCGACATGACTTCCAACAGATTTGAGAAATATTGCGAAACACTCAAAACAACACTTTGGCATGAATTGAGTTGCATTAAAGCCATAGAGACCGCCTGTCGTCTCTTGGACGACATACTTGCGGGCAATTATGAGCGAGACCGTGCGAAAGATTCCTCAATTCAAATTCAGGCGAAGAAGGCACTGGAAGCCAAACTGAGCGCACCATCGGACGACTGACCACCGCCGCTGTGCTTCTCGTTAATATTTCCAAATCAAATATCCTCATATTTCATTCGCACCAGAACTATAGATGTCTACTATATATACGAAGTCAACATGCTCCCTAAATGTGTGACACGATAGGGACAATTTCAGTTGAATCCTACCTTGACCAGAAATCTTTACACCAATTGCGCCAGCACCTGGTTGGCAACCGGCAGCGCCGAATCAGAGAGCCGCAGAAAGCCGCTATCAAGAACTACAAGACCCTGGGCAAGCAATGTCTGTAGGGTCTTGCCATAATAATCCATGGGGCTGATGGCAAAGCGTTCCTCCAGCTCTTCGATGCTGACGCCCGCCAGCATCCTGAGCCCCATGATCACGGTTTCTCTGAAGTGTGCCTGCCGCGACAGGCATTCAATTTCGCTGACGGGCTCCTGATTGCTGTTGATGCTGCGGGTATAGGCCATGGGGTCCGCCACATTTGTCACTTTCATGCCGGAAAGCGAGCCGACCGCCCCGGCGCCCAGGGCAAGCCAGGAACGGTTCTGCCAGTAATTGATATTGTGCCGGCAGATAAAGCCCGGTTTGGCATAGTTTGATATCTCATAGCGTTCGTAACCCCGGCATGAAATAAGCCCGGTCGTTACGGCGTCCATGTCGGCCACCTGATCCTCCGTGGGCAGCTGGTACTGTCCGCCGGCAACCAGGGCGGCAAGCGGCGTCTTTTCCTCCACCATCAATTCATAAAGAGAGAAGTGTTCCGGCGCAAGACTTAGGGCCGCCTCAAGGGTTTGCCGCCACTCCTTAGCCGTCTGCCCCGGCAGGCCGTACATCAGATCCAGGTTGATATTGGTAAAACCGGCATTTCTGGCCATGGCAAAGGCGAGATAGGCATCCTGCACCGTGTGGCTGCGGCCGAGATGTTCGAGCTGAGCCGGGGAAAAGGACTGGACGCCGATGCTGAGCCGGTTCACCCCCGCCTCGCTCATAGCCTGCAGCTTGGCGGAAGACAGGGTATTGGGATTGCTTTCCACTGTGATTTCCGGATCCCGGCAGAAAGGGAAAGCGGCCAGGCAGTTTCTGATAAGCTGGCCAAGCAGCGAAGCGTCACAGATGGTGGGGGTGCCGCCGCCGATATAAAGGGAGAAGAAGGTATGCCTGCGGCACCAGGGATGGCTGGCCATGCGGCGGATATGACTGTTCAAGGCCTGCAGATAACCGGCGATTTCCGCGTCGCGTCCGGCATGGGAGTTAAAGGAGCAGTAAAGGCATTTTGTTTTGCAGAAGGGGATATGCAGGTAGATTGCCGCCTGGTGGTGGCCGGCCGGGCAATTTAGAGCAGCGTAAGACATTCTCGTTTGATTTCATCCATCATGCCGTGGTCGGCAAAGCTGAAGGGGCGGTCGGCGGCCCCGACGATGAGATGGTCAAGCAGCTGCACGTCGATCACCGCACAGGCCAGAAAAAGATTTCTGGTGAGCTTGCGGTCGGCGGCGGAGGGGGTCAGGCTGCCGGAGGGATGATTATGGGCAATGACAACGGCGGCAGCGTGGTTGGCCAGAATGGTCTTGATAAATTCCCTGGGGTAGACCGTGTTGACCGAGAGGGTGCCCTCAAACAGGATTTTCGTGTCAATGATGGCGAATGAGGCATCAAGAAAAATGGCCTGAAATACCTCTTTTTTCACATCACGCATGGAGTGGATGAGATAGTCCGCCACCTCGCGGGAAGAGCGCAGGTAGTTTTTGTTCTGCAGGCGCTGGTTGAGATAGCGGCGGGCGACACTCTGGATGAAGTGGATGGCAAAGCAGTTTTGTGCGCCGATGCCGGAGATCGTCTGCAGTTCAAAAGGGGTGGCTTCCAGCACTGCGGCGAGGCTGCCGAATTTCTGCAGCAGAAGCCGGGCGCTTTCCTTGCAGTCGTGCCGCGGCGTTCCCAAGGTTAGGAGCAGTTCAACCACCTCGTCGTCGTTTAAGGCGTCGATGCCCCGCTTGGCAAATTTATCGCGCAGCCGCTGGCGATGCCCTTTGCCCTTTTCCTGTTCTTTTCTGTCGTCCACCGGATGGCTCTTGCCGCCTTGTTATTTGTTCAATTCCTGCATGAAGAGTTCATTGGCCATTTTGGGATTGGCCTTGCCCTTTGTCTTCTGCATGAGCTGGCCGACAAAGAAGCCCATGAGCTTGGTCTTGCCGCCCTTGAAATCGGCAACCTGCTGCGGGTTTTCCTGCAGAATCCGCTGCACGATCTCGAGCAGGTCGCCCTCATCACTCATCTGCACCAGATTCTTTTCCTTGACAATGGTCCGGGCATCCTTGCCGCTTTTCATCATCTCGTCAAAAACGGTTTTGGCAATTTTGCCGCTGATGGTGCCCTTGTCGATCAGGGCAAGCAGGGCGGCAAGATTTTCAGGAGAAACGGGGAAGGCAAGGATATCGAGTGCGTCTTCACCTTTGAGCTCGCCCAGCATCTCTGTTTTGATCCAGTTGCCCAGTTTTTTTGCCTGCGGATAGAGGGCAAGGGCGGATTCAAAATAATCGGCCAGTTCCCGGGACGAGGTGAGGATGGCGGCGTCCTCTTCGCTGAGCTGCAGTGCATCGATAAAACGCTGTTTCTTGGCGTCGGGCAGCTCGGGCATGGACTGTTTCACCCGGCCGATCCACGCTTCATCAATGACCACCGGCACAAGATCAGGATCAGGGAAATAGCGGTAATCGTGGGCCTCTTCCTTGCCGCGCATGGAGTTGGTGACGTTGCGGTCCGCGTCCCACAGCAGGGTCTCCTGGACCACCTTGCCGCCGTCAAGCAAAATGTCACGCTGGCGCCGCACCTCAAACTCCAGAGCCCGCTGTACATTGCGGAATGAGTTCATGTTCTTTAATTCAGTGCGGGTGCCGAACTCCTTCCGGCCGACCGGCCTTAAGGAGATATTGGCGTCACAGCGGAAGCTGCCTTCCTGCATGTTGCCGTCGCAGATATCAAGATAGCGGAGAATGGCATGCAGCTTTTTCAGATAGGCGGTTGCTTCTTCCGCTGAACGGATATCAGGTTCGCTGACGATCTCGATCAGCGGCACGCCGGTGCGGTTCAGATCCACATAGCTCTGCGGCTTGACCGGGTCATGGATGAGTTTGCCGGCATCCTCTTCCATGTGAATGCGGGTCAGGCTGATGCGGCGCACCTTGCCGTCAACCTCGATATCGACCCAGCCGTGCTGGGCGATCGGCAGGTCAAACTGGGACACCTGATAGCCTTTGGGCAGGTCGGGATAGAAATAGTTTTTTCGGGCGAACTGGTTGACCATACTGATCCGGCAGTTGGTGGCAATGGCCATTTTCAGGGCGAATTCAACCACCTGTCGGTTGAGAACCGGCAAGACACCCGGCATGCCGAGACAAACCGGGCAGGTATTGGTATTGGGCGGTTTGCCGAATTCAGTGGTACAGGTGCAGAAAATTTTTGATTTGGTCTTCAACTGGGCATGGACTTCAAGCCCGATAACAGTTTCAAATTCCATAGTCGTTGTTAAAGGCTGCCTTTCACAAGGGAACGCCGTGCCTTCATCCTTCGTTACGGTCCGTTGCCGGACCATGCAGGTTAATAATCCAGTAAAAAGCCGCCGGCGCAAGCGGCCGGTGAAGATCAATCAAGGGGATAAACCCTGTCCCGCCGGCCTTGCTTTTCAAGCGGCCTGCAACAGGAGTGTTTTACTCGGCTTTGCGGATCCATTGCCGAATGCGGGCAAGCTCATCCTGCCATGCGCCCGGACTTGTCCTGATTTCAAGAAAGACGCGGAAAAGCTCGTCAACCGTTCGGGTTGCCGTCTCAAGCATGCCGATCCGGTCAAGCAGGCGTCCCTCAACGGCTTCCGCCGTCTCACCTTCTTCTGATGAGGCCATGGTCTTGGGCGGTTTGACGCTGCGGAATTCCAGCAGACTTGCTTTCAACGTCATATGCCATTCATACTCGCCCTGGACAAGATGGATGCGGGCCTGTTCCAGTTTTTTGCCCATGCGCAGTCCGGTGCGGGCCTCGTTCAGCTCAGCCTGCAGGCCCTGGCAGATGATTTTTTCAAAGGACTCTCCCTCACCATACTCCAGCAGCATGTGTTTTTCAAAAACAAGTTGGATGTCGCCGGTGCCGGGCAGCAATACCGTGCCGCCCCGTTCCTCGCTTTTATACCAGAGCCAGGTAAGGAACTCCTGTCCAAGAAATCTTTTTTCGACAATTAAATCAACTAAGTCCATAAATGGCCCTTTCAGATGAGGATATCAGGGGTTAGCCGGGAAAGGGCATCGTGATATTCCGGTTTGAGAAGATGTTCCGCAGTGAGATAGGGGATCTGCAGGCGCAGCGAAAGATCAAAGGTCTTCTTGAAGAAATCTTCCAGCTCCGTCTGGGCCTTCTGGCTGGTGGAAAAAAAGAGCAGGGTGCCCTCGGAAAGATTCCAGCAGAGATCATAGGTGGCCGGCGCCGGCACCGCCTTCTTCAGCAGCATCAGCTTGACATTTTCCTTGATTTCGATTTTCTGCGCCCGGCTCAGTTTCGGGATCTGCCGTTCTTTCAGCAGCCGTGCCTCCTCTTTCAGGGTGAATTTTTTCAGAACCTTTGGCGCCACCGTACGTTCATCAACCCGCAGGGTGAGAACAATATAGTCACCGGCTGAAAAGGAAGCGTAATCAAAAGAGGAGTCAAACATGCTCAGCACGGAAACCCAGCCGACAGATCGTTCTTCAAAATTGTCGTCAATATCCCGGTAGGCGTTCTGAGCAATACGCTCCGCGGCGAAATCAAGGAATTTAGGCGGCAGCTCACCTTCAACCGCATAGCGGACAAAGGTTGCCGAAGAGGATAAAAGTCCCATAATGTAAAGACCTTAAAGGTAAAAGTAATCTGACGTGAAGATTTTCATTAATATTCTTGATGGGCAAGGATAGCAGACCTGCGCCGCTATCTCAAGGGATTTTCAAAAGGAAAAAAAACAGGCGGATTCCACTTGATATGGACAATACAAATAAAATAGATTAAAAGAGGTTGACAAACGAAATCGGCTGATGTAAAAAAACTGCTTCTCATATGTAGGGGGTCGTTAACTCAGTCGGTAGAGTATCTGCCTTTTAAGCAGAGAGTCGCGCGTTCGAGTCGCGCACGACCCACCAATGAAGTCCCCATCGTCTAGCCAGGTCCAGGACACCGGCCTTTCACGCCGGCAACAGGGGTTCGAATCCCCTTGGGGACGCCAAGGAAATTCCAAGGAGTCAGCCGTTCCGGTTGACTCCTTTTTTTATTTGTGGGCCCCTGTTGCGGGCTTTTTTGTTTCTTCCTGCCAAAACATTAAAGCCAGCCTCAAAGAATTTACCCTTTATCGCATCATGAATGATTGTCTTTGCGTGCATGCAGAAAAGCTTCCTGCAGTTTGTCCGGCAGGGGGATCATATTCAAGGCTGCCGTCCTGCCCATTTTTTCAATTCCATTAACTTTCCAGAAATCCGCCGCCGCAGGAACTGAAACGATCTACCGTCACTTTTGGGCAGAATCCTCAACGATGCGCTGTTTTGCCGCACCCATCCAGGTATTTTTACCTTGCTTTTTTGTTAGGGAAACAGGAAGTTGATATCCTGTTAATTAATAGGAGAATATTTGTGCTATGCATAATACGCAATTCGTTCACAGCCCGATCTGCAATAATATTCAATACAGCCTATTCTGTATAATAATTGTCAAATTTTATTAAAAAAAGGCAAAAGATAAGGTCAAAAGGAGATTACACCCCTTTATGCCCCTTAACTGATCAAAATGATATGAATAATTCTCAAAAGATATACACCAAGTTTGAGTGACGTTAAACGAAAACATCGAGGAGAAAACATGAAACATTGGCTATTATCATTGCTACCGATTTTTTTTGTCTTTTTGATGAGTGTTCTGTCAGCCTGCATCCTGTCCTGCAGCTATGGGGAGCGTCTAGACTCATACCTCGACTCTCGGCACATGGTCTCGCCAATTGATGAACCTCTTTTATTTGAAATTGTCGGACACCGGGGGTATGGCGGAACTACCCCCGAAAACACACTGGCCGCACTTCGCAGGTCCATCAAAGAAGCAGTGAAAGTTGCCGAAGTTGACATCCGACTCACCTCCGACGGCATTCCCGTCCCCTGCATGATGCAAGCCTCTACCGGACGACAGGGAATCCCCATCTGATCAGCGAATTGACTCTCGCCGAAGTCAAAAAACTGGATGCGGGGTCTTACAAATCCATAGAATTCATAGGCGAGCCGATCCCAACGCTGGAAGAGGCTTTGCAACTTACTCGCGGCAAACTGAAGATGCTCCTTCACCTCAAACTTCCCTATACGGGTGCCGTTATTGCCAATGCCATAGAAAAGTCCGTTTTTCCTGTGGCCGATATTTGGGTCACGTCCGATCAATTCGATACCATATCGACCATGAGCCGTCTCTTGCCTAAAGTGCAACTGGTTCATCTTGTCTTCAAGTTGCCGGCCGATCCTGTCGCCCAACGGGAGTTTGTGCAGAAACAATTAAATGCTCGGGTAGCCCGCGTCGCCCTCTGCCTGGACGTGCCGGATGAGGACTACATGGCCGTGGCCCATCGTGCAGGCTTGCGAATTTTATTCTGGACGGCCGACCATCCCTACGATAGCGTAGCGGTGGTTCGGTTCACTGCGGACGGTGTAGTCACCAACAAGCCTCTTATGTGGGAAGATTGGGCTGCCCGGATTCGAGCAGGGAGCTGATCCAATGTCCCCTATCATTCTCCCCTATCACATTGCTAGTGGCGCGGATTTTCACTGTCACACAAAAAATGTGGGTGCTTTTCAACCAACTTCTGTTGCACATATCTGGTTTTATGATTATGAATTAAAAACCGGGGTTTATCTTAACGTGAAATCTTATAGCCGGGCACATGGAGCTCGAAAAAAATGCAAAATAGCTGGACTGGCTGGCAAGTGGTGGGTTGATGTCGTCTCATCAGAAGGCGATTTGCCGGCAAGCAAGGAATTTACTGTTGGTCCAAATTTAGAGTAATTTTTCCTTATAAAACGAGGGGCAGGCTGCATTAATGCATTATTCCCCCTGATGATTTACAATCAGCTATATGAAGACAAAACTTTCCGAAATAAACCTGCTGGCCGAACTGGAAAAGCCCGAATATGAAACCATTCTGGGGGAGTTCAACGAGTGGTCATTTCCTAAAAACTCTATAATTTGTTCACCCAACTATGATGAGGACTTTATTTTCATCGTAAAGCAAGGCACGATCAGAATTTATCTTGCCTTTGAAGACAAGGAATTTTTACTGGCCATCCTCACAAAAGGGGGCATCTACAGCACCCACACCCGGGGCTATGCCGAAGCTTTAGAGGACGTTAAGCTCCTCACCATGCCCACTGCCAAATTTCATGGCTTCATGTCCGCCTACCCCATTTTTTCAAGAACAATTATCCGCATACTCGGAGAGCTGCTCAAGCAATCGTTTTCCATAATTGACAGTCTGGTATTCAAAGATGTCACCCAAAGGATCGTAGAATTTTTCCTTTATGAAGCCCGGCATAATGGCAAAAAAGATCCTGCCGGCACAAGATTTATAATCGACTTGACCATGGAACAAGTGGCTTCTGTTGTGGGCTCTTCACGGCAAACAGTCTCTACCATTATTAATCAGATGTTGCGAGACGGGACGCTCTCCAAAGTAGACCGAAGAACATATCTGGTCCCGAACCTGGATATTCTCAAGGAATTTCCATACGCCTGATCTCTCTTTTCTTGTAATATTTCTCTTCCCCTTCATTTTTTTTCATTTTTGTCGCCTACCTGACAGAATTTACTGGATTGCTGGTCTATCCTATATCTAGGTTGGAATTCGTAATAGGTTACATGATAGAAAAGCACCGTAAAGGAGGTCATAGAAATGAAAGCAAATGAACGTACTGTTGAAGAGAAATCCATTTGGGAAGATGCACAAAAAATGCTGCGCAAGGCGAAAAAGGATGGTGTCGAAACAGCCTGGGACAGGCTGGAGACCCAAACGCCGCACTGTAAATTCTGCGAACTGGGCACAACCTGCCGGAATTGTGTCATGGGCCCATGCCGTATCAGCAACAAAGAAGGAAGCAAAATGAAGCGGGGCGTTTGCGGTGCGGATGCCGATGTTATTGTGGCCAGGAATTTCGGCCGCTTTATCGCGGGCGGCGCGGCAGGCCATTCCGACCATGGCCGCGATCTGATTGAGGTCCTCGAGGCCATAGTTGAAGGCAAAACTCAGGATTACAAAATACGCGATGAAAAAAAGCTCTTGCGAATAGCCGGTGAAATCGGCGTTTGGACTGAAAACCGGGATATAATGGATGTAGCACGGGATGTCATTGAAGTTTTTTATGACGATTTCGGCAGCAGAAAATCCGAAGTGTCGTTTCTCTGCCGGGTTCCTGAAAAGCGTAAAGAAATATGGAAAAATTTGGGCATGACCCCGCGCGGTATTGACAGGGAAATTGCCGAAATGATGCACCGCACCCACATGGGCTGTGATAATGATGCACCGAATACCCTGATCCATGCTGCACGGACAGCGCTTGCAGACGGCTGGGGCGGGTCAATGATCGGCACGGAACTATCCGATGTCATTTTCGGTACCCCTACCCCGAAAAAATCATGTGTGAACTTGGGCGTTATCAAAAAAGACCAGGTAAACATCCTGGTCCACGGCCATAATCCGGTTGTAAGTGAAATGATCGTCGAAGCCTCGCAAGATCCGGAAATGCTTGCGAAGGCAAAGGCCGCCGGCGCTACCGGAATTAATATTGCCGGTCTTTGCTGTACCGGGAATGAAATCCTGGCACGCCGGGGAATTCCCCTGGCAGGCAACCATCTTATGTCCGAGCTTGCCATTGTTACCGGCGCGGTTGAAGCCATTGTTGTCGATTATCAATGCATTATGCCGAGCCTGGTGCCGGCTGCCGGATGTTATCATACAAAATTCATCACAACTTCCAACAAAGCAAAATTCACCGGCGCAACAACCCATTTTGATTTCAAACCTGAAACCGCCCTTGCCCAAGCAAAGGAAGTCGTTGGTCTTGCTATTGACGGATTCTCACAACGCGACCCCAATCGTGTGGAAATTCCAGTGGAACCTGTTGAGATTATGACCGGATTCAGCATCGAATCAATTCTGGCTGCCCTTGGCGGCAGCCTTACCCCGCTTCTTGATGCGGTAAAGGCAGGGAAAATCCGCGGGTTTGTGGCGATCGTCGGCTGCAATAACCCCAAATTAAAGCAGGATTCATGCAATGTCGGCCTTGCCAAGGCACTTATCAAAAAAGACATCATGGTCTTGGCCACCGGGTGTGTAACCACAGCAGCAGGAAAGGCCGGTTTGTTGGTCCCTGAGGCCATTAGCATGGCCGGGCCGGGGCTTAAAGAGGTGTGCGGCGCCCTTGGTATCCCGCCTGTCCTGCACATGGGAAGCTGCGTTGACAACTCGCGTATTATTCAACTCTGTGCGATTATTGCCAATGAGCTTGGCGTGGACATCTCTGATCTTCCGGTTGGCGCCTCTTCACCTGAATGGTATTCGGAAAAAGCCGCGGCAATCGGCATGTATGCAGTGGCTAGCGGTGTTTACACGCACCTTGGTCTGCCGCCGAATATCCTCGGTTCTGAAGTTGTTACCAATCTTGCAGTGGAAGGCCTTGAATCACTCGTTGGCGCCACTTTTGCCGTGGAACCGGACCCGCAAAAAGCAGCAGAGCTTTTAGACAGCCGTATCCAAAGCAAACGCAACGCTTTAGGGCTTGACGCATAAAATAACAAAAAGGGGGGCGTCCAACCGGGCGCCCCCACCCCCATCGCTTTTTTCTTGTCTGAAATCTTCAAAAAATACGCAGTATTGCCCAATTATTTTCTTTCATTATCTCGGCATGATCGATTTATTCAAGAATTTTCTGCCATGGTTCTGTGGGCAAAAAAAACTTAACAAAGTTGGTTAAATCAGATGCATTTTCTTTTTCATGTAGTTATTGTTGTCTGTTGATTCCCAATTTTTTTTTCGAAAGACCATTTTTTCGTATTACGGTCATGTACATGTTAAACCCCTTGGGTAATAATCTCCATTTTAAGGAGTATTTTTATTACATTTGCCTCAAACAGCTGATATCAATATAAGGAGCGGTTCAATATTTCTATTTGTAAGGATTGGCAGTAAAAAAGAAAATAATGCAAAAAAAGAAAATAATTATAGATAGATGCTTGAAAAATTTTAGAAAAAATATTATGTTATTAGTAATTATTTCTATCAAATAGAAGGAGGCTGAAATGGAGGCGAAAAACAAGCTGCGTATGACCAAGCAGCGGCAGGTAATTCTGGAGGAATTACGAAAGGTTAAGACCCATCCCACGGCTGATGACATGTACCAGATGCTGCGGAAGAAGATGCCGAAAATCAGCTTGGGGACTGTCTATAGAAATTTGGAAATCCTATCAGAATCTGGTATCATTCAGAAACTGGATGTTGGTGGTACACAGAAAAGGTTTGATGGAGACATCAGCATTCATTCTCATGTCCGTTGTATTGACTGCGGACGGGTTGGCGATATCGATGTGACACCGAAATATAATCTCGAGGCTGAGGCGCAGAAAATGACTGATTTTGAGATTTTCCGACACCGACTCGAGTTTATCGGTCTATGCCCGATATGCCAACATAAGAAAAAAGCATTGGCGTAAGCAAGATCGGTGTGGACTGCGCCCCGCTCGTTTCAGCGAAGTTGCTGCCAACTGAAAAGGAGAAGAGGATGACAAAACAGCTGGAAGTCTACAAATGTGAATTGTGTGGGAACATGGTTGAGGTTCTTCATACAGGAGCGGGTGAGCTTGTCTGCTGCGGGCAGCCTATGAAGATTTTTGTTGAAAATACGGTTGACGCCGCCAAGGAAAAACATGTGCCTGTTATCGAGAAAATTGATGGGGGATACAAGGTGAAGCTGGGATCGGTTCCCCACCCCATGGAAGAAAAACATTATATTGAATGGATTGAGCTTGTTGCTGGCGGTAGGGTGCAACGCCAGTTTCTGAAACCCGGGGATGCTCCGGAAGCAACTTTTCAAACGACTGCGAAAGATGTCTATGCCCGGGCCTACTGTAACCTGCATGGACTGTGGATGAGCTGATTGATGCTAAGTAAAAATATGGGAAAAGCTCTCAATGAGCAGGTTAACAGGGAACTGTATTCTTCATATTTCTATCTGTCCATGAGTTCCTAGCCTGTCCGGTTGCGCCAACTGAATGAAGGTCCAGGCCCAGGAAGAACTTTTTCATGCATTAAAATTTCTGATTATATCAATGAGCGGGGCGGCAGGGCTATTTTGGCGGCCATTGCCCAGCCTCCATCCGAGTGGAAGGCGCCCCGGCATGTTTTTGAAGAAGTATTGTCCCATGAACAGAAGGTAACCGCACTGATTAATGGCCTGGCCAATCTGGCTGTTGATGAGCGGGACCATGCTACCAACAACTTTTTACAGTGGATCGTCGCCGAGCAGGTTGAGGAAGAGGCCTCGGCTAGTTCTGTGCTGGAGAAATTCAAGCTGATCGGCAAAGATAAAAGCGGACTGTTTGCCATTGATCTGGAATTGACCAAAAGGGTGTTCACCCCGCCGGCTCGGTAAGTTACAGTAAAAACAAGCAATAATCAGTGGCCACCCTGACAAGAATGTCATGGTGGCTTTTTTTATGGCCCATGATTTTTTTCTAATTGCGAATGTCATTATTAGATGGTAAGTGTTTTATTTAACAACTAAATGATGCAATAGAGGAGGAAGAGCATGGGTACAGTGGAGATAAAGGAAAAAATTCATTGGGTTGGTGCAGTGGACTGGGATATCCGCGATTTCCATGGGTACTCGACCTACAAGGGGACAACCTATAACGCTTTTCTGGCAATGGATGAGAAGATTGCCCTTTTTGATACGGTGAAAAAGCCCTTTAAAAACGAAATGCTGCACCGCATCAATCAACTGACCGACCCTGCTGAAATAGATTATATCATCGTCAACCATGTTGAGATGGACCACTCAGGCTGTCTGCCTGAAATGGTTGATCTGATCAAGCCGGAGAAGATTTTCTGTTCACCCATGGGCGAAAAGGCGATTCAGAGTCATTTTCATCCCAAGGACTGGCCCCTTGAAGTGGTGAAATCCGGCGACACCCTCAAACTGGGCAGCAAGACAGTACATTTTCTTGAAACCCGCATGCTGCACTGGCCGGACAGCATGTTCTCCTATATCCCCGAGGACAAGCTCCTGATCTCCAGCGACGCTTTCGGTCAGCACTGGTCCACATCCGAACGCTTTGATGACGAGGTGAGCGAAGGGGAGCTGATGAGCCATGCGGCCAAATATTATGCCAACATTCTGATGATTTTTTCGGCCAATGTGCAGAAATTGCTGCAGACTGTGCAGGAAATGAAGCTTGACATCGATATGATCGCCCCTGATCATGGGCTGATCTGGCGTAAAAATCCACAGCAGATTATCGATGCCTATGCCCGCTGGAGCAACTACGAGACCAGGGAAAAGGCGGTGGTGGTCTATGATACCATGTGGCACAGCACGGAAAAAATGGCCAGGGCCATTT
>Ga0180007_10001559_pt1 | contig 30560 bp, 18 predicted proteins | sample MM_PC_MetaG_FD_121122 | JGI IMG/M metagenome (GOLD analysis project Ga0180007, IMG submission 121122) | Groundwater microbial communities from the Aspo Hard Rock Laboratory (HRL) deep subsurface site, Sweden - MM_PC_MetaG | ecosystem: Environmental > Aquatic > Deep subsurface > Groundwater... | reverse complement strand
GCCGGGCCAGTTTGCCGTCGGACGTCTGCCCGAGCTGGATGCGCAGGTCGTGGGGCTGGCAGTCCGTGTTCGTTGCGGGAGCAGGACCCTTGCCTGGAGGGGTCTGGCAGGCCCCCAGGAGCGCCAGGAGCGCCAGGAGGTGAAATGTCCTGCTCATGGTCCCAGACGCTCCAAGGCCTTCGCAGAAGGCCCGTGCTGCGGGTTGATCGACAGTGCCTTCTGAAAGCTGGTCCGGGCGGCGGCTGTCTTGCCGGCCTTCACCTGGACCGCGCCCAGGCGATACCAGTTGGCCGCGGTGGACTGCAGCGACACTAGTTTTGTGTATGCTGACTCAGCCACGGAGACCTGACCCAGCTCGAAGGCCGTCTCACCGGCGAGTTGCCAAGCGGCTGCAGAGCCCGAGGACTTCGCCAAGGACATGGCCATGGCATGAGCCTTGTCGACCTGGCCGGCGTTGTACAGTTCCCTCGCCTTGGCCAGATCGCCCCCCGAGGGCGCCGGGTCCGGCTTCGGGTCCGGCTTCGGGTCCGGCTTCGGGTCCGGCCTCGGATCCGGCTTCGGGTCCGGCTTCGGGTCCGGCCTCGGATCCGGCCTCGGATCCGGCTTCGGGTCCGGCCTCGGATCCACCGGCATCGCAGGTTCCACCGGCATCACAGGTTCCACCGGCATGACCGGCTCCACCGGAACCGCAGGTTCCACCGGCATCGCAGGTTCCACCGGAACCACGGGTTCCGCAGGCATCCCAGGCTCCACCGGAGCCATCGGAACCGTTGCCCCGGGGTCCTGGCTTCGGTAGGACGGCAGTTCGTCCTCCGAAGAGGAGCAGCGGGAGATTCCCCAGATCATCAGACCAAGCGCGACCAGGCCCACCACGACCACGCCGGCCCACATGCGCCGGGATCGCGCACCCTGCTCCATGCGCAACCTGAGAAGATCCTCCTCGCGGGCCAGGAAGGTCTGGCTGGGGGCGCCCAGTGGCAGCGCACCCGACAGCGCCGGATTCCCCTTCTCCGCGGAGGCCGCAGGAGCTGGCTGCCCCGGAACGGCCGTGAGCGCCTGCGGGGAGGGATCTCCCGCGACCGGAGGCACCACGGGACCGGCCAGCAGTTGTCCACCCTGAATTGGAGTTCCGGCCGGAAATGGGGTTCCAGGCGGCAGGTTCAGCACACCGCCGCCGGGCATGCGCGCGAGCACCGGAGTCTGGTCGTTTTTCACCGCCGGCTGGAGGTTCAGATAACTGTTGGTCCCGATGAACACGGGATGTTTCGCGGGTTTCAGCGGCTGAACCACCGGGGCATTCCTCAGTTCCATCATGGCCTCAAGGAACTGCAGCACCGTGCGGTACCGGTCGTTGGGGTTCTTCGCCAGCGCCTTGGACAGCACCGAGTCGAGCCCACGTGGAACAGCGATCGAAGACCCCTCGAGCATGGGCAGCGGCGCGTCGAGGTGCTTGCCCATGACCTCGAACACGGTGGCGCCGGCATAGGGCGGGTGACCGGCCAGCGCCTGGTACACCATGATGCCCAGCGAATACAGATCCGCACGACCGTCGACCTTCTGGGCCTTCATCTGCTCGGGCGCCGAGTACGTGGGATCACCGAGCACGAAGCCCACACCGGAGACGGACGGATCCGATCCGGGATGCACGATCTTGGCCAGTCCGAAGTCCAGGATCTTGACGTAGTCCTTCTGTCCTTCGCGCTCGATGAGCATGATGTTGCGTGGTCGCAGATCCCGGTGGATGAAACCCAGCGCATGGGCCTCCCCCAGGCCGTCTGCGATCTGAGACAGGATCCCCAGCAGCTCGTCGAGGGTCAGTTTCCTCGCGTTCAGGCGCGCCGCAAAGGTCTCGCCGTGGAGCAGCTCCATGGCGATGTAGGGGCTGCCCGTGGGCGTCTGGCCGTAGTCGAACACCTGGATGATGTGGGGGTTGTCCAGGTTCGCGACCGACTGCGCCTCCTTGCGGAACCGTTCGACCGACTTCCCGTCGTGGACCAGCGATCGGTGCAGGACCTTGACTGCCACGCGCTTGCCCAGCTGGATGTGACGCGCCAGATAGACCTTTCCGCTGCCGCCCTCGCCGAGCAGCTCCAGCAGCAGGTACCGTTCATCCAGCTTGATGTTGATCTTGGAATCCGGGGTCGCCTGCTTCTGCGGCATGCCGCAGCGCGGACAGAATCGGGCTTCAGTGGGCAGGTTGGTGTTACATCCGATACAGGGCACAGATACCTCGACAGGTCAGACGCCCATAGATATCAGACTTTTCCTCATTTTTCCAAGAAATGTTCAGAATGGGGAGGAGGAGGGAACCGCGGCGGAGAAAAACTACTTCTTGACTTCTTCGGCCTTGGGCTCTTCGGCCTTGGGCTCTTCGGCCTTGGGCTCTTCGGCGGCCGGGGCGGCGGCGCCCGGGATCATGCCCTTCAGTTTCTCGAGGAGGCCCTTCACGGTCGCCATGTCGAGGTCGATCTTCACGGTGACGTTGGTGTCCTTGGCGGCGATGATGACCTTGTCGATCAGGGTTTCATCGAGGCCCACGGCCTTCAACTGGGCCTTGGCCTGGGGGTTGCCCTTCATGACGGCGGCAAACGCGGCGAGGGACTCGGCGGCCTTGGCGTCCTTGGTGTCCACCTTCACGTCGACCTTCAAACCGTTGGCGATACCGACGGTGGCGTCGACGTCAATGGCCTTCAGGTTCGGGATCATGCCCTTGGCGTTCTTGTTGAACTCATCCATGCTCAGTTCGCGGACGATCACCTTCAGGCACTGCGGGCCACCGGGGAAATAACCTTCCACGTCGCCCTTGCCGAGGTTGCCTTCACCGATCTTCAGTTTGGCGACGAATTCCTTCTGCTCGCCCTTGAAGGTCAGGATCTTGTTCTTTTCAACGGCGACGAAATGGCTGACTTCGCCTTCTTTTTCCGTGACTTTGTAACCCTTGGTGGTGCCGAAGGTCACGTCCTCGATCTTGGTGTCCTTGGCTGCGGTCTTCAGGCAGCCCATCAGTTTCTCGGCTTCCATCGGGACAGTCAGAAGGATGGTGGCGTCGTCCTCGGAACCGTTGGTGAACACGGCGACCTTGGAGATCATGTCCGTCGGGGTCTTGACATCGATGCCCAGGCACTTGGCCAGGGCAGCCTTGTCCATGCTGTCGGAGTCCTTCATGAAGGACACGTTCATCTTCTCGGTCAGGCCGGTCTCCTTCATCAGGGGGCTCTGGGCCATCTTCGCAAGGTCCATGTAAACGGCGATCTTCGGGGTGCCGATTTCGGCCAGCGCGGTCAGCGTCGGGGGCGTCACGGCTTCGGAGGCCGGGTCCACCTTCACTTCGGGCTTGGGATCTTCCTTCATGGCGTCGGGCTGCATCTCGGGCTGCATCTCGGCCATATCGGTTCCCATGGCGGTCGGATCCGCGGCGGGCTTTTCATCTTTCTTCTTGTTGCAGGCCACGACCATCGTCAGGGCGAGCAGGGACGTCATCAGAACGAGAATGGATTTTTTCATGAATGGTACTCCTTTTAGAATGAACCGTGAAAACACGGAATAACTACAGCCTGCAGGGAAAAAGCCCCTGTTCAGCCACCAATGGTGCGCAAATATCCACTTTTCGAAAAAAGTTGCAAGAAAATTCGCAAAGAACGGTTACTGTGCAGAATTAGCAGCATTTTCTATAAAATTGCGGACATCTTGAACAGGATTGGACGTGCAAAAAACCAGAAAGACGCGCTTGAACGGCCGGCAGGACTCGAGGAGCTCCAAATGTTGGAGCTCAGGAATCAGGCGGCTCGGCTGCATTCCGCGCACCCGGAAGTAAGCGAAGTCGGCGGTTTCAACCGGCGCAGGTGCGACCAGCGGATCCATCACCGGGGTCAGTCCCAGTTCGGCCGAGACCGAGGACACCCGGGCGGGATCCCAGAGCCCGTCGGCCTGCCAGACCAGCCGCAGGTTCTTCCATTTGGCATGACCGGCGAACAGGCCAAGCCGGTCGATGTTCTGCGACGTCGGGCGGAAGGACACCGGCGTCCGGATGAGCACCGTCTGTGAACGGACCAGGCCCGCGGCGCGGTGCAGGTAATGGATCTGCGCCTCCAGCGGCTCCCCGGGCGCGAACCCGCGCAACTCGGCTCCACCGGCTCCGGTCCACTCGGGGTCTGTGACCGACTGGGGCACCGCCACGACGAAGCGGGAACCGTCAGGTGCCTTCTCGGCCAACTTCTTCAGCGTGGCCTCACGGTAGCGGCCGTGCATCATGCGGGTGAGCTCGACCACCTCGTGCTGGGGATCGAACCGGATGATGGCCGACAGGTGCTGTACTCCGACGTGAATGTGCATGATCAAATCTCCTCGCATGTTCCAGCATAGACGGATGCCGTCCATTGAAATGTATTTCGACGAGCACCTAAGGCTCGGGCTGGGTCAGTTTGTGGCGCAACTGTTCGAGCGCCGGCACGACGGGAAGCTCCGCGGCTGCACTGTCCGGGACCGGCAGTGCGCCCACACGGACGGCGACGGGACCCGCACCGGAGGCGCGCCCGGAGATGGCCGCCAGTGCGGCCCCCCAGGTCGCGAACCCGCTCACGTCCAGCGCCGCAGGGTCCTCCTGCCCGGGGTTCTCCGGCACCAGGAGCAGTTCCACGGCGCCTGCGAGTCCATCCTGACTGCCCCAGGCCCAGACCCGGTTCACGCCGGCCTGGCGTGCCAGGGAGAGGGCGAACAGGATCTGGGAGGTCTTCTCGCCGGTGCCGGCGAAGACGGACATCGCGGCGGGCTCCTCCAGACGGGACGCCCGGTCGAAAATCTCACGGATCCTGTCCAGCTGGGTCCAGGGAATGCCGGTCGACTCGAACACCCGGAAGTGCTCCTCGGAGACGAACACGGGCAGCCCCGCCGGAAGGCGGCGCCGCTGCGCCCGGACCAGTTCGGGACGCCGTTCCCCGAGCGCAAAGATGGCCAGCGGCGGAAACTCAAGCTCCACCTTCAGAGCCTCCACGTCGAGCAGCAGCTCCTCGACGCCGGCCTCGTAGGTGGGGACCTCGCGGAACTCGAGGAGCACGGCCTCGAGCTGTTCGAGCACGGTGCGGCAGATCTTTTCGAAACAGGCCGGAGTGGTCGGGGTGTCCCATCCGGCGATGCGGCAGAACCTGCGCAGGTAGGCCTCCTCCTCGCCGGAAGCCTCGTCAAAGGGTGGCAGGGAGAACCAGGTGGAAGCCAGATGGGCCGCGATGGCCAGCTGCGAACTCTGAAGCGGATCGCTGTGGGCCTTGACCAGCCGCAGGGCGAACAGCGTCTGGACGGTGCGGCCATAGGTGACCGGGACCGTGGCGTACTTCACGAAGACGCGCGGCTCCGTCTCCGGAGCCGTGGAGCAGGCTGACGAGAGCCCAGCTTGGAGCACCAGAAAAGGAAGGAACGCGCGAAGCCAGATCATTTGCGTTTCTTGCCGGACTTGCGGTGGCCCGCCTTCTGGGTCGCCGCCTTCTGGGTCGGCATTTCCGGTGCGGTGCCGGGGATCACCGAAGCCGCCGGCAGCTTCCGGTGGATGCTCCAGATCATCCAGGCCACGCCGGCAAGGAATAGCGGGATCGACAGCAGCTGGCCCATGGTCAGCCCGCCGACCTCCTTGATATCCCCCTGGAATTCCTTGAAGAACTCCACGATGAAGCGGGCCATGAAGTACAACATCAGGAAAAGGGCGGCCAGGAGGCCTCGCGGCCGCTTCTCGCCGAGCTTGCGATCCACCAGCAGCAGGATGCCCAGGATCGCTCCGCCCATCAGAAACTCATAGAGCTGGCTCGGATGACGCAGCGGGACCTGGGCCAGCGGCAGCATTCGATCCTCATGGCACAGCGGGAAGCGGACCCCCCAGGTCTGATCGGTGACACGACCGACGATCTCGGAGTTGAAGAAGTTGCCCAGACGCACGAGCGAGGCACCCACGGCGGCTGAGAAGGCGAAGCGATCACCGAACTCCGCAAACGACATTCGCTTCTGGCGGGAGTACCACCAGCCGGCAACGATCAGGCCCAGCGTCGCCCCGTGGCTGGCCAGGCCGCCCTTCCAGAACTTGATGATTTCCACAGGATGGCTGAAGTAATAGCCAGGCTCGTAGAACAGGATGTGCCCAAGGCGCGAACCGATGATCACCGCGAGCATGCCCGGGATGACGAAGTCGCTGACGTCCTGCTCCTTCCATCCCACGCGCATCATCTGCCAGCGCAGGAAGTAGAAGCCTCCGATGAACACGCCCACGAACAGCAGGCCGTAATAGCGCACCGCGAAGGCGCCTAACCTGAAGATCTCCGGATTGGGTTCCCACGTCAAAGTCATGGATTCAGACTCCTGCAAACACCGCCGGCATCCCGGACCAGGGTCTGCGAGCGGTCGGGGCCCCAACTGACCAGGGACACCCGGGTCGCCGTGAAACCCTCCAGAAACGAGATGTATTCCTGAAGTTCATCGGGCAGGACGGCGTCGTCGGAGGGGGACCTCCAGGGCGCGAAGGTGCGGTAGACAGGCTTCATCTGAGCGGCCCGGTAAGGGTCGCAGGGGAAATCCGCAAGCACGGTGCCGTCGGTGTCCTCATAGGCGACGGCCACCTTGATCTCCTGCAGGTCGCACAGCACGTCGACCTTGGTCAGGGCCAGCTGGCTGCTCCCCACAAGGCGGACGGCCTTCTTCAGGGCCACCGCGTCGAGCCAGCCGCAGCGCCGCAGCCTGCCTGTGGTCGCCCCGTATTCGCCGCCGAACGCGGCCAGGTGCCTGCCTGTCTCGTCGTCGAGCTCGGTCGGGAACGGACCGTTGCCCACGCGGGTGGCATACGCCTTGCACACGCCGACCACGTCGCTCACCATGCCGTTGCCCAGGCCGATTCCCGAGAGCAGACCGCCGAAGACGGTCGATGACGAGGTCACAAACGGATAGGTGCCGTGCAGGGAATCCAGCATCACGCCCTGGGCCCCCTCGAGAAGCACGAAGCGACCCTCGGCCGAGGCGCGGGCGGTCTCCAGGCTGACATCGGTGAACATCGGCACGAGCCAGCCGGCAACCTGCATCAACTCGGCGAGCAGTTCGGACGGAGAGATCACGGGCTCGTTGCCCAGTTCAAAGATGGGCTGGTAGTCGAGATACAGCGCCTCGAGTGCCGTTTTCAGGAGATCCGGATGCGCCAGCAGGGCCAGCGGAATGCCAAGCCGTGAAGCACGACTCTCGTAGGCCGGACCGATGCCGCGCAGCGTGGTGCCCAGGGCGTCCGGACGTGCCTCGCGGACGTGTTCGATGGCCTTGTGCCACGGCAGGATCAGCATGGCCTGTGGGTCCACTCCCACACGCTGGCCGACCCGCGGGGTGCCGAACTGCTCGAGCACGTCGAGCTCCTCACGGAGCTTGGATGGCTCGATCACCATGCCCGCGCCCAGCAGGCAGCGGGAGTACTCGTGCAGGATACCGGAAGGCACCAGATGCAGAACGGTCTTCTTCCCTCCGCGGATGATCGTGTGACCGGCGTTGGAGCCGCCCGCAGCCCGGACGACCAGATCCGCCTCGGCCGACAGCACGTCGACGATCTTCCCCTTGCCTTCATCACCCCATTGCATTCCGACTACGGCCTTCACCGGCATGGACGTTCTCTCTTACTGCTCCTTGCGGAGCGGTTCGGATGATCCCTTCACGACCCGCTGCAGCTCCTGCAGGCATTGCTGCTGCCCGGCAGGCGACCGCTTCCAGGCATCGAGCTGGCGCATCGGTCCCTTCTCGATGGCGGCGAGCGCATCTTTCACCGCCTTGGACGGACGCGCATTCCTGAGGATCTGCAGCGCCACATCAAGTTCCTTCCGTGCGCCCTCCGCGTCACAGTAATGCTCCAGCAGGAGGACAGCTTTCAACCGGTGGGTATCATAGTAGAGCCGGTCAAAGTCAATGGATTTCTGAATGGCCTCGAGCGATTTCTGGTACTGCGAGTGTGCCTGGGAGCCCTTTCCTGCGTCCTCAAAGGCACGGGCCAGCGCGTAATGGGCCGTAAAGAGCCGCGAATACGCGCTCTCTGGGTTCGTGTTGTCGGGAACACCCCGACGGGCTGTGTGCAGCAGAAGCTGGAGGATCTCCATGCGGCTGTACGGCGCAAGGTACCCCTCGGGGAGGCGGGTGAGGACATGGCCAGCGTGGGCGGCGTTGTACTGGGCTTCCCCCGGATTCCCGGTCCTGTTGACCCGCTGGATGTCGCGGATCACCGCCTGGGCCGCCTCACGCATCTTCTCCCCAACCTTTTCGTTCAACGCCTTCTCCTTGCGCAGCAAAGCCTCACGTACCTGCCCTGTCGCCTGTCGCAACTGGACCAGGGCGGCCCCCGCGTCAGGGGACATCTTCTCCGCCGGGAGCCCCAGGGACATGGCCAGGCTGCGCAGCCGGTCGATACCCAGGCTGCCGGCCGAGGGATGGGCCAGGATCCGCTCCACCTCGGCGACCTTGGATCGCTCCGTCTGAATCGGCTCTTGCACCTGGAGGAAACCCTTGAGCTGGGCCGTGTTCCGCTGGATCCGCGTCAGGGCCTGATCAGTACGAACATGGGAGATCATGGCCACGACCACCGGCACGGCCAGCAGCACAGGCACGAGCAGCAGCCAGGCAGGCTTCTTCAGCCCAAAATAGGCAGGTGATCCGTTGTCGCCAGTCTTTTCGAAACCGGCCGGGACCATGGCCACCAGGCCGCCGATCACACCCAGCGCCGCATAAACGCTGAAGATTGACGGGATGACGTCATAGATGACGAGGGAGTGACCGAGGTAGGCGACCAGCGCCAGCGACATCCCGAACAGGGGGGGCGAGATCGTGTACAGGTCCGTGCGCCGGGCCGCCCTCAGGCCGAAGAAGACGCCCCATCCCAGCAGCAGGAACGTCGCCAGCAGGCCCGCGAGGCCCTCCATGGCCAGCAGATCCAACAGCATGTTGTGGCTGGAACGATAATTGACGCCCGGGGCGATGGCCGTCAGCTCAAGGGATTTGTACGGCAGGAACCGCACACGATAGGTCTCGCGGCCCACTCCGGTGAGAAAATGCTCCCGCACCATCGGCACGGTGTCCTTCCAGACGCGAAAACGCGCCTCGCCCTCGTCGGGATCGAGCAACTTCTCGAGGCGCACCGCCCGGTCGGCCACCCGGAAGACACGCTCCCGGGCCGACGGCACCGCCAGCATCAGGATCGCCAGCACCAGCGCACCGGCGATGCCGGCAGATCGCTGGCGGCGGGAAGAAAACACATCCCAGAGCACGCGGGCCAGAAACGGCACCAGCGTCGCCAGCACGAACACGGCCGCGGAGAGGTGCCGGGCAAGCATGCCCTGGGCCGCCTTGAGCAGGTTTTTGGCCTGCTCGGGCTGCAGCTTGGCCAGCTCGGCCTCCGGCGGCAGGACCGTCACGAGGTAGAGGTGATGGATGAGGAACCCGAAGGCCAGAGCCACGGCCAGGAAGAGCAGGCGGAGCCGAAGCTCGGCGATCTCCAGGAAGCGCGCCGGTGAAAACACAAAGAACGCGATCGTCGAGGCGATCCCCAGGCCCAGCCAGGCACCGCGCGTCTGGATCGTCGCCAGCGCGAACACGTTGGTGACAACCACCAGGGCGCAGAAGGCGGCCATCTTGCGGCTCTTGTCGGAAAAGAAAAGGACCAGCGCCGGAAACAGCGAGAAATGGAACTGCAGCGCGAAATAGTCCGGATTGCCGGCGAAGCCCGAGGGGCGGAACACGCGAACGCCGGGCATGGTGAGTTCGTAGTAGGTCCGCAGGACCAGGACGAGGCTGACGGCCATCCATCCCACCAGGAACCAGCGCGCCCGTGTCTTCTCCCGGGCGATCCAGAGCGTCAGGACCAGGGCTGCGGCCATGCAGGCGAACACCGTCACCACGCCCATCTGGCGATTGATCGAACCGAAGAACGTCACCGACGGCATGCCCGAGACAGCCGTGTTGATCAGCAGGTGCACCGCCATGCCCGCGAGGAGCCAGGTGAGCGGATGGCGCAGGATCATGCCGCGCGCAGGGGCCCGGGTCCACTGCAGCATCCACCAGCCGAACAGCAGCACCGCGGCCGGATACAGCACGACGATCTTGGGTGTGACGAACAACCGGAAGGTGCGGTCGACGAGGAAGAGCCCGGAGGCGAACAGGGAAACTCCAGCGAAGGCCGCCATGAACCAGATCCACGACAGGTGGGAGCGGAAGCCGGCTTCCGGATTCCGCCAGGTAACCAACGCCCCAAGGGCCGTCCCGCCCAGCCCGGCCCACATCAGTGCACGGGCCATTCCGGAGAGCTCGACGCTTCCGTCGAAACTGAAGCCGCACCATGCCGCCACGGCAGCCGCCCACAGCACCCAGGGAACCCATCCTGAGAGGGCGTCGTCGGAAACAGGAAACCGGACGGGATCCGTGGCTGCCGGAACCGGCGCCTTCTCGACCTGCGTCCTGACGCGAGACTGACGGCCCTTCACGGAGTACACCTAAAATCCATAATACATATCGATCTCGGCGGGATGTGGATTCCCGACGAAACGGTCCTCTTCCTTCTTCTTTGCCTTGATCCACGAGCCAATAAAATGATCAGAGAACACCCCATCGACGGTCAGGAACTCATGGTTCGCCGACAGCGCACCGAGGGCCTGGTCGAGCTGGGTCGGAAGCGAGCGCAGGGTCTCCAGCCGCTCCGGCGTCCAGGAGAAGATATTCTCCTCGACCGGACCCAGACCCAACGCCTTGGGGTCCTTGTTGTTCCGGATGCCCTCAAGGCCGGCCATCAGTTGTCCGGCCACCAGGAAGTACGGGTTGCAGGTGGCGTCGGGCGTGCGGAACTCGATGCGCTGTTCGGAAGCCGAGCGGGCATAGGTCGGAATGCGGATCGCCGCGGAACGGTTGCCCGGGCTGAAGAACGCCTTGGTGGGGGCCTCGTAGCCCGGTACCAGGCGCTTGTAACTGTTGACCGAGGGATTGGTCAGCGCCAGCAGCGCCGAGCCGTTGTCGAGGATGCCGGCGATGTACTGCAACGCCATCGTGCTCAGGCCCGCATAGCCGTCGGTGTCGAAGAACAGGTTCTGCCCGTTCTTGTACATCGTCTGGTGACAGTGCATGCCGCTGCCGGGATGCTCGAACAGGGGCTTGGGCATGAACGTGACCGACACATCCATCTGCCTGGCGACCTGCCGGCAGACGTACTTGACCAGCATGGCGTGGTCGGCCGCACGGACCAGCGGCGTCAGGCGAACCTCGATCTCGCTCTGGCCGGCTCCGCCGACTTCGTGGTGATGATAGTGAACCGGCACGCCCAGATCCACGAGGATCCGGCAGACCGCGCTTCGGTACTCGAGGATCCGGTCCACCGGCGGACACATGTGATAGCCCCCGTGGGGTCCCGGCCGGTTCTCGTCGGAGGCCTCGTTTTCGTACAGGGGCGTCATCTGGTATCCGCTGCCGAGGCCGGAAAACTGGGTGATGTGGTCAAAAACATAGAACTCATACTCTGGGGCGAACAGGGCTTCGTCGCAGATCCCGGACTTGCGGGCATATTCCATCGCACGAACAGCGCAGGCTCGCGGATCCAGTGGCGAGGGGGCATCCGTGGCAATGTCACGGGCCTCGGAGATGAAACTGAAGGTCTTCTCGGGGAAGAAGGGATCGATGAAGCCCGTCTCCCAGACCGGCTTGACGACCATGTCGGCCTTCTCCAGCGGCATCAGGCCCACCGAGGATGCGTCGAAGCCCACGCCCGACTGGTCGATCAGTTCCCACGAACGCTTGTCGGCCGGCAGGGTGACGTGACGCCAGCGTCCCGCGAAATCGGAAAATTTCAAGTCAATCCAGCGGACGTGATGTTTCTCGGCGAACTGTTTCGCTTCCTGCATGGTACCGAACATGAAAAACTCCTTTGTGAGAGACGCGAAAAAAAAGCGCAGCATCCCTTTCGGGGATCACCGCGCGAAATCCACGGCCGAACTTGCCATACTTTTCCCGGGGGTTCAAGTCCGGTCCATTAAATATTGTTCACAACGGTCGTGCCGCTTGACGTGACGTGTCATGCTGGTATGATTGGTCAGCTTTTTGAGGTGAAATATGCGTTCAGTGATCCTTCCCCTGTTGATTTTTGGACTTGCGTCCACACTTTCCTGCGGAAAGAAGGAAGTTTCCATTGAAAAGATGGTTTCCGCACGAGACATCAACGGCCTTTCGGCCGTGATCACGGCAGATTCCGAGAAGACTGACCGCCGCATCGCGGCCGCCCATGCCCTGGTCCAATTGGATCTGGCCAACCGGGTGATGGAGAATATCGAGAAACTCGGCCCGCAGAACCCCGAGGCCGCCAAGGAGCTGGTCTCCAGGCTGACCACGGATCTGGCCGCCCAGATGACCGACGACTCCCCGAAGAGCATCATGGCCCGCGACGCCCTGGTCACCGTGTTTCCACGCATGAATCCCGACAGTTCCAAGCTCGCCGCCGACTCGGTCCTGAAATGGATGGTCGGAGGCATGGAAAAGCGCGCCGACTGCGGCAATTACAAGTTGCTGAAGGTCCTTGAAGCCGTGGGCCCCGCCGCCACCGACGAGGTCCTCGCCGAGCTCGGGAAGAAGCACGCCGCATGGATGCTCGCGGACTTCAAGAACCGCGGCGAGGACGGCACGCTGGTCTACAAGCGCGCCAACCCCGATCAGGCCGGTGTCAAGTCCACGATCCACCGCGACACCTACTCCCGATACTGGAAACATTTCCGCAAGAACGTCCTCGACGGCGTGGTGGCGGCCTACAGCATCACGGCCCCCTCGGATCGCCAGGTCCAGGACATCACCATTATCGTGGACTACGCACAGGGCGACGAGCGCAAAAAAGCCGGCTCGGTCATCCTTGAGCAGATGAAATCCACCCAGAAGGCCACCCCCATGAGCGTGCGTGCCCTGGGCGAACTGGGCGCCGTAGGTGCGACGGAATACCTCAGGACCTTCGTCAAGCCGAACATTCCCAAAGAACTTCGCGACGCCGCCTTCGACGCCGTGACCGTCATCCGCGACGATCCCGCGGCCGCCGCGGTGCTGTACGAGATCGCCAAGCCGATGTTCGAGGCCTTCCTGCGCAAGGACGTCCCTGACGAAGCCTCCCTGCCGCTGGTCATGCAGGCGCTCAAGGGCCTCATGCTTTCGCGCAAGTGCGAGCTTCCCGCCACCGAGTACAAGCTCCTGCGGGACGCCTTCAAAATGAAAATGGACGGCACCCTCTTCGAACTGCGCAAGGGCCTGATGCCCGCGCTGCACCGCCTGATGCTGTGCACCGGCAAAACCCAGGCCCTGCGTGATCTGCAGGCCCAACTGCGCTTCCCGATGACTCAGGACGAGCTCACGCTCGTGTCCCGCATCATGGACTCCCTCCCCGAGGACGAGCTGCTGCCGATTATGCGCAAGGATCTGTCCAGCAAGAAGCTCGAGATCTCGGCACTGGCGATCCTGACGCTGGGCACCTTCGGACAGAAGGAAGACCTGACGCTGCTTGAGGGCATGAAGTCGAGCAAGACGCCGATCCCCGAATGGAACAAGACTCTGGGCGAGCTGGCCACCGAGAACGCCGCCCTGCTTCAAAAGAAAATTCAAACCCCGAACTGAGGTCGAACGATGGATTCACGCAAGTCAATGCGTCATTTTTACTGCAAGGATGTCCTCTGGGACACCTTTGAGAGCATGGCCACCGATTTTGCCGTGTCGGTGGACTATCTGATCAACGAAGCCATGCGGCACTACGCGAAGAACAAGGGCTACCAGGTTGGCGAGCGCACGACCTCCCAGCCCGATGGCGCCGCCTCGCCGGTGACCGTGGAGATGTCCCAGCTGGTGTCCCCGCGCAAGCTGCCGCCGCTGCCGCTGCCGACCACCTCGGACACAGCCCGCAGCAAGCGCCCCTCAGGGAACTTCAGTCTGGGACCGGACCTGTTCACCGATCCCGGGGACGAGCCGGCGATCCTGACGCTCTACATCGTCTTCGAAGGCGAAAAGATACCGGTCACCAAGGACCAGTTCATCATCGGGCGCGTCAGCAAGCTCTGCGACCTGACCCTCAAGGACGCCAACGTCTCCCGCAAGCACGCCGCGATCATCCGCAAGAACAACAATTACTACATCAAGGATCTCGGCTCCACCAACGGCATCGAGTACAACGGCATGCGTATCGACAACAAGCGCATCGACGAAGGCGACACCTTCAGCATCTGCGAGCACGCCTTCAGTTTCACCTTCAAATAGGCGGGGATCATGACACTCAAATGGCTCATCACGGGACTGCTGGTATTGTTCATCTGCGCCTGCGACGACGGAGGAAAGACCCCGGTCTGCGGAGACGGAAGTCTCAACACCCCGGGCGAGGCCTGCGACGGCAGCGACTTCGAGGGCGGCGATGCCTGTCCGTCCCGGTACTATCCGGGCGATGGGCGGCTCCTGTGCACTGCCGCCTGCGGCCTCGACGAGTCCGCGTGCGAGGTCAACGGCTACTGCGGCGACGGCATCCTGCAGGCCGATCACGAGACTCCCGAAACCTGCTGTGCCGATGCTGGCTGCGCCACGGGCATCTGCGAACCCGAGACCAACGCCTGCTTGATGCCCTGGGAGTTGGAATGCGCCACGATGGACGGCTCCTGCAGCGCCGAGCAACCCTGGCGTTGCCTCGCCCCTGCCGGGGAATACAACTGCGGCACGTGTGGCTGCCCGGGGACGCAGGAGTGCACCTATGACGTCTGCTACGATCCGGAAACCCTCGCGCTGGCGCGCCAGCAGAACCTCCTGCCCGAACTGGAATTCGACGCCTACTTCGCGTTCCTCGATCATGCCATGGAGGCCGCGTCGATGACCTACGTGGAGTTCCGGGACCAGGTCCTGACCGACCTGTCCGCCGATCCCCGCCGCGTCGCTCTGCTGTTCGGGGAGAGCCACAACAGTTACGACGAGCAGGCCATCGCTCTCCAACTGCTGTCCGACGTGCAGGGCGATGGCCGTGACATCACCGCCGTGGGCATGGAGAACAACGGCTCCCCGCTGATCTCGGACGAGGATCTGGCCCTTGTTGGACTCACCTCCACGGGCATCTCTGGCGACCTGACCAACACGTCCTACTGCAACGCCGCCTCGAACGCGGTCAGCGGCCTCGCGACCAACGATCTGGGGCTCTACGTGCAATACATGGGCTCGGGCCACGTGTCGCAGGAGACCGCACCGTGGACCATGCACTGGAAGGTCGTCTCCTTCCCGCACGTGGCAGAGTTCCTGCTGCGCGAGAGCCGCAAGTCCGTGACCGTGCTGCTGTTCGATCCCCTGGTATGGCTGGTCCAGACCGACATCGCCATCCTGTGGCAGCTCAACGACCAGTTCACGGACCGGGACTTCATCACCCAGTTCCTGGTCGACGCCAACGCCGCCTGGGAGACGCACCGGGCCCTGCAGGTCCAGGACGCGGCCTACGACGCCATGCTCATGAGCGGGACGCGCAACGTCCGGTTCTTCCGGGGCGCGACCCCCGACGTCTACTTCGCCTACCTGCCCCGTCCTGAGCGGACCGCCTGGTTCCTTCGCTCCTATCAGGCCCTCTGGAGCGAGCCCGTGATCCAGGACTACTTCTTCGGCAATGGCATGGTCCCGGGCAACTGCTCGATCTCCTGGGACATGACCCCCGGCGCCGAGCGCCTTTCCTATTGGTGCACCAAGGACACGCTGGAGTTCACCGCCACCCTCGACGGCATCACCTTCGAAATCCTGGAACACTCCCTGCAGTAGCAATTCAGCCTTCTGTAAACCCCGCGTCCGGCCTGAGAATTTCGCGTTTTTCCTTGTCCCGCGTGGTTTTTTCTGATCCCTGTTGTCCGCCTCATTATTTCTCATTCACGTAAGGAAAGGCTCATTTTGGGCCAAGTTTCGCCCAAGTTAGGGAAATGTTTCCGGACGTGGGCGGGACGTGAAGGTGGGTCGGGGCGCAGGTGAAAGTTCTGCGCTCCCCGGCGATCGGGGAGGTGCGCCTTTGCAGGCGAACGAACCTGGTTTCTCGAAAATAGGGCGCGCAATCTCCTTGATCTACAAGGCATTCGCCTCATTATGGCGATTTTTTAAAGATTTTCTGACGACGCCGCAAATTTCGGTTGCGATTTCTGTTAATCTTCGCCCTCACCGACGCCCTGAGAACTGTCGGTCGGACCGTGTGGTGGAGGAGTCGTATCTTCGGGAAGCGACCCCATGCTGTCATCGTAGGCCTTCGGCTTCTCGATGAAGTTTGACATGAGCTCCTGCTGGTCGACGTCGGGCTCCAGGGACCAAGCGAGTCCGAACACCGTGCGGACGCCATTATGAACGGTCGGGGTTCGTTGACGACGGACCACACACCCCATCGACCGGGCGACCTCCTCCACGACATCTGCGAGACGCTGCTTTGCTCTCGGGTCCCGCTTCCCCTCGCCCGCCGCCTGCAGGGAGAGTTTGTCCGCCAGATAGCGTTCTACGATTTCGTAGGTCGGGATGCCCTCGCCGGTCTGGGACCATGTCATCTTCTTCTGCATCAGGGCCCTCACCGGCTCGGCCATGGCGTTGTATAGGGCCTGGGTGGTCGGAAGGTCAGCGTCGCCTGGATAGGCCTCCTCGGGGCCCAACTTGGCGGCCATGTCGGCGGCCGCACTCCACACGGAACTGATCTCGTGGATGGTGAGGGACTGGATGTTGCGACTGATGCGGTTGTTACCCTTGGTCGTCCCCAGCAGCCGGACGATCACCGGCAGGATCTGCATGCGGCGGAAATACTCGTCCCCATGGAACTCAAGGATGGGCATAAGGTTCGCGGCGTGTATCTGCGTGACCATCCTCTTGACCCGTAGCCCTCGCTTTCCTTTGGGACTTATCTCGATGTAATCCCCATCCGCGGCGTCCTTCCAATCGTTCATCTTTTTCACAGATGTCCGAGTTTCCTCCGTGATCAGATTGGCGAACAGCCCCTGAAAACGCTCGCTGCGATGTGGGTCTTTCAGGTCTGCTACGGACAGGTGGCTCACTCGCCCGTCAAGGCAGCGATCAATCAATTTGAGAAATGTGGACTTTCCCGTCCCACTGGGACCTACCAGATAAAAATGCTTTCCCCCAGCCCATGGCGCGACCAGGCGCGGGAGCAAACTATAGAGTAAAGCCTTCCTGACTTCCGGGACGTAAGCGTCGAGGATTTGGAAAACCCGGTTCTGGGCCTCCGGCATGCGCTGATCCGGGGTTAGGTAGAACAGGTCGATCGGGTCGACGCACCGGTCCTCCATGCGTACGGGACGAAACACGCCGGAGTCAAAATCGAAGGTGCCGTTTCTCAAGGAAACGACGTGCCCTCGGATGACCTCGGCGGCAGGGCCCTGGTACTTGGTCAACTGGGCAGCGTATTTGCGTGCCAGGCTCACCACCGCCGGCTGCCGGTTTTGAATGCTCGCCAGATTGATAAAATCATGCGGGTTCAATTCCTGCCAGTGATCGATGTGCCAGCGGTAGATCTTGCTGATCTCCCCGCCCATGCCGATGACGTTCGTGAACCAGATCTTTTCGTGTTTGAAGATGCGGGCCACCACCGCCCGGGCGATGTCATCCGGAGAAGACCACGAGAAGATGGTTTCCTCGATGGGGTCAATCTGGTTGTAATATGCGCCAAGCACCCTAGGCAGTTCCACGCCGACCTGCCGGGACAGGCACTCCAGCGCGCGCAGCCGTTGGTCCTGGGTCTGGCTCTCCAAGGTCGCGAAGAAGCGCTCGATCTCGACGGGCAGTGGACTCGTTTCCCCGGTCCATTGCAGAGCCCCCACCAGCCACACCCCGAAGAAGACCTTCTCCATCTGCAGGTCATCGAGGATCGTTGAGCTACGCGCCTGTATCAGGGACCGCACGCTTTGGCGGTTGCCACTGGGCGGCACCGGAGCCAGGTAGAGCCGGGCGCCCAGTTCATCTTGCCACAGGCATCTGGCGGCCTTCTCCACGCTCGTTCTTCCGGGGACCGATGTGCTTATGTCGGGAGTCTCCGCCTTTAAAACACAAATGATCTCGCTGGCTTTCCGGCACACTTCCCACAAGGTGGGGAGCTGCTTCCGGGTCACGTTGACTTCACCGATGGCCAAGGCACTCCGACCGGTCTGGATGATCGCCGCCGCGTCCAGTGGATCCCGCACGAGCCACAGAGGGGCGTTCGGAACCACGCTCCAGGTTCCATACAAGAAACCGCGATCCCGTAGATGCCGGTACGCGGGCCGCTGATACTGCACCACCTCCTGGCCGGCCGCATCGGTGGCCTTCTGGACTCCGACGAAGTATACGGCCTCCTGGCCCTCGTTGTATGGCAAGATAACCGTCCCTGAGAACTCGCCCTGCTCAGGAACTGTGAAGAACCCGGTGGACATCAGTTCCTGCTCAGTGAAACCGAGCGCGGCGAGTTGATACCACAGATCCTCGGGGACCAGCCCCGGATTCAACTGTGTTTCCATCTCAGCATTGATGCCTAGGGAGCGCAGCAGGTCCGTCGGAGCGGCCAGGTACGCGGACTGACAGATGGTCACCGCCGTGGTCAGGGCGTCGTGCTGACGTCGTGCTTGCTCCTGCGACAGGTCGAACACCTGAGGGAACAGCATCGCCGGCCACGACGGGTCCGCCCGGTGCGCAAGATATTGCCTGGCTTCCTCGACGCTGAGACCTTCATAGTGCGTGAGGAAGCCGATCCCGTTGCACGGAGGCTTCGCCTTCAGCATGCCCGCTTCGTGGTAGACGATGGCCGTGCCTGATGTCCCACCGAACCTCTCGACTGCAAAATGGTCGACCTTCTCCTTCACGTCATCCGGGTCGGAGGCATCCTCGATCGTCACCGGCATCAGATCGACGAAGGCCTCGCTCAACAGTGTGTCGAGCTGGTTCTCTTTTCGCTCCAGCAAGTTGGCATATGGGTCGTCCTCGCCCAGGATGTCGAATGCATCATCGCTCACGGCGTTCCTCCGGGTGTTCACGCCGCCCGTCACGTTGCGCGTGCGACGTTTTCACCAAGCGGAGTGTACAGGATCAACCACCACTGCTGAAGTGCAATCTTGGAATGGGTGTTGGTTCATCGCGGGAAGCATGCCAAAGGGTTTGCATGCGGCATGGCCGTCAATGGTGGGACGTTTTGATCGAATTCAACTAGCTAAACCAGGGGATTTTCACCCCTGGCGCCGTGGTCTTAGCACGGCAAATAGTCATCATTCAAGCGTTTCGAGTTGTTCTTGAAATGCTGATGCCGGGTGATCTTGCACCATGTAGATCCCTACGTTGCTGTGCCCACCGGATTGACACATTCCCGGAGCGTTCATGACATACGCATTGTCCGTGTACGCATACACCACGCGCACTGCGATATACTTCCCGTCTCCGCCATACACAGACAACAGCGCAGTCTGGCCAAGCGCTGCATCCTCAGATGAAACGCCGACCAGTGCTGGATTCGTACAGGCGTTGTCGGTGTACAAACGCTTTCCAGTCAACTCCGGCAGACACCGCATGCTCCCGTCCGTATGCCGTCTCCATGCACAGTTGATCGCCAGGGTGGTGTCATACCAGCCGTTGAACGACACTGATCCGTCCGGTACTGAACTGCGTCCGACACGCATCTTGATCCGCGCTCCGCTCTGCATGATCTTGAGCGGATCGGGGTTCTCGCATCCCTCGATGTCGATCACGCATCCAGCGGTGCAGCTGAGTTGACCGGCGGTATAGCCCTCCGTGATGCAGCTCTTGCCGTCGAAATCGGCGCCGTCGCATTCTTCGCTGCCTTCGACGATGCCATTGCCGCAGTTTCCAACCTGGCATGCCGTGGTGAACTCGCAGTCGAAGTCGTTGCAGTCGATGTCTCCGTCGAAGTCGTTGTCGATGTTGTCGTTACAGATCTCCGTGTTGTTGTTGTTGGTGGGTTGGGTGGTGTTGCCGTCGTTGCAGGCGACGGCGGCGATGGCGATAAGAACGAAGATGATTCTACGCATGGTTTTGTCCTCCTTAGTCATCTTGTACCATGTTAATAATGCTATTTCAAAGGCAATGATTTATTAATATCAGCTACTATCTGGTACAAGATCAGTAACGTCCAACCTCAGTCCCGAACAACCCCCAACAATAAGGAGAAGACCATCATGAGCGCCGATTTCGAATCAGGATTTTTCGTAACCCAGCCACCATGGCATAATTTGGGCGTCGTCCTCGATGACCCGCCAGCGACCGCGTCCGAAGCAATCACCATCGCCGGTCTCGACTGGGAGGTCACCAAGGAGTCCATGGAAGCGGTCGTCCCCGTAAATGGCACCTACCGGGCCGTGGGAGTGCCCGACCACTACGCGATGATCCGCCGCAAGACCGAGAACGGGATCACCCGGCTCGATTCACTCGGGGTCGTTGGCCAACAGTACAGGCCCATCCAGAACCTCGATGCCTTCCGCTTCTTCGACAGTCTGATCGCGACCGGCAAAGTCCAGTACCATACCGCCGGCAGCCTGCGTGGCGGACGCATCGTCTTTGTGCTCGCTCGCGTTCACGGCGAACTCCAGATCGCGAAGAACGATCTGGTCGACAAGTACATTTTGATCACATCAAGCCATGACGGCAGCCGCCCCGTCACCATCGCGTTCACGCCGATTCGGGTCGTCTGCGCAAACACCCTGTCCCTCGCGCTCAAGGGTGCCACCGGTGACAAGCGGCTCACCGTCCGCCACACCGCGTCCGCTGGTGCGCGCATCGAGGACGCTGGTGCCTTCCTCGCGGGAGTCGACGACCTCTTCGAGCGCAATGCCGACGTCTTCCGCCTGCTCGCGCGCCGCAGCATCCGCACCATCGAATTGGACAACTACCTGCGGACGCTGTTCCCCGATCCCGCCGAAACCGCCAAGCGCAACAGCGCACGTGTTACCAGGGAGAAGATTCTCGCGCGCTTCGAAGACGGCCTGGGTACGGACACCACGGACGCGACCTGGTGGCGTGCCTACAATTCGCTCGTAGAATTCGTGGACCACTCGCGCAACTCCGGCAACGCAGATGCCCGTGTCACCTCTGCGTGGTTCGGTCAGGGCATGCAACTGAAGCAGCAGGCGCTCACCACAGCGCTGCAGCTGGCCGCGTAACCATCAACCCCAACCAGGAGAAGCCGCATGGATCCACGTCTCAGAATCTTGATCATCATCGGAAGCATTCTGCTCGAAATCTTCACCAGGAAAGGACCCAAGTCATGAACGAAAACCAGAAACATTTCAAGGAGTTGGCTGACGCCGTGTCTGCCGTCATCATCGCGCTCGGCGAGATCATCAACGACCATCGCGCGATGCAGCCGAACGCGCTCACCACCACCGACACCCCTCAGCCCGTCGTCAACGAAACGCCCGTGCCTGCCGTCGAAGAGAAGGGCCGCATCAGTTCCCGCCAGCTCGGAATGCTTCGCAAGCTCGTGAACGAGAAGATGGCGGGAGACTGGTCGGCATTCGAAACCTCGTGCAAGCAGCGGTTCGGCCGCGCCACCTCGTACCTCTCTACCAAGGAAGCCAGTACGCTGATTTCCGAACTGATCGGAGGCAACAATGGTCACAATACCCGCACCGCAGCTCGATGATTCGATCCACTTATCCGCCAGTTCTATCACGACGATGACAGAGTGCGGAAAAGAATTTTGGCTCAAGTACATTTGCGGTGAGAAAGCACAGGACGTGTCCGCCTCCCTGGTTTTCGGCAGTGCTCTCCACGAGTGCCTCGCGCTGTTCTACAACCAGCTTCGTCAGAGTAAAACCGAACCCACCCTCTCCGAACTCACCGACCTCGCAGCAGCGGCCATCGATGCACCGCGCGACATCCCCATCCACTTCACCAAGGGCGAGACGCCCGACTCCCTCAAGAAATCCGCTGAAGCCCTGCTGCGGGTCTTCCTGCAGCAGGGAGCCCGCCCCGATCACGTGCTTGCCGTCGAGCACCGAATCACCGTCCCCTTACACAACCCCATCTCCGGTAAAATGCTCCCCGAAGCCCTACTGGGCACGCTCGATTTGCTGATCGAAACCGCTGGGAGAATCTCGATCGTCGATCACAAAACCTGTGCTCGCCTGGACCCCGACCGCACCCGCTCGCCCGACCTTCAGATGAGCCTTTACAGTTGGGCCGTCAAGCAGCTCCTCGGCGTGCAGTCCGTAGACCTAGCATACAGCTTCCTGGTCAAAACGAAGGAGCCCTCCGTCGTCATGGCTCCCATCAGCCGTTTCGACGAAGAGCGTGAAGAGCGCGCGGCCCTGATGCAGGCGGCTTCAGCCAGCTTCTGGATCGAGACCGCACTGCGTGCTGAACAGCCGGAGCTGGCGCTGCCGAAGAGAAAATCCTGGAGATGCTCCAGCTGCGGCTACAGGAGCATGTGTGCCTCCCAGGACTGACGCCCACCTGCCGTCCGTGCTTCGGTGCGGCCCGGTTTAGCTGGGAATTGGTTCGTTGCTCGATTGAGGTAAGCGTTCCGGCCATCGTGGACACCCTCGTGCACCCATTAGAAATCACAAGGCCTGGATATAACAATGCCTTGACACACCACAACGCCTGCACTTGACATCAGACCCACCCTCAGGGATAGTCGCACCTGGAGCGAAAATGTGGATGAAATAGTCTCCCACGAGATTTCTTGGCGTTCATTTGTTGAATCAAAAAGTTGGGACCCATCAAATTCTGAAATATCGGTTATCAAATTGGCAGTTGCATGAGGATGTCACATGAAGTATAAAGACGCACAATATATAAGTGCTAAGGACTTTTCATTTGTTGGAGTTTTGCGTGATATCAAAAAAGCAAAAAATGCATTACAGCCACTTTTTGAATGCTTTACAAATGCCCTTGAGGCTATTAAAATTAAGCAAAGACACGTGCCCGATCATGTTGGAAAAATTAATATAGACATAGTTGCTTCTCCAACACTCGCTGACTACACCGAGTTTACGTCTCTTACAATCAAAGATGATGGAATTGGATTTAATGATGTAGAATTTTCTAGGTTTAATACTTTTAAACTTACAGACAAAGGTTTCAGGAATTTAGGTTCAGGTAGAATTCAATATGTATATTCCTTTGGTGTAACAACAATTTCAAGCATATATGAGCAGGACGATAAGTATTTTGAAAGATTGTTTATTGTCTCAAATACTGCTGATTTCTTAAAAAACAACGCTATCGTCAAACATGTGCATTGCAAAGAAAGCCAGAATACAATTACAGGAACAATTGTTAAGTTTAGCAAACTACTAGCCGCAAACAGTCCTTCGTATAATGAACTGAATGACAAATTACTTAAAGAAAAATTGTTGGAAAAATACATACATTATTTTTGCTGCAATAAACAAACACTTCCTGAAATTTCTATTAGGTTTTTTGTTGATTCAGATCTTAAAGGTGAATCAACAATTTCGCAAACTGATATACCGAGCCGTGACAAGACTGACACTATATCAATTCAATATTCAATCAAGTCTGAATCAGGTTTAAAGAAAATTGAAAAATCTGAAATATTTATAATTGACGCCTATAAAATTCCCCAAAAACAATTAAAGGAAAATAGACTCAACTTAGTTTCAAAGGGCGAAATTATTGAAGAAACATATGTATCCCTTCAAAATCTTTCGAGTGGGGATACTGTAAATGGCAACAAATATCTGTTCATGGTGTCTAGTCGTTTTATCGACTCTAGAGATACGGATACAAGGGGTGTTCTGACCATTCTAGCCAAAGATGCATTCATGAAAGATATGACGGAAGATAAAGAAGAGATCTTCATTGAAGAAATTCAAGAAGAAACAAATAATTCTATTAGGGTAATGTATCCTGAAATTGAAGAGGTAAAGCAAAAACATCAGAAAGATTTTTTAAAATTAAAAGAGATGTTTTTACTAGATGAAAATACTGCGAAGGAAATTAGTATATCTATAAACGATTCAGAAACTGAAATATTAAAAAAGTTTTACGATGCGGAGTCTAAAAAAACTGCTTCAATGGATGCGGAAATAAAAAAATCAATTGATAATTTAGAAAAGCTTGATTCCCGAGATGCAAATTATAGTGAAGAATTGGATAAACAAATAGCATCCCTAGTTCGTTCGATACCGTTGCAAAACATGAAGACCTTGACGCATTATGTCGCCAGGCGTAAGTTGGTATTGGATTTATTTGATAAAGTCTTAGGAAGAAAATTACAGGTTCAACAACAGAAAAAAAATGACGATGAATCATTAATTCACAACTTGCTGTTTCAAAAACATTCAACAAATACAGAAGAAAGTGATCTTTGGATAATCAATGAAGATTTCATTTATTTTAGGGGTAGTTCAGAGAAACAACTTAGCAAGTTGGAGATAAATGGTGAGAAAGTTTTTAAAAATCAATTTAGTGATGAAGAAGAACGTTATTTATCCTCCTTAGGTGAAAATCGAAAAATAAAAAGACCTGATGTTTTACTTTTTCCGGAGGAGAGTAAATGCATAATAATTGAGTTTAAAGCTCCTAAAGTAAATGCTTCCTATCACCTTACACAAATAGACACGTATGCAAGTCTAATACTTAACTATACAGAGGACAAATTTCAAATCACAACATTTTATGGTTATTTATTGGGGGAAAATATTGAGCCAAGAGATGTGTTGGGGACGGTAAGTCGATATGAGCATTCTTACCAATTTGATTATCTATATCGCCCATCTGAAAAAGTAAATGGTTTTGATGGAAGAAAAGATGGATCAATCTACACGGAAGTAATTAAATATACAACATTGATTGAAAGAGCAAAGCAGAGAAATAAAATATTTATCGAGAAATTAAAATGAATGAATCGGATATAGCTCTAGTTTTCCCATCTATTACGACAAATAAATCCCATGTATTCGAGTTCGTAACTGTATCTCGACACGCCGCAAGCCCAGTAGTTATGCCGAATTCATTATCTTAATATTCCATTCGCAAAAATGCAATTCATGACCTTCCTACTCCCACTCCTTGACCACGAACCCAAGGGTCGAGGCGTTGGCGGTGACGTCGGATTTGAGCTTGGGGTCGGCGCCGTCCGGGAAGGAGACGTCGAGCTCGACCGTGATGTGGATCTCGGCGCGGGGGTCCTGGCGCAGGAGGTCGAGGATCTCCTCGTCGAGGGTGTGGAACTTCATCCGCGCGGAGGCGGCCGGGATCTGCATCGAGCCGTGGAAGTGGGTGGCGCGGGGGACGGGTACGGGACCTGAGCCGTCGTTTCCTGTACCGCCGATGACGCCCTGGCTGCCCGTCTTGCGAGAGGGCCGGGCGTAGTGCATCTTGTCCAAGACCGAATCATCGAGCACGATCTTGTCCGCCTCCACCGGGGCCGGACGGTACTGCGCCTCGACCTCGCGGGCGAAGACGGGATCGATCAGCAGGAGGGTGTCGTCCACCAGTAGGAGCGGGCCGCCGAACTGGAAGCCGGCGTAGCGGGCGCCGTCGGTGCCCAGCGCCGTGCCGAAGAAGTCCTGGGATGCAGCTCCCGAGCGGATGACCTCGTCGAGCACGCTGCGTTGACGCAGACGGGGCATGTAGAGGTACTTCTGCATGTCCTCCCAGACCTTCTTCGCGGGGACCTCGTGGCTCGTGCCCTTCCAGTACAGATCCTGCAGCTTCTTCTTCAGGTGCACCGCCGACCAGCGGTCGATGATCAGTTCGTTCTCCCTGCAGACGCGTTCCAGTTCGACCATCAGGCTGTCGCCGCCGGTGTTCACCGGGTAGACCTCCACCTTGGGCTCGCGATCCGTGGGCGTGGTCATCACCGGGCACAGCAGCCACTTGAAGCACTCGCGGGCCGTGCGTGGCACCACGCTGTCCGCGATCGCGGACTCCTGCTTCGCCTGCTCCTCCTGGAGGCGATCGATGTTGAGCCTCCCTGCGCGGATGTCGTCCACGATGGAGCCCCAGGCCAGCGCCGTGCGGGCACAGTCCCGAAGGCGCCCGAGGACAGCCTGGTCCGCGACCACGAACATCAGCCGGTTCGGGTTGTAGCGCGGCCGTGACCCGTTGTTCTGGCAGTACTCCAGCACCTGGGTGAACGCCGCCGAAGGATCCTGCTTGCTGTAGACCTTGTCCGGGGTCAGGAACACCAGCCGCAGATCCGCGTCATCGGGGATGTCGCCGTGTGGCGTGAACACGTGGATTCGGTCGAACATGCGCCGATCCACCGTCATCGTCTTGAGGGCAGCCTCGATGCGTCCGCGCACCGCGCCCTTGTCATCGAAGCGGCCCCGTCGATCTTCCATCTCACGGCGCAGGTTAGCCCGCGTGTCGAACCAGAACCGCGTGGTGTCCTGCGCCTTGTCCCCCGAACTGTTGAGGTAGTGCAGGCGGTCGCACAGGCGGTTGAGAGCGTCGGAGAAGGCCGACGATGGCTGTCCCGGCTGGATGCAGCCCAGCAGCACGCGACCCCGATCCAGTCCCCGCGCTCCCTTGTGGCCCACGCCCGACGACGGTGCGCTGCCCAGGAACAGGGTGCGTGCCACTCGTCTGGCTGCGTGCACGGCGCCGAAGCGAGGCTCCCGTGTATCCATCTCCCGCGTCTCGGAGCGGTCTCCGTCGATGTCTCCTTCGATCACCGGGTCCCAGCCCGGCGGCAGGTAGTACACCAGCTCGTTGCGGGAGCCGCCGTCATACAGGGGCAGGCTACCCGGCAGGATCAGCGCGTCCTGGTTGTTGTCCTGCCACAGGCGGAAGATGACCCGCGCCATCAACTTCAGCACGCCGCGTGTGCGCTGGAAACCATCGAGCGTGGTCCAATCCTCGTACAGGCGGTCGAACACCTCCGGGTGAATCGGGTACGCCGCCACCAGCCGTTCCAGATACCGGGCCTCGTGCGTCTCCGAGGGCAGCTTGGCTCCCTCGGCTGCGTACAACTGATGGAACTCGCGGCACACGGCATCCCGGGCCGCCGTGTCGTGGATGGGCTCGAACAACCGACGGCGCACGATCTCGAAGGCTTCCTCGGTGGCCACCGGTTTCCACAGCGCCTGCACACGACCGAAGGTCTTCTCCAGCGCCTTGAGCGCGGCTACTCCGCGAGTCGATCCGGCCTCCACTTCCGACTCCGGCAGCGCAGCGAGCACGATGGCCGAGGGCACCAGCTTGGCTGCCTCGGTGAGCGCCTGCACGAACGAGAGGTTGCTGTCGTAGGTGCCTCCGGAGAGTGCCTGACCATCGGAGAACTGCCGGATGTAGGCCACCAGCTCGTCGATGAGCACCACGCACGGCGCATGACGCTGCAGCAGGTTTCGCAGCGTCTCCTTTCCAGGCGAGGTGCCGGTGGTGTCCGCCTCGCGGACCATCTCCAGGCCTTCCTCGGCTCCCAGCTGCCAGGCCAGCTCTCCCCAGAGCGTGTGGATCTTCACAGTGCCGTGGGACCACGGCTGTCCCGGCGCATGGGCGTTGCCATCGATCACGGCCACATGCGCCTTCGGGACATCGAGGATGCCCGCCTGATCGAGGATGCTCGACACGCCGGCCAGATCCTGCAGGTCGCATTTGCGGGAGGCCAGGTGGTACACGGCCAGCATGGTGTGCGTCTTGCCGCCACCGAAGGAGGTCTGCAGCTGGACCACGGGCTCCCCACCGGTACCGTTGAGACGATGGGCCACCTGGGTGAGCAGCAGGCGCATGCCTTCAGTGATGTACGTGCGTTCGTAGAAGGCCGCCGCGTCCTGATACTCGCGGGTGGCACGCCCGTCACGGACCGCCGAGATGTCTGCTGCGAACTCGGACTGCTGGAAGGTGCCCTCCAGCACGTCGGGATGTGGAATCGCCAGTTCTCGCCAAGCCTTCATGATTCGCCTCCGAACAGGTCGAGTTGGGAATAGGGGGATGGATGCTGCGCTGCCGCACTCTCGATGGCCGGCCAGGTAGTCACGATCTCGTTGTAGGAGCGGGCATCTTCGGCCCAGCCACGACGCTCGCACAAGGTGTACAGGCGGTAGGCGAGCTGACGCACGGATTCGCCCTGGTTGCGGACCTCCGCCAGCAGACGTCCGGCTTCGGACTCGCCTTTTTCCCGCAGCGCGCGGATCAACTGGTGCAGCGCCTCCCACACCGGGATGCGGTTGTCCTTCTTGGGATCCCAATCCGACGGGTACTCGACCGGGCGCAGCAGCCGCACCTTTCCACTGCCACCGACGACAACACCGGCCTCGATCAGGCCGTTGACGCTGGTGGCCTTGGAGCGCGCGAGCACGTCGGCTTCTCCGTAGGCACCATCGCCCCAGCCGAACTGGTCGAACCAGTGCAGGCAAAACTGGGTGTCGTGCTCGAAGTCGTCCTCTGCAAGGAAGCGGTTGATCAACTGCAGCGCGGTCTTCACGCTCATGGGGGTGCCATCGGCCTCCAGCACGGCGGCGTATTTGGAAAACACGGCCATGCCCGGTCCGATGATCGCCTGGGAGAGGTCCACCGGGGCGACTGGAGCCTGGTCGTCTCCGAAGCCGCGGGTCATCTCGTCGAGGGCCTCAGGCAGCACCAGGTTGAGTTCACGCAAGAACTCGCGCCGGGAGATGGTGGTCGCGTCCGTGGGTCGCGTCCGGCAGACGAGCACGATGCTGGAGGCGAGGGCGTTGTTCCCAGAACCGATCATGCGGTTGCTCAACTCCGTTCGCATCGGCCATGTTCCCGTGAGGGAGAAGCCCGCCCGGAGTAAGGCATCGAGGAATGTGACCCAGCCGGTGCTGGTGGTGCCCTCGTCGTTCTTGGTCTCGGCCTGCTTGAAGGCATAGTAGATGGTCACAGGGGCGGCCGGGTGCGCCTGTGTGGCCAACCGGTGCATGGCCTCGGTCATGCCATCGAGGAAGAACGCCTCAGCCTTCTCCTTGGACCCGTGGCGATAAGGGGTTGCGACCAGTTCCTCGGTCTTGGGCACGGCTATCGTGGTGAAAAGTGAGGGATAGACCGACTTCAGGGAGCGGCGCAGCCAGACGTAGAAGAAGTCGGAGAGGTCCGCGTACCCAATGTTGTCGTAGTATGGCGGGTCGGTAGAGACGAAAAGACCAACTGAGTTATTTTGATCACGGGCATTCGCTTGACGAGCGCTCCCCACGACAGAACCAGTCGCCGAACATCCTTCCAGACTCTCCGCAGTCCAGGATGCAGCGCCTTCAAAGCTGCCCGTGCCAGCCAGTAGCGTATTAAGCTCTGCAAAATCCCACGTCATCGGGATGCTTTGCCGTGCAAATGTGTTCCGGGTGGAATCACGTTCCGTAAACCAGGTGCAGATGCTGGACCCGCGGTCAGCAAGTTTTGAAACAGCAAACGCCAGGTACACACCCACTGCTTCTCCGTAGGCGGTGGCGCTGGTGCCGCCCTGTTCGAGGCTGAGGCCGTCATCGGGGAGACCCGCCGCGATTGCGTCCTGGCACGCCCGTTCCCGCGCCTCTCCCACGAGGTCGGAGAACGCGGTGAGCGCCACCAACTGCCGCGGCGTGAAGAGGTCACCGTAGGTGGTGAGCCCGTAGTTGGGAGTTTTAAAGTCGCGTGTGTTATCGGGAAGAGGAACAGTCGGATTCCAGGAAGGCTCGGCCAGTGCGGCAGACTCGATTGCTTCAGGAGTCGGTGATAGATATATCCGATTCCGAGATCCCTCCGCCACAATGGCCATCATCCTCTGCGCGAGGCGGCCCGCTTTTCCTTCAGCACGAATGTAGTTGTAGTCGATGGGAACGCCGGACATCAGGCAACGGAAGGCTGCCCGTTTTCCTGCGCTAGTCCCTTCCTCAGTTTCCTTCGGCGGCTTCCCCGTCCGAACCTCGAAGCGGTAGGTGTCCCCTTCGATCACCGGTTCCACCCAGCTCTGCTTTCCCTCCTTGCTCGACAGCACGAAGGTCGAGACCAGGGGCACGTCCACGTGGGAGAACGCTGGGTTGGGGCTCTTAACGGTGCGCGCCCATAGCCAGGCTATGACGGTCAGTTCCTGTCCCGCCAGCCCGACCAGGTCTGGCCGCTTCTCGGTCATCTTTGGGGTGATCTTCACCTTCGGGTACAGGTGACCGATGCGCTCGAAGGCTCGTTCCCGCATCCAGGCGCCGTAGCGTCGCACGTCCTCGGCCAGTCCCTGCGCGCCTCTGTACTGCCCTGCGAACAGGCCGGCGTCGGATCGAACCTCGGGATGTACCGGCGGCCGGTTGGCGAACTTCGGCGGGATCTCAATCATGGCCTTGTTGATCAGCACGGCGACCGGATTGAGATCGCTGGCGTAGGCTTCCAGACCCAGGCGCTGGGCCTCCAGTGGGATGGTGCCGCCGCCGGCGAACGGGTCGTGCAGGCCTGGCATCTTGTCCGGGTTAAACAGTTCAGCAGCCTGCGGGTGATCGCGGTTGAGCTCGCACACCTCGCGCCAGGAACGCCGGATCTCGACGCGCGCGGCTTCGAGGACCTCTTCGTTGGTGGTGTTCTCCCACTTCACCAGGTCTTCGATGATCTTGAACAGGCGCTTTCGCTCGGCAGCCGCGTCCTTCTTGTTGACGCCATACTTGAAGCCGCCACCTTGCTGGTAG
>Ga0180007_10001558_pt1 | contig 30560 bp, 23 predicted proteins | sample MM_PC_MetaG_FD_121122 | JGI IMG/M metagenome (GOLD analysis project Ga0180007, IMG submission 121122) | Groundwater microbial communities from the Aspo Hard Rock Laboratory (HRL) deep subsurface site, Sweden - MM_PC_MetaG | ecosystem: Environmental > Aquatic > Deep subsurface > Groundwater... | reverse complement strand
CAGCTCCTTTTTACTCATATTAGTCATATTTGTTACCGTTAACTTTAGTTATTAATTACGGTAACATTTTATATGACCCAACGAGGTCTAGGAAAGTAACATTTTAGATGTCCCAATGCGAAAGTTTTACATTTCATTTTAAGAGGAGTATAATGATAACGGATTTATAATTAAGCGCTTAATTATTATGGAAGTTAGTGATCAAAATTTTGAACAAGAAGTAATGAAAAGTGATTTGCCGGTGTTAGTTGATTTTTTCGCCGAATGGTGCGGCCCCTGTAAAATGCAGGCGTCCATTATTGAGGATTTAGAAAAGGAATATCAGGGCAAAGTTAAGATTGTTAAGATGGATATTGACCAGGCCTCCCAAATTGCCGGCAGTTATCAAATAATGAGCATCCCCACCATTATTTTATTTAAAAACGGAGAGCCGGCAGAAAGATTGTCCGGACTTCAGCAAAAAAATATTCTTAAAGAAAAGCTGGATAAATTGATAGAACATTAGAACATTAGAGCATGAGAGCATGGGAACATTAGAACATTAGAGCATTAGAACATTAGAGCATTAGAACACTAGAGCATTAGATTTATAGATTTTATTTTAATAATTCAGGGTTGTTATAGCGGCCCTGTTTAGTTTATAATAAGAATATGTCTAAAATGTTTAATGATATAGCAAGCCAGGTGAAAATCTCGGCAAAATATTTAAAACTTTCCGAATCTTTGGTAAAAAAATTAATTAAACCCCAACAAATTTTGCAAGCTAAATTAAATATTGGCGCCGGCAAGAATTTTTTAGCTTACAGAGTTCAATTTAATAATGCCCGCGGTCCGTTTAAAGGCGGCATCAGATATCATCCGCAAGTCAATCTTGGCGAAGTAAAAGCCCTGTCGCTTTTAATGGCTATCAAGTGCGCTGTTGTTGATATACCTTTTGGCGGCGGCAAGGGCGGAGTTAAAGTTGACCCTAAAAAGTTATCTAAAAAAGAATTAGAAAAATTATCACGCGCCTGGGTAAGAGCATTTTTTAAATATCTGGGGCCGGATAAAGATGTGCCGGCGCCCGATGTTTATACTAACGAGCAGATTATGGCCTGGATGCTGGCTGAATACGAAAAAATAGCCGGCAAAAAGTCGCCCGCTTTTATTACCGGCAAACCATTGAATAAAGGCGGTTCGCCAGGCAGAGACATTGCCACTGCCCAGGGCGCTTTTTATATTTTGGAGGAGGCCTTAAAAAAAATAAAGTTTAAAAATAAAAAGCCAACCGTAGCTGTCCAGGGCTTTGGCAATGCCGGTTATAATATCAGCCAGATTTTAAATAAAGCCGGCTTTAAAATAATTGCGGCTGCCGATTCCGCAGGCGGAGTGTTAGATTTAAAAAACAGCGGCATGCTGCCCCGCGATTTAATGGAGACTAAGCTTAAAAACGGGCTGGCTAGGGGCTGTTATTGCCGAAGGTCAGTCTGCGATTGTGAAAATTTTCAGAAAGCTGACAATAAAAAATTGTTGGAAACGCCTTGCGACATTTTGGTTCTAGCTGCTTTAGAAAATCAGATAACTTTAAGGAATGCCAATAACATTAAAGCTAAAATAGTTTTAGAAATTGCCAACGGCGCAGTGACCAAAGAAGCGGATAAAAAACTGGCTAAAAGAAAAATTTTAGTTCTGCCCGATATTTTGGCCAATGCCGGCGGAGTCACTGTTTCTTACTTTGAGTGGCTGCAGAATAAAAAGAAAGAAACTTGGTCAAAACAAAAAGTTTTAAATCAATTAAAAACTAAAATGACTATTGCCATAAACCAAGTCTGGCAGGTCAAGGAAAGTTATAAAATTAATTTAAGAACAGCCGCTTATATTTTGGCTTTGGGCAGGATTGTTGAAGCAATGCATGCCAAGAAACCCCTCGACAAGCCCGTTCGGCCTCGAGCTCACGGCCGAGAGGTCGGGGCCTATCGGCAAGATACAACCAACAAGTAACAAACAAATTACAAGATTCAAATTTCAAAATTCAAACGTTTGAGATTTGTAATTTGAGACTTCGTCGTGAGCGACTCAGTCGAAAGATTTGTTTGTATCTTGCTCGCCTCGCTTTGCGGTCGAAGCGGGTTGATTGTATCTTGAACAAGATGTTCCATGTGGAACGTTTTTTGATATAATAAATAATAGTATGAAATATCCTAATTTCAGCTTAGAAAAAAAGTTAATTAAAGAGGGTTATCAAAATATTGTTGGTATTGATGAAGTTGGTCGGGGCGCGTGGGCAGGACCAATCATCGCAGTAGCCGCGATGATAAGTTACAAAAAACAAGATACAAGTAACAAACAAACTCCAAATTTCAAATCTCAAATTTTAATTAAACGAAGCCGAGAGCTTGGCTCTCGTTTAAGGTATAAAATTAAAGACTCAAAATTATTATCAGAAAAAGTCAGGGAGGCGATGTTTGAACAGTTGTCATCAAGGGTTATTTGGTCATTGGGCATCGTCACTCACCGGGAAATTGATAAGCTGGGGCTTACCCGGGCTAATATTTTAGTTATTAAAAGAGCGTTAAGATGTTTAGAGATTGATCCGGATTATTTATTGATTGATAAGGTTAATGGTTTTAAATATAAACTTCCTCATCAGTTAATAGTTAAAGGAGACAGAAAAATTTTATCAATCGCTGTCGCTTCGATACTGGCTAAAGTCACTCGCGACAGAATGATGAGAAAGCTTCATCAAAAATTTCCTCAATATCATTTTCATCGGCATAAGGGCTATGGCACTAAACTTCATCAAGATTGTTTAAAAAAGAATGGAGCTTGCCGTCTGCATCGGTTAAGCTATAAGCCAATTAGGACTTTGGTTAAAAGTTAATCGGTTACGAGGCCCATATCGTAAGGCGTTAAAGGGTTGCGTATCTTATTTACGCTCAATCCAATTATCTTAAATTACAATTTATTGATAATTTTGCTATAATGTATTTGTATGAATAATAATAAATATCCGGGCGGCAACGAACTGCTGGACCCCCAACACTTGCTTCAGGATGTTTTAGAATTGTCTTATGGCTCTAAAGCGGCCGATTTGGGCTGCGGCTCCATGGCTTTTTTTACTTTGGAAGCGGCTAAACTGGTAGGCAACAAAGGCCAGATTTTTGCCTGCGATATTTTAAAAGATGTTCTTTCCAGCGTAGAATCCAAGGCCAGGCAGGAAGGTTTGTATAACATTAAAACAGTCTGGACTAATTTGGAAATAGCGGGAGCGTCTAAAATTCCTGCGGAGAGCGTGGACTATGCTTTTTTGGTTAATACCTTGTTTCAGACGCAGAAACATTTAGAGATGCTTCAGGAGGCCTACCGCCTGCTTAAGCCCGCAGGCAAGCTTTTATTGATAGAATGGAGTCCGGCCGGCGGACCCGTCGGCCCGGTTAAAAGTTTGCGGCTGGCCCAAAGCGATGTGGAAAGGATGGCCGCCGAGGTCGGCTTTACCAAAGAAAAATCATTTGCCGCCGGGCAGTATCATTACGGGATTATTTTTGTGAAGTAATCCCGCACCAGTTTTTTATTTTTTTTCTCTGTAAACATTAATTATAAAGAGAGATTTAACTATAACGCCCTTTGTTTTATGAAAAAAACTGGTGCGGGATTGATTTTTTTACTCGTTAATATAAACTATTATTTGATATGAATAAATTTTTAAACTTTTCATTCTGGTTAGATGCCAAGCCCCTGCCTTTTATGCCGGTATTTTACTGGCTGGCGCTGGGCGTTTGTTTGGGAGCAATAATTTTAGGCGTTATTTCTTCTGTTTTACGGTCAAAGAAATTTAAAGACAATAAGCTGGCCAAAAAAGTTTGGCAGAAAATCGGCAATTGGTCGTATAGCTTTGGCGGCGCGGGCTTGGTTTTGATTTTTTTAAAACAGCAGAGAGTGCCTTATTTAGGCATGAGAGTTTGGTTTGTTTTATGGCTGTTGGCGTTTTTTGTCTGGTTATTATTTATATTGAAATATATTTTTATTAAAGTTCCTAAAATTAAAAAAGAGCAGAAAAAAAAGAAAGAGTTTGAGAAATACCTGCCGTAAAATCCTAAATCCTAAATTCCAAATCCTAAATAATATCAAAATTCAAATAATCTAAATTCAAAACATTAAATATCAACACTTTTTGACTTAATACCGCCTTGAATATTGTAATTTAGATATTTGAATTTTAACAGAGAATTCAGTGATGGCGCTGTTTTTTGTTTGTTGAAAATAAAAAACCCAAGACACAGACTGTCTTGGGTTTTGTCGAAGATTTTCAGCGAAGATTAGGCGGCAATGGCATGGGCGGTAATGCCTATCGATTCCGCCAGTTCAACCAGAGTACGGTCGATAATTTGGTCCGCATTTGGGTCATCATCCATAAACCCTGGATAGGTAATAATGAAGTAGTCTTCGGTTTTATCCCTATCCTGGGCCACGATGACCCAGCATTGCTTGCTACCTCGCTTCTTAAAAGTTCCCTCGGGGAAGAACAGCTTAATTCTTCCAGGCTGGAATCCCCTTTTGCCCGCGGGCCAGGAGTTGAGGAAGGCCTCTCTACCATCTCTTAGCAATACTAGGGTATCCTGTGAGATACCCTTACTCATCTGTTTCGCCAGGCCTTTAATGGCCTGTTCTAGTGTAAGTGGGAGAGCCATGATAACCACCTCGCTTTTATCCCATTCTCCTTTTAGGATGGGTTGAGTTAACCCTGAAGTTTACCAGTCAGACTGGCTCCTGTCATTTAGATTATTATAGTGTTCAAACTTTCCTCAAATTACCAGTATTATACTCCTTCGCTTTAATAATTCCGATTTTCTAATTTTTATGAGCTTGCTTTCTTAACTAACTTTAGCTAATTTATTAAAGTTAAGCTTCGGAGCATATACGGAATTAATTTAACAATGTGGTATATAATCCGAAAATTCGGAATTTGGAAATCGGATTATAATGATAAGTTGGGGAAAGGGGCGAAACATCCCTATAAAAGGGGCTCCGCCCGAAAAACCAGCGGCCTTTATGGCCACTATTCTATCCGGGAGTTGTTTCCAAGTCTTGTAGGGCGTGTTATATTGTTTAAACCCTAGTTCTTGGATAAGAAAGTTAAGTGATCGCTACCAAGGATAGTCTCCAAAGATATTGACCGCACTCTCTCCACAGATAGAATATTGGCTACAAAAAAGCTAATTTCAGCTAAATTTCAGATAAGGAGAGTAGAAATTAAGCTGAAATTAGCTATTTTTGACTTTCTCTCCTCAATTATTTTTTCAAATTTCAATTTAATATATTATAATAGCATACTTTAGAAATTTTGTCAAGGATTTTAAATCAAAAATATTAATGTTTTTGCTAAGGTTAGCTAAAATAATCATTAATAATTCACTGATAATCATGGATAGTTCACCTCTCAATAAACTCGAGGTCTGTCGACAGATGGCGCGCGGATAACTCGCGGGTTAATAATGAAACGTATCTGTGAGCCATCTATGTGTCATAAGTCGATAGACTTTGAGTTTATCGAAAAGCGAACTATCCGCGTAACAATATGAAAAGTCAAAAAACAGCTAAAATTGGCGAAAAATTGGCTTGTAAACATTTAGTTAAAAATCAATACTATATAATTGAAACAAATGTAAGATTCAGAGAAGGCGAGATTGATATTATAGCCAGAAAAGAAAATCAGCTGATTTTTGTTGAGGTTAAAACCAGAACCAACTGGAAATTCGGCTATCCGGAAGAGGCATTTGATAATCGCAAAAGGCAAAGGCTGGAAGCGGCTATAAATCGCTATCTTTTGAAAGCCGATTATGAGGGCGACTGGCAGGCCGACCTTATTGCTATAGACCTAAACGGCCATAAAGCAGAACTTAGGCATTATAAATCAATTGAGCTGACTTAAAGTAATTAAGATTTTTTACACAAGTTCTGCCCAGAAAATACCCTTGCTTTTTTTATGGTTTTAAAGTTAAGTATAATTATCTAAAAATTAATTCTCTTATTTATGAGCAAGAGATCATCTTTTTTACTGGGGGGCATAATGATAACCCTTTTTTTAATTCAGCCGCTTGGTTTGCCTGTGACCCTGGCTTTTGAAGGCCAGTGCCATTTAAAGCATTGCTTTGTGCCGGCGCCGACGATTTTGGGCCCGGAGCAGGACGATATAGTTAATATTTTAAGGCCGGGCATTAAGGGCTTAACTTGGAAGACCGCTATCGTTAAAGTTTATCTTGACGGCATAGAACTTCCTAATGTTAAACAGATTAAGCACGAAGATTATTACGGCAGTTTTTATGTGGAACCGGCTTACGATTTGGCGCCGGGCATTCATTATGTTTATACCATAGCTCACAGCGAAAAACCCGGCTGGTACGACCAAAGCAAAGAATCAATTTATATCTACTTTACGGTGGAGCCGCCTCCGCCCCCGCCGGTTAAACCAATTCAAGTTCCATTGCCAATTGTTGAGCCGCTTCCGTTGCCGGAAACAGCCAGCGATGTAACCGAACCGGCCCTGCCATTGCCTATTGAAGATGGTTCTCAAGTTGAAGATGATTTACAGGAAGCAGTTGAATCAATTTTGCCCCAGCCGGCCGAAGAAGAATCTAAAGAAGCAGTTGAAGAGATATTAATATCCCCGCCAGAAATTCTTGATAAACAAGTGGATATTATTGAATCAAACCAAGGCCAGTCCGCAGTGGCAGTGGAAGCAGGACAGATTGAAGGCGGCGTTTATGTTAAAGAAGAATCTTTAGAGGATATTGCTGCTGCTCAACCAGCTAAAAAAGAACAGCCCGTTGATAAGCTGGGTCTGCAAGGCGCTGCCGGACTCTCCGATCTGGGGAAAATTTTAGAAAACGAGTTTGTTAATAAGGAAATGGCAGATAAGAGCAAAAGAAACAGAATTATTGGCTTATCTGTCCTGGCTTTAATAGTTGTTTTTTCCATCATTTGGCTGGCAGCCGATAAGCATAAGTTTAAAGATAAAACTGACCGAGGCAAAGAAGGAGAACTGCCTCCTCCTCCGCAGCCGCCTCAAGAAAGGGCCAAAGCCGGCCGGCCCAGTTACAATGCCAGTTTAGATGATAGTAAAAGCACAGAGGTAAGCCCTCCGCCCATAGAGCCGGCTAAACAGACTTTAGAAGCTAAACCAGATTCAGGCAGATATTTTGCCTCGCCCCCGCCTTCGCCGCATTCGCTTTATCCGCCAAAATCAGATGAGGCAATGAGATCAGATGAAATAAAATATGTTCCCCTGGATACAGATAATCAACTTGATACTGAAAACGCCTTAAAAGATTTAGAAGAACGGTTCATCCCCGGAGAAGGCGAAGACCATGGCAGGCTGTTGTAGAAACTTGACTTCTTTATTAATTTAATATATCATCAAAATAAGCTAGTGTACGGTACACTAGCTTATTTTGATGAATCTTTTTATTTAATGATTAAATTTCACTAAGAATCACCGAAAGCGCCGACAGTTCACGGATGATTCACTGAGAATCCACTGGTATCAGTGTAAAATCAGTACGAATCTAGTGAACTGTCAGTATTCCCAGTGTTAATCAGTAAAAAAATAACATATTAATTTATTCACCTAATCAACAAATATATGACAGATATTCAAGATGCCGTTCAATTAATTTGCGAAGAGAAAAATATTTCTGTTGAGTCTGTTTTAGAAACCATAGAGGCGGCCTTAGCGGCTGCCTACCGCAAGGAGTTCGGCAATAAAAAGCAAAATATCAAAGTTAGTTACGATTTAGCCGCCAATAAAATGGAGATTTTTGACGTTAAAACCGTTGTAGAAGATATAGACCTGGAGGAGCTAGAAACCCAGCGCCAGGAATTAGAAGCTAAAAAAGAAGCGGGCGAAGAAGTTGATGAAGAGGAGTTTAAGCGGTTCAACCCCAAAACAGAGATGATGCTGGCAGAAGCTAAGGAACTTGATGCTAAGGCGGAAATCGGCCAGGAATTAAAAATTAAATTAGAAGTGCCCGGCGAATTCGGCCGCATGGCTGCCCAAACCGCCAAGCAAGTAATTATTCAGCGCCTGCGCGAAGCGGAACGAGAAACAATCTTTAACGAATTTAAGGAAAAAGAGGGCCAGCTCTTTAATGTGGTGGTCCAAAGACGAGAGGGCCGCAATGTTTATTGCGATATTAATAAGGCCATGGCTATTCTGCCTCCCGATGAACAGATGTTTAATGAGCAATATAACTCGGGCCAGCGCTTAAAGGCCATTTTAATTTCTATTGCCCGGTCAGCCAGGGGCCCGGAGATGATTGTTTCCAGAGCCCATCCGGATTTATTAAAGGAGTTGTTTAAAATGGAAGTGCCGGAAATAGCGGCCGGCGCCGTAGAAATTAAATCGGTGGCCAGAGAAGCCGGCGCGCGTTCTAAAATTGCCGTTATGTCGCACGAAGATAATATTGACCCGGTGGGTTCCTGCGTGGGCCAGCGGGGAACTAGAGTTCAGACGGTTATCAACGAGCTTAGCGGTGAAAAGATTGATATTATTGAATGGTCGGATAATGTAGAAACTTTTATTGCCAACAGCCTGTCGCCGGCTAAAATTTCGAGCATTAAGATTGATGAGAAAAATAAAACGGCTAAAGTCAGCGTTAAAGAAGAACAGCTGTCTTTGGCCATCGGCAAAAGCGGTCAAAATGTCCGGCTGGCTGCCAAGCTGTCCGGCTGGAAGATTGATATCGAAGGCGCGGAAAAGGTTTTGGACGAATCATCCTCCGCCTCCGACGACGCAAAAGCTACGCCGGCTAAAAAAGCTACGGATGATAAGGAAGAAGTCAAAGATAAAAAAGACGAAACCTCCAAGACTAATGATCAAAAAATTCAAAAAGATTTAAAAGATAAAACATCCCCATCCGCTAAAGCTATAGGGGACAAGGAAGAGAAAGAAGAAAAGTTTGATGATCAAAAACCATCACAGGAATTAAAAGAAACAGCAGAGGAACACAAGGAAGAGGCAGTAGAAGAATCAAAAATCAAGGCCAAGACAAAGAAAAAGGATGAGTCCAACAAAGAATCAGAAGAAAAAAAAGAAGATAAATAACCCACGCCCTACTCCCTACTTTCTACTTTCTACAACCTATAATCTATAATAACTAATTTTAAAATTATGAACCCAGCAATTCTATTTTCTTTAATCGCTTCTGTGGTGGCAATTGTTTACGGAGTGATTTTAATTAAAACAGTTTTTAAAAAGCCGGCCGGTTCGGAAAAGATGCGGGAAATTGCCCGGGCCATTCAACAGGGCGCCAGCGCTTATTTGAATCGCCAGTATAAAACCATTGCGGTTATCGCTTTGGTTTTATTTATTGTTTTATGGCTGGCCATAGACTTAAGAACAGCTTTAGGATTTTTAGTGGGTGCGGTTTTTTCGGCCCTGGCCGGTTATATTGGCATGAACGTTTCGGTCAGGGCTAATGTGCGGACTACCGAAGCGGCTAAAACCGGATTAAGCCCTGCCCTGCAGGTCGCTGTTAAAGGCGGCGCAGTTACCGGCCTGTTAGTAGTCGGCCTGGGACTTTTGGGCGTAGCCGGGTTTTATGCTCTGGGCGGCGGCATTAAAGCTTTAATCGGCCTGGGTTTTGGCGGCAGTTTAATTTCTGTTTTTGCCCGGCTGGGCGGCGGCATTTTTACTAAAGCGGCTGATGTAGGCGCCGATCTGGTCGGTAAAGTAGAAGCCGGCATACCAGAAGATGACCCCAGAAACCCGGCTGTGATTGCCGACAATGTCGGCGATAATGTCGGCGACTGCGCCGGCATGGCCGCCGATTTATTCGAAACTTACGCGGTTACTTCGGTGGCGGCTATGCTTTTGGGGTCGCTTATTTTTGGCAATTATCCTAATGCTATTTTATACCCCTTGGTTATCGGCGGCATATCGATCATCACCTCTATCATCGGCACCTGGTTTATTAAACTAGGTAAATCACAAAATATCATGGGCGCTTTATATAAAGGTCTGCTGGTCGCCGGAGTTTTAGCCGCTATTTTATTTTATCCGGCTACAAAAATGTTGATGTCGGAAATAACCCAATATTCTGTCATTAATTTATACTTAGCTTCACTCATTGGTTTAGCAGTAACAGCTTTAATGGTTGTTATCACCGAATATTATACTTCTACCAAATACAAGCCGGTTAAAGATATTGCCAAGGCCTCGGAATCTGGCCACGGCACTAATGTTATTGCCGGCCTGGCCGTTTCGATGAAGTCAACGTTATGGCCGGTTTTAGTGATTGTGGCGGCCATTCTTGGCGCTTATAATCTGGCCGGGCTTTACGGTATTGCCGTGGCGGCCATGAGCATGCTTTCTTTGGCCGGCATTATTGTAACCATCGACTCTTACGGACCCATTACCGATAATGCCGGCGGCATTGCCGAAATGGCCGAACTTGACGAGTCGGTCAGAAAAGTCACCGACCCGCTGGACGCGGTCGGCAATACCACCAAAGCCATAACCAAGGGCTATGCCATTGCTTCGGCCGGACTGGCCGCTCTGGTTTTATTTGCCGCTTATGTTCAGGAGTTTGCCAGCAGAGGCGTTTATCTTAAATTTCCCTTAGATGAACCATTGGTATTAGCCGGTTTATTTATCGGCGGAGCCCTGCCCTACATTTTTGGCGCTAAAGCTATGCAAGCGGTTGGCAAAACAGCAGGCGAAGTGGTTGAAGAAGTCAGGCGCCAGTTTAAAGAGATTCCCGGCATTATGGAAAGAACAGCCAAGCCGGATTATTCCAAGGCCGTAGACATTGTCACCAAATCTGCTTTAAAGCAAATGATTGTGCCGGCCCTGATTCCCGTGGTTGTTCCGGTTCTGGTTGGTTTTATTTTAGGTCCGGTGGCTCTGGGCGGCGTTTTAGTCGGCAGCATTATCACCGGCATCTTTATGGCCATTGCTATGACTTCCGGCGGCGGCGCCTGGGATAATGCTAAAAAATATATAGAAGAAGGCAACTTTGGCGGCAAGGGATCGGCAGCTCATAAAGCGGCTATCACCGGCGATACCGTGGGCGATCCCTATAAAGACACGGCCGGACCCGCTATTAATCCGATGATTAAAATTTTGAATGTGGTGGCGTTGTTATTGGTGGCGTTGCTGATTTAGGATTATAGATTATTCGTATATAACCTTAATGTAGATACGCGCCGTGGCGCGTATCTATTTTATTTTTGATTAAAAAATCAGGGCGTTTGCTAAAATCATTAAAAGTGATAGAATGTTAGAACTTATTATTAATCAATAAAAACATGAAAAGCGATTATAAAATTCTTGAGAAAGAGTTAAGTTATAAAGTATACGGGGTATTTTAAAAGGTTGGTAAAGATTATGGAACTTTTCAAAGAGAATCACTGTACCATAAGGATCTTGAGGAAGAATTATCTGCAAGAGGTATTAATTTTGTAAGTAAACCCAAGATAAATATATTATCGAAAAGAACCGGTAAAAAGATTGATTTTTTTGTGCCTGACTTGATTATTGAAGATAAAATTATCGTGGAAATTAAATCAGTAAAAAATATATTAGAGAGTTATATTAGTCAATTAGTAAAATATTTAGAATTTAGTAAATATGAGATAGGTTATTTAGTAAATTTTGGAACATTACATACCGAGATTATTAGAAGAATATTTACCAATGATAGAAAGAATTACTGACCACGCGAACAACCACTGACTTACCACGAACCACTGACAGAAGATGTCAGTGGTCAGTGAACTGTTAGTGGTAAGTCAGTGTGGTCTGTGATATATAAAACTATGCAAATATCAACAAAAGAATTAAACAAATCGCAAACAGAACTAACCATCGAAGTTTCTGCCGAAGAAGCCAGGCCCTTTTTAGAAAAGGCGGCTGTTCGCTTATCCAAAGAAACCAAGATAGAGGGCTTTAGGCCGGGAAGAGCGCCTTACGATATCGTCAAACAAAAATTGGGTGAAATGAATATTTATCAGGAAGCGCTGGATAATATTATCACTCATTTTTACTGGCAGGCAGTAGAGCAGGAAAAAATCAATACGGTCAGCCAGCCCAAGATTGATCTGGAAAAGTTTGCGCCGGGCAATCCGATAATTTTTAAAGCCACCGTGGCTTTAATGCCTAAAATCAAGCTTGGTAATTACAAGTCAATCAAAGTAAAAAAGAATAAAGCAGAAGTCGAGACAGCCGAAGTTGATAAAGTTATTAAAGATATCAGAAAAATGCAGGTTAAAGAAATTTTGGAAGATAAGCCGGCGGAAAAAGATGATAGAGTCGAAGTTGATTTCACCGTTTCTTTAGATAAAGTAGTAATTGAAGACGGCACAGGTAAAAAATATCCTGTTGTTATTGGCGAGGGCTTTATGGTGCCGGGTTTCGAAGATCAATTAATTGGCATGAAAAAAGATGAAGAAAAAAGTTTTCAATTAAAATTCCCGGAAAAATATCAAAACTCAATGGTAGCCGGCAAGCTTTGTGATTTTAAAGTCAAAATGCTTAATGTTTATAAGCGCGAACTGCCGGAAGTCACAGATGAATGGGCAAAGTCAGTCGGCGCGGAAAATATCCAAAACCTAAAATCTAAAATCAAAAAAAATCTTGAAGACGAAAAGAAGTTCCACGAGGAACAGCGGGCAGAAATCGAAATGCTCAAGAAAATCATAGAACAAACAGAATTTTCCGATATCCCGGATGTTTTGGTGGAAAACGAAGCCCATCGCATGGTTCACGAATTTGCAGACAGCATCAGCCAGCAGGGTTTAAACTTCGATGATTACTTAAAGAACATCAATAAAGATAAAAAACAGCTGGAAGAAGAATTCAGGCCTAAAGCTTTAGAGCGCGTCAAAACTTCGTTAATCATCAAAGAAATCGCTGAACAGGAAAATATTTTGCCGAAAGATAAAGAAATTGAAGAAGAGCTGAAAAGAATCGAAAGCCAAATAGACAGCGAAGAAGCCAAAAGAAACATTAGGTCAGATGGCTATAAGCAGTATGTGACTACAATTGTCAGGAATCGGAAAGTTATTGAGATGCTAAAGTCACTAATAATTCGCGAATAATACACAAATATACTCACTAATATGTCGCTAATTCACTAATAAGAGGGACGAAGACCCTCTTATTTGGTATAATATAGTCGTGTATCGCGAATCATGTATCGTGTATCCTGGTACATAATTTACGATATAAGATACAAGATACACGATATACGACTAACGATACACAATTTATGAAATTCGGTGCCCACATTTCTATCGCTGGTGGCTTAGACAACGCTCCCGGCAATGCTAAAAAGATCGGCTGTGAAGTCTTTCAGATGTTTTCGCGTTCGCCGAGAGGCGGGTTAGCTCCTAAACTGACATCTGCGATTATCAAAAATTTCCAATCAGAAATGAAAAAAAATAAGCAGCTTGATGCTTATATTCATACTCCCTATTACATCAATTTAGCCTCAACTAATAACAGGATTCGTTTTGGGTCAATAAAAGTTATCAGAGAAGAGCTGGAACGGGCTGGTCAATTAGGCGTTAAATATGTAATGACCCATTTGGGCAGCGCCAACGATCTGCCTCGGGGCCAGGCGATCAAAAAAGTAATAGAAGGGGTCAGAAAAATTCTTGACGGCTATAAGGGCGCCACCCTGTTCTTGATCGAAAATTCCGCGGGGTCCGGCAATATCATCGGCGATCAGTTCGAAGAGATCGCTAAAATCATCAAAGGCCTGCCTAAATCATCACAAAATAAAACAGCCATTTGCTTCGATACCTGCCACGCCTTTGCTTCGGGTTACGATTTAAGAAATAAAAAAGCCATTGATCAAACACTCAATAAGTTTAATAAAGTTATCGGCTTATCAAAACTCAAGTTGATTCACCTAAACGATTCTAAAACTGATTTAGGTTCGCATGTAGACAGGCACGAACATATCGGTTTAGGCAGAATCGGCAAGCCGGGCTTTAAAGAATTCATTAATCACCCTAAGCTGAAAAAAATCAATATGATTCTGGAAACGCCGGATGATGATCGCGGTAATCAGCAAAGTGATTTAAAAATAATTAAGAAACTAAGGAAATGATCAAGAACCAAAATGAAAAGAACCAAACAAGAACCAAAATTAAAGATAAAAAATTTGTATTTTGGAAATTTTAATTTGTTTGATTATCGGCTCTTTTAATTTAGAATTTTTATGACCATCGGCATTTACATCATCATCATTCTGGCTTTGGGTTATGTTTCTGTTTACATCAGAGAGCGTTATTTAAATGTTAAATGGATGAAGCCGTTAACCTGGCTGGGTATTTTAATTCACGAATCTGCTCATGCTATTGCCTGCTATGCCACCGGCGGCAAAGTAGTTAGGATGAACGTCAGCTCTACTCAAGGCAGCGTGGAACATTACCAGCCCAAGATTCCCTTTTTAGGCCCAGTCTTGGTTTCGGTTGCGCCCTTGCTGGGCGGCATTGTCATCGTTGGTATTTTAAATAAAGTGCTTTTGGCTAATGCCATCGAAATTCAGTCAATAAATATCCGGGAGAATTTAGTGGGCATTTTTTCCTCATTCAATTTTTTAAGCTGGCAGACCTGGGTTCTGATTGTCTTTTTTTTGAACATTGGCGTAATCGTCGGTCCGTCAGTTCAGGATTTAAAAAACATCTGGCTGCCCGTGGTTTTATCATTTTTTTTGAATATAGAAGAGATTGCTCAAATTTTAGCTTTTGCTATTGCTTTAATCATTATCAATATTCTGCTTTTTGCTTTGATTTGGACGGTTAAAACATTTATAACTCACAGATAAAACGCAGCTATCGCTGATAAACGCAGATATACACTGATAAGCGCGGAGACCGCTGACCATTAGCTGATACTCGCGGATAATCGCTGATGTTAAAATATTATCAGTGGATATCAGCGCATATCAGCGTACCTCAGCGTGTCTCGGCGCATATCAGCGAAAAAAATCATGAACAACGAACTTCTATTCATCATCATGTCGTTAGTTTCTTTAAGCTTTGTTTTGCTGGCTTTTAGATTAGGCAAAGTTTGGCTCGTCGGTATAATCTGCGCCAATGTGATTTTGATGAATATCTTTGTGGTCAAAGGCATGTACTTGTTTGGCCTAGCAGCGACCGGCGGCAATGTTTTATACGCTTCAATATTTTTAGCAACTGATTTATTATGCGAACATTACGGCAAAAAAGAAGCGATGCGGGCAGTGCGAATCGGCTTTTTTGTTTCCATCTTCTTTTTAATCATGAGCCAGTTTATTTTAAGATTCATTCCGGCTGATTATGATTTTGCCCAAGGAGCTATGAAAACTTTATTCACCTTAACGCCCAGAATTGTTTTAGGTTCAATGGCAGCTTATCTTGTCAGTCAGCATCTGGATGTCTGGCTGTTTAATAAAATAAAAGAAAAAACTCAAGGCAGAATGTTATGGTTAAGAAACAACGGTTCAACTTTTGTTTCCCAGTTGGTTGATTCAGCAATTTTCACGGTTATTGCTTTTGCCGGCGTGTATCCTCTGCTTGAGTTAATTGTATTTACCTATATAATAAAGATAATCGTGGCAGTTCTGGATACGCCGTTTATGTATTTTAGTAAAATGATAAAACGTTAGGCCTTCTATAGATACGCGCCGCGGCGCGTATCTATAGAAGGCCTTCCCAGTTCTATGGAAATCACCAATCCCCGATTATCCCCGATTCAATCGGGGAGGGGACAAATCCAAAAAATTGAAAAGTTTATAGAATCAAAACTGGATTCTTTGAATTGGCAGCATACGTTGGAAGTCAGAAATATCGCTTTAAAGCTGGCGCGGCTGGAAAAAGCTGATAAGGATATTGTGGAAGCGGCGGCGTTGTTTCATGATATCGGGAAAATTAAGGGCGATGACAATCATACACCAAGAAGCGAAGAGATAGCTAGAAAATATTTGGAAAGTGAAAGTTTCAATCAGAATTTTATTGAGGAAGTTGTTTACTGCATTGCCGTTCATGAATATCATTGGATTGGAAAAGCAAATTTAATTAAAACCATTGAAGCTCAAGTTTTGGCTGATGCTGATACAATACAAAAATTATCACCATGGGGCATAATTAAACATTCAATAAAATATCAGGAAGATTTTAATAAAAGTTACGAAGAAGGAATTAAAAAGTTATGGGAGAAGTTAATGAAATGCTATAATTTAATTCTGACTAAAAGTGGACAAAAAGAAGCTGAAAAAGGCTACAAATTTGTCAAAGATTTTTTTAAAGATTTGTTGTAACACTGACCACACGCCTGTCCTCCGAAACGAAGTGCAGGAGGAAACAGCCACTGACTTACCACGCCTGCCCGCCTATGGAGGGAACCACTGACAAATAAATGTCAGCGGTCAGTGACCTGTCAGCGGTAAGTCAGCGTGGTTAGCGCTCATTAGTGAATTAGCGACATATTAGTGATGCAGATTATTGACTATTAGCATAATATTAGTGTTCTATGAAAATTGCCATCATCTCCGACACCCACGATAACGTGCCTAATTTAGAAAAGGCCCTAAAGTGGATGAAGGAAAATAAAATTGAACAAATTATCCATTGCGGCGACTTATGCGCGCCGTCTATTTTAATTAAAACTCTGGGGCCGGGTTTTGCCGGGCCCATTCATATGGTTTTTGGCAATGTTGAAGACCGGGATTTACTCACTCAAATAGCCGCTGACTTGCCGCAGGTAACTCATTACGGCGATAAAGGAGAAATTGAGCTAGACGGCTCGCCTCGAGCGAAGTCGAGAGGCGAAGCGGGCAAAAATATTGCCTTTGTTCATTATCCCGATGAAGGCAGAAAGCTTGCTGAATCAGGAAAATATGATTTGGTTTTTTACGGGCATAACCATAAACCCTGGGAAGAAAAAATTGGCAGTACTAGATTAATCAATCCCGGCACTCTGGCCGGCCTGTTTGCCAAAGCCACCTTCGCGGTGTATGATACGGAAAGTGATAATTTGGAGTTAAAGATTTTAGAAAAGTTTTAATTTAATAATTTTCGAAGCCGACAGCCAGGCTGCCGGCTCCCGGTTACCGATATATGAATTTCAATAAAGAAAAACAAATAGCCAAGAAGGTCGTTTTAGAAGCAGGCAAGCTTTTAAAAAATAATTTTAATAAATTCGACCGCTCAAAGCATTTTAAAATTAAATCCAAAGACCAGATTCAAACATGGGTCGATAGGGCAGCCGAGCGGGCGATTCTTAAAGAAGTCAAAAAAAATTTCCCGGCGCATCATATTCTTTCCGAAGAAGCGGGAGAAAATAACAAAAAGTCAGATTTTTTTTGGATAGTGGATCCTTTAGACGGAACAACTAATTATACAATGCATCTGCCGGCTTACGGAGTCTCGGTGGCCTTGGCCTACAAAGGCAAAATTGTTCTGGGCGTAACTTATGTGCCGGAGCTCGGGGAGCTTACAGTGGCCCAAGTCGGCCAGGGCGCTTTTACCAATAATAAACGATTAAAAGTTTCTGCCAATAATAAATTGAATAAATCTCTGCTGACTTTTTGCCATGGCAGCCTGGTTTATGATATTAAGCGGGCCATTAAGCTTTACAGCAAGTTTAAATTAAGGGGCTTTGATTACCGGCAGATTGGCAGCGCGGTGATAGAATTTAATTTTGTGGCCTCGGGCCGGACCGAAGCCATTATGCTGCCGGGCGCCAATTTATACGACGTGGCTGCCGGCGCATTAATCGTTAAAGAAGCCGGGGGCAAGGTTACAGATTTTAGTAATAAAGAGTGGAACATAAAATCAAAAGACATTTTGGCTTCAAACGGCAAAGTTCATAATCAGGTTTTAAAGATAATTAATGAAACATAACGCGGAGATGCGCTGATTATTTGTTGGTATTCGCTGATAAACGCTGATATAAAATCCGCGAATATCTGCCCGCTTCGCCTCTCGACTTCGCTCGAGGCGAGCGCGTATCCGCGCACCTCAGCGCGTCTCGGCGTTAATCAGCGCAATTAAAATGAAAGTTAAAGTTAAAGCAATCCCAAAATCAAGCGTTTCTCATATTCAAGAAAGTCTGGAAGGCGATTTAAGAGTTAAGCTGAAATCAGCGCCTGTCCGCGGCCTAGCCAATAAAGAATTGATTGAACTGTTGGCAGGGTATTATAAAGTTTCTAAGAATCAGATAACAATAATCAAAGGCCTGACTTCTAAAAATAAAATAATTGAAATAAATTATGGATTCTAGACTTCAACAACCGCCTCACCATGCTTTTCATAATAAACCGCCGTTGCCAAAAGAACATAAACCATTGCCAAATTTAGAAGAACTAAGACTGGTTCCGCCGCCGCCTCATCACCAACCGCTTCATCAGAAATTTAAGAAAGGAGTGTTAATCAAAAGTATTATTTTGGGCGCTATTTTAGCGGCGCTAGTCGGCTTAATGCTCAATTTTTTTCAGATCAGCATTAATGTAATATTGCCTGTCCTAGCCCCTATTTGGGTCGGTTCTATAACTTTGTTTTACCAGGTATTTAAAGAGAAGTAATATAACCAATATAAAAATCACCTATTCAAGGCGATTTTTATATTTTATAAATTATTTTGGTGCCGCGGGAGAGACTCGAACTCTCACGGGATTGCTCCCATTGGATTTTAAGTCCAACGCGTATACCAATTCCGCCACCGCGGCTTAAATAAAAATGGAGCGAGTGACCCCGAATTTATTGAGGGGCGAGCTTATCCTTAACAAAATAATTAAAATGGAGCGAGTGACCGGATTCGAACCGGCGACCTTCTCCTTGGCAAGGAGACGTTCTAGCCAACTGAACTACACTCGCTTGCCAAAATTTTTGCCTAATATATATAAATAAATTCAGCTATTAATAAAATGATAATCCAATAAATTCTATGTAGCAAAAATTTAGGCGAGCGAGCCATCATTTTATTGATGACTTAAATAATTTTTTATAACTTTATTTAAATAATATCGGCCCCAACCAGTCTTTAAATATTTTTCACGATTCAATGCATCCTTTTGATACCGATACGCTTCATAATATATTAACTTTAAAGGCCTTCTGTCCATTGTTGGCTTGACTAGCCCGTTACAATGTTGTCTAAATCTTAAAGCAATATTACTAGTATAACCAGTATAAATTCCCTTATCTTTAAGACTGAATAAAATATAGGCGAAATACATATAATCGCTCTTCTTGTTCACCTTAGCGATTATAACAAATTCAGTAAATTTGTAAAGGTCAGTGTGATTTTAACTTGAAGATTTCATTAAATTAATCTATAATAAATATTACAGCGTTCAGGCGCTGTTAAAAGTTTTTTTCCAGAATACATTTTCATCCCGCACCTTGCGATTTCGCTCAAGATGCGTGATTCATCACAATCTGGAGAAAATAATATTGCATGAAGGTTCCTGCCCTTAAACTGTTCGATTAGCTCGAGCGTTGGGATGGTTGAACTGTGTAATATTATACATTTCATTACTGGCAGTCCCGGGTTAATCCCGGGGTTGCTTTTTTATTACTTTGTTTAATTTGACAAACCTTTTAGATTTGATAGGGTAAAAGTATATGAAATGCGACGGCTATAAAATATGCGCCGTCGCCTAATAGAGAAAAAATCCTTTATTTTAGCCAAAGTTAAAATAAAAACATTGCGCCGTCGCATAATAATAGACAAAAACAAAAGGTTTATCAATTGTGATTAAAGAAAAGATATGTCTATTTTAAGTAAAATACTAATACTTTACAAAAAAATTTGGCGTTTTTTAGCCAAAAAAAGTAACCACTCGATTTATGGATTATAGAAGAAAAAACAGCTCATCTTTTCATCCAGCGCCGTTAGGGGCCATAAGTCCGTGGTGCGGGATTCATAAAGTTGGCCTTATTTTAGACAAAAAGCCGATTTTTACGATACTTAGAAATAAGTATTTTTTAAATAAGATGGTCAGGGAAGTTAATCAGAGTATTAAAAAACCAAAACCCACCTCTGCTAAAGCTTTGGTGGGAATTGGCGAAAAGCGATTTTGATGGCATTCTCCCTTAGCCAAAGCCTTGGGAGATAGCCTTCACTTGTATTATAAAAGAAAGAAAATATTTGTCAAGAGCAGTTGAACTGGCTGGATTAGTTGGGCTGGTTAAAGAATAATAGGGATTGTGTTAGTTAATTCGGTGATTTTGATTTAATTCCACCGATAATCACAGATAGCTCACAGATACGTTCTATTATCAATCGGTGGATCATCGGTGAGTTATCCGCGTGCCATCAGTCGACAGACCCCGAGCGAGTGTAGCGAGTTGAGGGGTGAACTATCTGTGCTTTAGCTTAATTTACGCTGATTAATTAACATAATCCGTATAATAATTTATTATTAATTCGCCGTAAGGCATGACTTTGTCAACTTTGCGGCAAAAGAAAGGCGAAACAAGATGGACGTTAACAAAGCAATAGTTTTGGGCCGGCTCATTAAAGATCCGGTAGCCAAATCACTGCCTACGGGCGCGGAGATTTCCATTTTTACTTTAGCCACCAACTACGTCTGGAAAGATGCCAAGTCTAAAGAAAAAAAGGAGAACGTTGAATTTCATCCGGTGGTTTGCTGGGGCAGAATTGCCAAAGTGGCCAACAAGTATTTAACCAAAGGCAGCCAGATTTATCTGGAAGGCCGGCTTAAAACCAGAAACTGGGAAGACAAGTCCGGCCAAAAGCATTACAAAACCGAAATTGTGGCTTCGGAAATGAATATGCTGGGCGGCGGCAAGAAAAAAGAAGAGAAAAAACAGGACGAACTGGCTAACGAAGAGATTACCATAGAAGAAGTGCCCGTTGACAACAACGAAAAATAAGCAGGCGATGGGCCCGTCTGTTTATTGACCCTTGCAGGCGGGTCCTGCTCTGCTAAATTCCAAGTTACAACCAACAAGATACAAACAAATTTCAAGTTCCAAATAACAAATAAAGTCCAATGACCGAAATTCAAAAAACAAAACAATATGATTTGGAAGAGCGAACACTCAAATTCGGCAAGAGAATGAGGTCAGATTCGACGTACTATAATACTAAACAGGTCTTTGGCGCAATATTTAAAATGTATTACAATGAATTTTATAATAAATCAAAAAATAAAAGAAAAAGAGCGTTTTTTTTCAGATAAATATATTAAAAATTTTAGCGACTCTAAAAAAATTAGTATCGTAGCAGTTACTCATTTAATAGAATCGTCTATAGCTTATATTAAAACATTAGATAAATATTTTTTATTAGAATTTATTATTCCAAAGCCTAATTCTATAAATAAAGATTTTATTAATTTTTATCCTAAAGAAAAAATGTTAAGTTTAACAAGGGAAAAACTAAATTATTTAGATACATTTTTGAAGAATTTAACAAAGATCACAAAAGAAAATAAATTGATACTTATTGATATTGGCGGTTATTTTTCATTTATTGCTAATGATATAAAAAAAGTTTTTGGAGATAAATTTATCGGTATTATCGAAGACACCGAAAACGGCTATCAAAAATATAAGTCAAGAGGTGATTTTGATTTTCCAATCATCACTGTTGCAAGAAGCCCCCTTAAGAATAACGAAGATCACTTAGTTGGACAATCAGTTGTATTTTCAACAGAAGCTCTTTTAAGAGAACAAGGAATTTTTTTAAATAACAAAAAAGTTGGGGTTATTGGCTTTGGAAAAATTGGAAATGGCATTTTATCTTCTCTTAAAGATAAAGGGTGTGATATCTCTGTTTATGATAAAAACTCAACTACTTTAATTACAGCATATTCAAAGGGATATAAAATTCTAAATAAAAATAAAATCGTTAAAGGATCTGATTTAATTTTCTGTGCTACAGGCAACTTAGCGTTTAAAGGCGATGATTTTAGATATTTAAAGAATGGCGCTTTCATAGTTTCAGTCACGTCATCAGATGATGAATTAGACACGAGATGGTTAGAAAAAAATTATACAAAAGAAAAAATTGCTTCGCATATCACTAAATACGATCATAATGGACATCATTTTTACTTATTAAATAAAGGAAATGCTATAAACTTTATTCATGGAGGTGGTGCTGGCGACTTTATACAACTAGTTCAAAAAGAAATTATAGATGGTGTTATATATATGGCTACAAATAAATTAGAAAATAAAATTCAAGAAACCCCTGATGCAATAAGAGAAAAAATTTCGAATTTATGGTTAAAACATTTTTTGTAAATTAATATTTAAAATCATGAAAATTAATTTAACACTGTTAACAAATAATTACTTGAATCTATTTCAAGATGAATCTGATGTATTAAGCTTATTTATAAAACAAATAGAAGAAAATCAAGATATTTTAAATAGAAAAAATTTTAAAGGACATGTTACTGCTAGCGGCTTGATTATTTCTGCTGATAAAAAGATTTTAGTGGTATTTCACAATAAGTTACAAAAATATTTACCACCTGGCGGACATATAGAAGTATTGGATAAAAGTATTATAGCTTCTGCAAAAAGGGAAGCAATAGAAGAAACAAACTTAACTAAAATAAAACTTCATGATTGGTGTTTACATAATAATTCTCCAATACTTATTGATACTCATAAGATACCGAAAAATAAATCAACAAACGAAAATTCGCATTTTCATCATGACTTTATGTTTATTTTTAATACATTAGAAACTGATATTTTTTTAAATAAAAATGAAGCATCTGATTATATATGGATGGATATTAATAATCTTACAAAAGGTAATTCAAATATATCAACTGCTTTAAAAAAGATGATTATACTAAACCTTATTTGATTTGAGTGTAAAAACAAAAATATCAAACAATAAAATAAAATTAAGTGTAATTTATAATAATCAAGAGTCAGTCGCTTAACTTCGTAGATATTGATTGACTCACAAACTAGGAGGAAGTTTGACGTGAACAAAAAAGAAATCTCCATACTTCTAGTCAAGCCTGACGGTGTTGCTGAGGGGCTTGTCGATGAAATTCGTGAGATTATTCTCTCTACAGGGCTAACTATCATTGAAGAGGTAGGGAAAATTATTTCACGTGAGAGCGCAGAGCAGCTATATGGGGAAATCGATGATGTTAGGCATTGTGATTATTTCCTTCCACTTATAGAATTTATGACTTCTAATCTCGTCCATATCTTCATCGTTCAGGGTGAAGATGCGGTAAGGAGGGTTCGTGTTATTATAGGCAAGAACATCCCTCCTTCTGGCATAAGAAAGAGGTGGGCCGAAAGCCTTATGCATAATGTTGCACACGGTCCACATACATACGAAAGAGCCAGAGAGGAAATTCTGATTCTTATCGGAAAGGAAATAAATGTCGATGAAAACATCACAGCTCATTTAGGAACATAATAAAAAGCAATGAAGTTATTCATGCTGACATTTGTCTTAAGATGTAGTCATGGGACAAGGGCAGTTCTTTTAAAGAATTGCCCCCCCACTTTTATACTTGATTTTAATAGCTTCAAAAGGTTTTTCAAGATCAGAATTATATGGCACAGTTTCACAAATTAGAAGACCATCTTTATCAGTAATTTTGAATTTGTGATTTAATTTTAAAAGTATTAACATAACCATTAGAAGTTTAATCAACCTTAACCAAAAACTATATGAAAAAAGCAGCTATTATCATTTTAACCATTCTGGTGGCTTTTTCGTCATCGGGTGTTTGCTATGCCATAGAAGAGGCGGTTAGTCAAGAATCTGCGCCAGAGCCAACAGCCGAAGCGGTCGGCCAGGAAACGGCGACTGCCGAAGCCGCGCCTCTGCCAACAGGAGAATCAAAGCAACCAGCATCTGTAATCAGCGATCCGGAGTTTAGCCAGGAGCCGGCTGATGAAGCCGGCAAAACAGAGCCCGAGGAGGGCGGACTGGACGACGAAACCAGCGTGCCTTATCAGCAGGAACAAAGCGCCTATAATAATTTCAAAAAAGAAGCCGGGCTTAGCGGCGCTTTAAGGGTAGACAATTTTTCCGGCGCCGCTGTTTATAATTTAAACCTGCAAATTCCCCAGGGCCGCCAAGGTTTTCAGCCGGCTTTAAATTTGTACTATAACTCGCACGATAAATCGCCGGGCAGCTGGGTGGGCCAGGGCTGGTCGTTGGATTTGGGCTACATTAAACGAAGCAGTCGCCGGGGAACTAACCATCTTTACGACTCCGACGAATACACTCTATTTTTAAACAATAAAAGTTATGATTTAATTTCGCTGGGCAGCAACATCTACGGCGCCAGAGTAGAATCAGATTATCTTAAAATTGAATATGTTCCGTCTACAGAAAGCTGGCTGGTTACCGATACTTTAGGCAATAAGTATTATTTAGGCCAAACCCAGGCATCAAGGCAGGATAACCAAGACCACAGCAAAACCTATAAATGGCTGCTGGATAAGGTAATTGACCCTAATGATAATTATTACAGGATTGAGTATCAAAAAGACAATAATCAAATTTATCCTCAATCTATCTATTATACCGGTTACGGCTCAACCGACGGACCGATGCAGATAATTTTTAATTTAGCCGACAGAGGCACAGATGATTATTTTTTCAGCTACGAGCCCCAGTTTGCCGCCACCACTACCAAAGTTTTAGAAAATATTTTAATCAAAGTTGAAAATCAGGATAAAGCCAAGTATGAATTCAACTATACTGCCGGCGAAAACGGCAACACTAATTTGCTGCAGTCAGTAACTAAATACGGCTATCAAAACGGCCAGTGGCAGAGCTTGCCGGCCACCAGCTTTAGTTATCAGGACAAGCCGGTCGGCTGGGTTGATGATACCAGTAGTTGGCCAACCACATCATTGCCTCATTTTAATACAAATCCTGCAAACAACGATTCACCCAGTCCATTAATAGATATTAATAGCGATTCGTGGGTAGATATAGGCGGTCAGTTAAATAGCGGTAACGGTTGGAACGGCGGCAGTTACGGCCTGCCGGCTATTGCCGATCTATACGACCACAGCATTATGGGGGATATCAACGGCGACAAATGCTCGGATTTTATTGTTAGTGTATATGGTGAGAGCGATGTTTATCTAAATAACTGCATTAGCGGTTTTGGTCAAAGCACGCCCTGGACCGAGGCATTGCCTGATTTTATGAAGAGTATTCCTTTATATTCTCAATCGGCTAAAGTAGCTTTGGTTGATGTTAATGGCGATGGTCTAGACGATCTAATACAAGCTTGGTCAGCGTCTGGTACGCAATCTCGAGGCGTTTACATAAATAACGGAAATGGCTGGTCCGGCGGTTATGGAAATTTCCCTGCCTATTTAGCAAGTTGTAGTGGGAATCCTATGTATTGTGAAACAAGTGGTACCCAACTTGTTGATATTAACGGCGATGGTTTAGTAGATGTTTTTACTCCAGCAGGCGTGTATCTCAATACAGGAAATGGCTGGGAACAGGAGCCAGCCCAGAATTGGGTTGTGCCGGAATTGCCTTATGGCTTTGGCAACGCTTGGAAGTGGGGCGGTGGCCGATTATCGGATATTAACAGCGATGGCTTGGTTGATTTGGCCATTGCCGCTCAATCATACTTTTTGCAAGGCGGTGTTTGGAATATTTATTATTATTATGCCAGCTATTTAAACACAGGCAATGGCTGGCAGCAGAATAATAATTGGAATTTGCCAATACCAGTTGGGTATAATGTGACCGATATCGGAACGAGATTAATGGACATTAATAACGACGGTTTGATTGACATTGTTGAATCGTATTGTAACAATTTTAATAATTGCGGTAATTCAACTGAAAGAGTAGTTTATCTGGGCGATGGCTTGGAAACCAATTTACTTTCTGCCATCAACAACGGCTACGGCGGCAGCACCCAGATTGAATACCAGGCATCAGGCAGGTATTTTGATGATGAAGGCGGCTTTTTAAATCCTAAACTGCCTCTTAATCTGCAGACGGTCAAGCAAATAACCACCACTGATGGCCTGGGCAACGAAACTGTTACCACCTACGAATATCAGGAAGGCGCTTATTATACAGACAGCGATTACACCTTAAACAAATTTGCCGGCTTTGGCATTGTTACGGAGCAGACCGGCGACAGGATAATTAAAACTTATTACCATCAGGGCAGCGCCGAAGACCATTACGCCCTGGGCGAATACGACGATAACATCTATAAAAAAGGCAGAATGTACCGCCAGGAAGTTTACCAGCAGGAGGGCGCCAACCTTTACATTTTAAGCCAGAATATCAACACTTGGAAATCGGAAGATTTGGGCGACGGCAGAACCTTTGTTTATCTGGATTCGTCTGTTACTTATGATTACGAAGAAGACCAGCCGGCCAATAGTTTAGACAGCCCCGGCCAGACGCCTAAAGACAACTCGTCAGATGAGTATGTAAGGGCTTTAAACAAAGCACAGGGGTTTGTGCCGGAAACAGAACCTCAATTAGTCAGCCAGAGCGAAGATGGCTGGAGCCAAACCTATTATCTTGGCATGACGCCGGATAACAAACCGATTTACCAACTGCAGGTATACAGTGGGCAAGCGTCGGCCAGTTTTTTGGATGAACAGTTGCCGCCAGTAAATTCAGAATCAGGCGATGGCTATGTGGCCTATAACGACGCCGTTGATTGGTCAACCCTGGTTAATTCAGCAATCGGCAATTCTTTGAACTGGAGCGATAATAGCATTCAAATAAATAATAATTATATAGGACCAATGAATTGGCAGTATCAATTAGGCAGAGTGTTTTTACCTTTTAACACTTCAGATTTGCCTGATGAATCACTAACTGTTACCCAAACCCAGCTAAGACTAACAGTTAATCCGCCTGTTAATGATCGTTTAGGTTTGATTGTAGTTAGTTCAAATCAAACTAATATAAATAGTCTGCAAGCCAGCGATTATGGTACAGTTGGTAATGTTGAGTACGGCAGTTTTTGGATGTCTGACCCCGGTACTTATACTCAAAATTTAAACAGCGCCGGCCGCGCCTGGGTTAATCAGACCGGCTGGACAAAATACGCTTTGCGAGGTGATTTTGATTTTGATAACCAAGCGCCCACCGATGCTAATTATAATATTGTCAGAATGTCGGAATGGTCAAATGTTGACCAACGGCCATTATTAACGATAACTTATGTCTTAAACAACTCCAGTCCCACCGCGCCCACCGAATTGCAAACAGAACAGCAAGTTGATCCAATTGAAGTAACCGATCAAAATCCGGAATTTTCCGCTATCTATAATGACGACAACCCTGGCGATCTGGCCGTGGCCTATAATATTCAGGTATATGAAACCAATTTTATCAACGGCACCACCACACTTAATTTAGTCTGGGATAGTGACTGGACAGATTTAACTATCCAAATTGCCGTCGGCCAGAGGAGTGAAGAAATTGAATATAACGGCCCCGGTCCTTTGCCATTGGACGGCCGGCAGTATTTTTGGAAAATCAGGTTTAAAGACAATGGCGGGCCTTTAACCAATCAGGGGCTATGGAGCGATTATGCCAATTTTTACATGGACGGCTCTTTGGCGCCAACTCCCCCTATCGGCCTGGAAACCGAAGACAAAACCAACCCGCTTGATATAATCAATTTAACCCCGTCATTTACCGCTGTTTATACCGATGGCAATCCTATTGATTACGCCAAGTGGTATCAGATTCAAGTTGATAATAATAGCGACTTTTCCAGTCTGGAATGGGACAGCCAAAAAACCTTGCTTAATCAGTTGATAGACAACGGTTTTAGAAGCGAGGATATTATCTATAACGGCCAAATCCTTGAATACGACGGTACCACCTATTACTGGCGCATTAAGTTTTGGGACGATGAAGGCGAAAATGGCACCGAAGGCGCCTGGAGCGGTTCCGCCACTTTTGTTATGTTTGACGAAGCCGACATGCTGGCCAATGCGGAAGCCAAGGCCGTCAAGTATCAGTATGATGCTTACGGCAACATCAACAGCGAAATTAATTACGGCCAAGTTAATGCGGCTAATAACGGCGTTTATTTAGACATTGGTTCGGACAGAAAAAACAGCAGTTACCAGTATGCTGAAAATTCAGAAAAATATATTCACAGCGCGCCTAAGAATAAAATATTAACCGATCAATCGGGCAGCAACAGCACAGCAACGGATTTATATTACGATGATTTGCCTTTGGGCCAAGTTGATTATGTCAATTTAACCAAAGAAGATATGGATATCGCCGGCATTGACTACGAAGCCGGCTATAACAGCTATGGCTTAGTAGTTACCTCAACCGATCCTTTGGGCAACAATACCACTATCACTTACGATTCAAATAATTATTATCCATATCAAACAACCAATGCTTTAAATCAGACAGTCACGACCATCTACGACTTAACCACCGGCCAGGTTTTGGAAACCACTGACCCCAACGGCCTGGTGGAACAAAGAAGTTACGACGCTTTTGGCAGATTGCTGGAAGTTAAAAGGTCGGATCCAGCCAACCCCGCCGATTTAATCTCCATGGAAACTTACGAATACCATACTGACTCCACCCCATTCTGGGCCAGAAAGTCAACCAGAGTTGACGAAAACAACTGGGTTGATGTTTACACCTATTTTGACGGTTTGGGCCGGGTAATTCAGACAAAAAAAGCCACTCCCAATCCCGACGGAGTGATGGTTGAGCCCAGGGTGGATTATAATTTTGAAGAAGGCGCCGGCACAATCATTAATGACGCCACCCCTTATGAAAATGACGGAACTTTGCTTTATCAATATCAAAACAATGCGGAATGGGTGGCGGGTTATCAAAGCGAGTATGCCATCTATTTAGGCGGCGACCCGTTTAACGGGAGTTATGTTGATTATATTAGCATACCCAATAATCAAAGTTTGACCGACTTTAACAATACTATTAGCATAGAAGCCGATTTTAAAACTAATGTTTTAAATAGTTATATGAGCATTATCGCCAAAGCCGGTTTTGATTGCATGGTCCATATTACTCCCGGTGGTTTAGTGAATTTTATTTTAAAATTCACCGATGGTTCGCACCTGGCTTTGAATTCTAATACCGCGATTCAACAGGATGTTTGGTACAATGTTAAGGCAACTTACGACGGCGAGAGAATGCGGCTTTACCTTGATAATCAACTAGTCGGCGAACTGGAATATCAAAATACCATGATTGAATCAACTTCAGATTTTTACATCGGCTGGAGTCCGTCGCCGGTAGGCGCGGCCTATATCTTTAAAGGCACCATTGATAACGTAAAAGTCAGCCAAGGCGATGTGGTTTATGGTTATAATAAAGATTATATTACGGTCAGCTACCAGTACGACGAACAAGGCAATTTAATCAAACAGTCCTTGCCTTATTTAGAAGATATGGAAATTTACTCTGAACCGACTTGGAATCTTTCGGACCAGCCATACAACAGCTATGATTACGACGCCCGGGGCCGGGTTATGGCCGATGAGTTCCAAAGTTCAACCAATAACTGGACCACTTCTTATCAATATAACAGCTGGAAAACATCAATAACCGACCCCAATGGCAATATTAAACATTACTACAGCAACGCTCATGGCAAATTAGCGCAGGTGGAAGAAGTTTTAAACGGCCAACCCTACTCTACCGTTTACAGCTATAACTATCAGGACAATTTAATCAACATTACCGATTCTTTAACCAATCAAAGAAATTTTGAATATGATAGTCTGGGCCGTTTAACTTCCCAGGAAGAAATGCACACACCATCAGCTCAAAGCTGGGGCGCCTGGACCCAGGAATATGACGAAGCTTCTAATTTAATCAGCAAAACCGATGCCAAAAACCAGACCGTTGCCTATACTTACGATGAGTTGAATAGAATTTTGACCGAAGATTCGGATACCACCCCGGGGATAACAGATGTCAGCTATGTTTACGACCAAGGAAACTATGGCATCGGCAGATTGTCATCAGCCGCTAAAAACACCGGTCCCGCTGTTTCCACAGAATATACTTACGACATCTGGGGCAGAGTAACAGCCGAAACCAAAAACATCAAATACAGAACTTTTACCACCGGCTATACTTATAATCTATCAAGCCAGCCATTAACTATAACTTATCCTGATGACTTTGTTGTCCGCTACAGTTATAATACTGTTGGCCAGACTAATCAGGTGTTTACTCAAGAACCAGGCAGTAGTGAGTCGGGAGTGGTGAGCAGTGTCAGTTATTCACCCTTGGGCCAAATCTCCGAAATCAATTACACCAACGGCACAATCAGCCAAATGACTTATGACATAGGCGAAAGCTACAGGTTAATGGGCAAAGAAACCAACATCGCCACCTCCACTCTCCAAGACATCAGCTACACCTACGATAACGTGGGCAATATCACCGATATTGCGGATACAGCCCCAAACCAACTAGCCAAAACCTCTCATTTTGAGTATGATGATTTATATCGCCTAAGTTCAGCCAACATCATTGACAACTACTCCGGCACCACCACCGTCCAGACCTTTAGCTACGATATCATCGGCAATATCCTTAATAAATCAGATAT
>Ga0180007_10001557_pt1 | contig 30576 bp, 28 predicted proteins | sample MM_PC_MetaG_FD_121122 | JGI IMG/M metagenome (GOLD analysis project Ga0180007, IMG submission 121122) | Groundwater microbial communities from the Aspo Hard Rock Laboratory (HRL) deep subsurface site, Sweden - MM_PC_MetaG | ecosystem: Environmental > Aquatic > Deep subsurface > Groundwater... | reverse complement strand
TGCCTAAGAAGTCGGATTGGAATGAGAAATTATGAAGTTATGATGAGTTTAATCTCCACATGGCAGAAGCAGGGAAAAAACATATTCTATATGTTACAGGATACACTTTAGGTTAACAAGTATGGAATAAAATGTGGTAGCCGAGATTCGAACTCGGGTTAGAAAAATTTAAATAGTATCTCCTTTTTGTTATTCTGCCTTCATTCATAGTTTATATCAATTAACCGAAACTCAACTAACAAATTATAATTTTAGATATACTCAAAATCATTTACTTAGTATCGTATAAGATGATAGTAATATGAATTCGACAAAAATTAACAAAATCAGGATACAAAGGGAAGAAATTATAACCTTAATTAAACAAGGCATATCTATTCCTAAGATATCCAAAAAACTAGGTATAAACAAATCAAAAATCTACTACCATTATAAGAAGATTAAGGGTCGAAAGTATTCGCTAGAAGTCCTTCCTTCTAATAATCAAGTCATTGGCGAATTTCTTGGAGCATTTGCAGGAGATGGTAGCTGTTATTATGACAAAAAAAGAGGGCATTACACAATTAACTTTCATTTACATGCTAAAGACGACAAGCAATATGGGCTGTTTCTTCAAAAAACGATTAAAAAAAATTTCAAGAAGAAAGTGAGATCATACTCGGTAAAGAATGAATTGCGTTTAGTATTTTATTCAAAAAAAGTATTCGAGTTTATTGAAGGCTATCTAACTATAGAAAAAAATAAAACTCTAAATGTTAGCCTTAGATGGCCATTAAATGCTTTTTCAAAACAATTCAAAGCATCATTCGTCAGAGGGTTGTTTGATACTGATGGACATGTTAGACAAGGAGGCAGATTAGCACTCGGATTGATCTCAGAACAACTGATCTTGCAGGTTTCAAATATCTTAAAAGAATTTGAGATAGATAACAGGATATATCTAAGAAAAAAACTGCCAAATCAGCACAGATTATATGAATTAACCATCCCCCGAAGATATTTAGCAACATACCTGAAAAGGATTGGTTTTTCTAATAAAAGAAAAAATGCGGTAGCCGAGATTCGAACTCCCGATCCTTCCCGCAAAGGGGAAGAATTCTCGGGTCACAGCGTTGGCAACGCCGTATCTTGACCACTGGACTACTACCGCATAAATGGGCCCGACCAGGATCGAACTGGTGAACTTCGCCTTGTAAGGGCAACGTCATAACCACTAGACCACGGGCCCAGAGTATTAGTTGGAAGAATTAGCTTTTCATATAAAAAGCTTTTTATATTTACTCAATAAATAGATGATATAATGGAACAGACGATAATTAAAGAACCCCATGAGCAGATATTTGAGATGCTCTTTGAAAAAGATGAAGTTACTTGGCAGTCTATCATCCATGACCTTATAAAGACAGAGCAGATGAATCCATGGGATGTGAATATAACCTTATTAACCCAAAAATACATTGAAACAATAAAAAAGCTAAAAGAGCTTGATTTCAGGCTTTCTGGCAAAGTACTGTTGGCAGCAGCTATTCTGTTAAAAATAAAGTCAAACAAGCTCGTAGGAGAAGACATAGAATACCTTGACAGGCTAATCTCAGACCAAGAAGAAGATGATTTATTAAGTTTTGAAGAAACCTTTGAGCCAAGATCAGAAGAAAATATCCCAAAAAACCTTATTCCAAGAACACCCATGCCTCGAAAGAGAAAAGTCTCTATCTATGACCTGATGGATGCATTGGAAAAAGCCTTAGAGGTCAAAAGAAGAAGAGTCCTAAAAAGCATCCCGCCTATGAATGTCCATATTCCAGAGAAAAAAAGAGACATATCAAAGATAATCCAGGATATCTACCAAAAGATAAAGATCTTCTTCTGGGAAAACAATAAATCGAGGCTGACATTCTCCCAGCTGGTTCCATCTGATTCTAGATCAGACAAGATATATACATTTGTACCTCTCCTTCATTTAACAAACCAAAGAAAGATAGACCTATTCCAGCAGCAGCACTTTGGCGAGATAGACATTCTCTTAAGGCAGGCGCAGGAAGAGATTAATAAGGAATTAAAGATTGATTCTTGAAAACCATAACGTTTTTAAACACCTTATTATTCTATAGCAATATGTCAAACGAGATCAGCTTGATAGCAGGAACAGCAAATATCGAATTGGCTAAAGAGATAGCTTCTCATCTAAATATACCTCTAACACCTATAGAGATCAAGCACTTTAATGACGGAGAAATATACCTCCATATTGAAAAAAGCGTAAGGGGTTCTAGTGTCTTTATAATACAGCCAACCTCTACCCCTGTAAATGAAAACCTTATGCAGCTTCTATTGATAACAGACGCTTGCAAAAGAGCTTCTGCAAAAGAGATAACTGCAGTTATTCCTTATTACGGCTATTCAAGGCAGGACAGAAAAGCATTGCCAAGAGAGCCTATAAGCGCTAAATTAGTAGCTAACCTTATAGAATCAGCAGGAGCTGACAGGGTAGTCACATTTGACCTTCACGTTGACCAGATACAGGGTTTTTTCAATATACCAGTAGATAACCTAGAAGCAATCTCACTTATAGCAGACAACATACTAAGCAAAAATATAAAAGATATTGTAGTAGTTGCCCCAGATGTTGGAGGAGCGAGAAGAGCTAGAAGGTTGGCTAAGATACTAGACACAAACATCGCAATCATAGACAAAAGAAGGCCTGAGCATGGTGTAGCAGAGATTATGAACATCATAGGTGAAGTAAAAGGCAAGAATGCAATACTTATAGATGATATGATTGACAGCGCAGGAACAATAACAGGAGCAGCAAAAGCACTGAAAGAAAAAGGGGCAAATGATATTTATATAGTTGCAACGCATGCTATCCTATCAGGAAATGCTATAGAAAAACTAAAAGACAGCTCAATAAAAGAAGTTATTGTTACAAACACAATAGACATCCCAAAAGAAAAAAGATTCAACAGCTTAAAGATAATATCTCTAGCTCATCTTTTGGCAGACTCAATAACAAAGATATATGAAGGAACCCCCATGGGTGTTTTATTCGACAAATTATATCATAATATAGAAGAAAAACGAAAAAAGGCATGATACTATGAAAAACGAAGAAAAAGCACAGGAAAAATACATTGAGATGAAAGTATTAGAAGAACAGTTAGAAGAGATGCAGAAAAAATCACAGATGGTAGAAAAGCAGCTGATGGAGCTTATGTCCACAGTGCAGTCTCTTGACGACTTCAAGAAAACAAACAACGGAGACGAAATCTTAGTTCCGATAAGCTCAGGCATATTCATAAAAGCAAACATAAAAGAAAACAATGAATTCTTAGTAAATGTTGGTGCAGAGACAGTTGTGACAAAAGATATTGAATCAACAAAAAAACTTATGAGCAAACAGGTAGAAGAGATGACAGAATTCAACACCAGGATCAACATGCAGATGCAGAAGATGGCGATGAAAGCTTCTGTCCTACAAAACGAGCTTAAAGAGCTCATCAAAGAATCAGAATAAAATGTTCAAATTCTTAAAGGAAAAGCTGAAGAAAGGAATAGAAAATATCTCCAAGAAGATAGATGAAGAAGGCGTTAGCGAAGAGAAAATAGTAGAAATGCCAGCTGAGCCTGAAAAAAAAGGATTTTTCTCAAAACTAAAAGATAGATTCACAAAAAAAGAGGATATTAAAGAATTTCCAGAAGAAGAAGCTAAGGAAGAGCCCATCAAAATAAAGCATGAAGCAGAAGAATATAAGAAAAAAGAAGAGCTTGTTGAAGAAAAGAAAGTTCTTGAAAAAAGAGAAGATAAGATAAAAGAAATAGTAAAACAAAAAGAAACTCCCAAGATACAGGATTTAGCAGAAAGAAAACAGGAAAAGGAAAAAGTCAAAGAGATAAAAGGATGGATCGATAGCCCAAAAGAACCTGTAGAAAAACAGGAGATAAAAAAGCCTGAGCCGGAAGTAAAACATGAAACTCCTAAAGTAACAGAAGAATTAAAAAAAGAGGAAATTAAAAAGATAAAACCCCCAGTAGAACAAGCTGAAGAAGAAATAAAACAGCCTGAACCTAAAAAAGAAGAAGCAAAGCCAGAAATTGAACATCCAATAGAAGAAATAAAAGAAGAACCCCAAGAAAAAAAAGGATTCTTTCAATCTATAAAAGAAAAGATAACCACAAAAAAGATAGACAAAGAGCATTTTGAAAAGATATTCTGGGAATTAGAGATGGTCTTGTTGGAAAACAATGTTGCAGTAGAAGTCATTGAAAAGATAAGAGATGACTTAAGCCAGGAGATAGTCGATAAGCCATTGCCAAGAGGAAAAATAGAAGACACAATCACACACACACTAAAAACATCAATAGAACAATTACTAAATGTAGATTCTTTCAATATTTTAGAAAAAATAAAAGAAAAATCTTTGAATTCGAAGAATTTTCAAAGCAAACCATTTGTAATATGCTTCGTAGGTATAAACGGCTCTGGAAAAACCACAACAATAGCAAAAACAGCTAACCTTATGCTAAAAAATAATCTTTCTGTTGTTATTGCAGCTGCAGACACATTCAGAGCAGCTTCGATAGAACAACTGCAGATTCACGCAGATAAATTAGGGGTAAAATTAATAAAGCATAACTATGGCTCAGACCCAGCTGCAGTTGCATTTGACGCAGTAAAGCATGCGCAATCCAAAAACATAGATATTGTTTTGATAGATACAGCAGGAAGGCAGCACAGCAATGCTAACCTAGTTGATGAGATGAAAAAAATCATAAGAGTTGCAAAGCCAGACTTAAAGATATTCATAGGCGAATCAATAACTGGAAATGACTGCGTTGAGCAGGCAAAGAAATTTGATGAAGCAATCGGAATAGACGCTATCATCCTGAGCAAAGCAGATATCGATGAAAAAGGCGGAGCAGCTATCTCAGTAAGCTACGTTACCCAAAAACCGATTGTTTACATAGGCACAGGTCAGAACTATGAAGACTTGAAAGAATTTGATCCAGATATAGTTATGAACAGCCTAGGATTAGTCTAATAAAACTCAATCTCTCCATCTAAATAGATTCCTTTATGCAGCTTAACAGGCCTCCAATTATCTATAACCAGTTCAGCCTCTAACCATTCTGCCAGCTCTTTAGGATTTCCAATAGTAGCAGACAAGGCAATCATCTGCATATTTTTCAACAATTTTCTAAGTATAGTTATCAATATCTCAACAGTAGGTCCCCTTCCAACATCATTCATCAAATGCACTTCATCAACAATTACAGTTGCAACAAAGCTTAACCAAGGCGTATGGTGTCTTATAAGAGAATCTAGCTTTTCTGCAGTGCATATAACTAAATCATAATCAGCCAAATAAGGATCAGCTGAATCCAAATCACCGATAGACAAAGCTATCCTAGCCAAATGCCCATATCTTCTCTTAAAATCCTTGAACTTCTCAGAAGCTAATGCCTTCAAAGGCACAATATAGATACACTTGCCCTTCCCTTCTAATACATTCTTAATGCCAGCTAACTCAGCAATCAATGTCTTTCCAGAAGCAGTTGGAGTACAAACAAGCAAATTCTTTCCATTAAGCAATCCAGCTTTAACAGCCTTTTCCTGAGAAGGCCTTAATTCCTTGATCTCCTTAGAAAGGATTTCATATAGTTTCAAAGGAATGTCTTTTTTTATGTGTTCTAATTGCATAAAAACAAAGAAATATCAAATTAATTTAAATGTTTTGCATTTTCTGTTGTTTAAATGTTTCTAATCTAAGCGCCTATAAGCTTCTGTTTTCCGCTTAGGTTAAGCAGATTTTGGATTATATCTAATCCATTAAAATGTCCTAACCCACCCCCCTGACAAGGCCTTTCTCCAAACTCCTTAACTTTATCAGTACATATCATTTCAGGAGGCCCCCATATCAAAGAAGGCACTGGATCGCCCGAATGTGCCTGCATCTTACAAGGAGTGCTATGGTCTCCAGAAAAAAAGACTATTGTATCCTTAGTTTCTAACAAAGGTGCTAACGAACTGTCGATCTTTTCAAGAAAATCTTTCTTATCTTGAAAGTCTCCAACTTCTGCTAAAGAATCTGCAAATTTTATATGAACAAAAACCAAATCATACTTTTTAGACTGTTCAATTGCCGCTTTTATCTTTGCATTTAAATCGGTATTTATCCTCGCATTGGCTCCAGGTACATCAATGATATCCATGCCTACGTATTTTGCCAATCCCTTATACAATCCTCCACCGGCTATGCAACATGTTCTTAGATTGTACTTTTCATGAATTGGTTGTACATACATATGCTGGCCAGCCCCCCTTAACAAAAGATAATTTGAATTTGGCTTACCCTCGCTTTTTCTTTTGAGATTAGCCGGATGTTTTGACAGGTAATCAGCCATATAATCCGAGAATTTATTCAATATATCTTCAGTTCTTTTAGAGTCAATATCACTCTCAATAGCAATCTTTTTTCTTGGAGCAACTCCAACTTTGTGGGGGTCTAAATCAAGTATATTGCTGGTTATGCCTTTTCCCCTCATTATTACCCCTACCCTATGCAAAACACTTGGTTTAAGGATGAATGTTACATCTCCTATTTGGACAGTCATTGTTTCAGGAATGACTTCATAGGATTCCATACTCCCAGCACGCCTGTCTGTTATAATTCCATTTTCTACAGTGGCTAGATTACCTCTGAAAGCAACATCCCCTGGCCTTAGATCCATACCAATACCAAGAACCTCAAAAACTCCTCTTCCAGAATAATATTCTTTATAGGGATATCCAAATATAAGCAGATGTGCTGTATCTGAACCAGGCCTCATTCCTCTCTCGATAGTATGCATCAATCCTGTAATGCCTTCTTTAGCCATCTGATTTAAAATTGGCTTATTCGCTGATTCTAAAGGAGTTTTATATCCAAACTCTTGGATTGGCCTGTCTCCTAAACCATCTGCAATTATTAAAATTATTTTTGTCATTTTATTTAAAGAGTTTAGAAGTGGTTTATTAATCTTATGTTATCTATATCACAAATCTATAGTATACTCAAAATAATCATCCCAGGGGTTTTCTAATTTCATCATTTCAGTTATACTTAATTTCTCAAAATATCTTCTAAAAGGGCGCATTGAATTCCCATGCGCAGAAATAGCAACATTAACTTTGTGTTTCCTCATGTATTTGATTAAGTCATTGATAAAACTTAAAACTCTTTTTTCAACCATTTTTATGCTCTCTCCACCGGGAGGAGGAATCTTATAAGATCGATGTATGATATTAAACTCAGCTTCACCAATTTCCTTTACAAACTTTTTCCTTTCCTTGCCATGCAAATGATCTATCTTATGCCAATGCAAAAGGGTTTTGTATGAATCCTCCCCTTCTTCTTCTATAAATGAATCATGGGACTTGCCCTGCAGCTTCCCGTAGCTTCTTTCAATCATCCTATCATCCATGATTATTTTCTTACACTCTGGATGATACCTAAGGGCCTCTTTTAATGTGTCTTTTGATCTTGAAAGATGTGTTTGGTAAGCAACATCTATCTGTTTAGTTTTTAGTTTTTTTGCAAGAAGTTTAGCCTGTTTTTTTCCAAAAGGAGTTAACTTGGAATCTTTCCAACCTGTAAACATGTGCCTTTTATTAAAATAAGTCTGAGCATGTCTAAAAAGATATATTTTTAGTTTCATAACCATACTTTCAGATTAGGAGTTTATTAAACTTTTTGTTTCACCTAAACTTCCTTCCCAGATACTTAGCCTTGCTCCCTAACTCTTCTTCAATCCTGATCAGCTGGTTATATTTAGCATTTCTATCTGAACGTGCAGGCGCTCCTGTCTTTATCTGTCCTGCATTCACTCCAACAACTAAATCAGCTATAAAACTATCCTCTGTCTCTCCGCTTCTGTGCGAAACAACAGCAGTCCATTTAGTGTCATAAGCCATTTTGATAGCGCCTAATGTCTCTGTCACAGTTCCAATCTGATTAAGCTTTATCAAAACAGAGTTTGCTGCCTTTAACTCAATACCTTTCTTTACTCTTTTTGTATTTGTTACAAACAGATCATCACCCACTATCTGTATCTTATCACCTAATTTCTTAGTCATCTCCACCCATGAATCCCAGTCATCTTCTGCCAAACCATCTTCTATGCTTACAATAGGATAAGTTTTGATCAGATCAGCATAGAAATCAATCATCTCTCCGCCGCTCATCTTTTTAGTGCCTACAGTATAAACTCCATCCCTAAAGAACTCTGAAGACGCTGAATCTAATGTAAATACCATCTCATTTTCATACCCTGCTTTCTTTATAGCCTCAGTCACTAAACCTAGCCTTTCCTGCACTGTTTTAAGTTGAGGGGGTGCAAAACCACCTTCATCCCCTATTAACATAGCTCCTGCCCCAAACTTCTTTTTCAGCAATGATTTAAGGCAATGATAAGTTTCTGAAACCATCCTTATCCCTTCTGTAAAATTAGCAGCTCCAACAGGCATTATCATATGCTCCTGTATATCATTTTCCTGGCCAGCATGCTTTCCGCCATTGATTACATTGCACATAGGAACCGGAATAGTGTCTGGATTTGAACCAAACAGTTCACCTATATACCTATACAAAGGAATCCCTTTTTCAGCTGCTCCTGCCTTGCAGCAAGCCATTGAAACAGCAAGGATAGCATTTGCACCAAACTTCCCTTTATTTTCAGTTCCATCTAACTCGATCATTGTTTCATCTATCTCTTTCTGATCAGTACAGTCTAATCCTACAATCTCTTCAGAAATAAATGAATTAGCATTAGCAACAGCCTTATGTACTCCCTTGCCAAGATACCTAGTAGCAATACCATCTCTCAACTCCACAGCTTCATGCTGCCCTGCAGACGCTCCAGAAGGCACCATAGCCCTAAAAAGGCCTTTGTCTGTGATAATATCACATTCAACAGTTGGATTTCCCCTAGAATCTAGAACTTCCCTTGCCTTTAAACCTTTAATTTTGCTCATATTCTCACCCATGTTTCCATTATTTTATATTTCACTTTAAAATCATTAAAAAGCTTTTTTACTCTGGACAAATCACCTAAAGGAACTAAAATAGCATTCGAAGATAATTTCGAGCCGCCTATCTTTTCGAGCAAACCAGCTTGTTTATATTCTTTTCTATCCTTCATAATCCTATAACCAAATAGATTCCTTATAAATTTCATCTTGTTTTTTCTGTTTAGATCTCTTAAAGAATAATAAAACAAAAAGTAATGCTTAATGTCCTCTGGCAGTTCTTTATAAGAGCCATAAAGCAAAATGCCTGAACTTATTATTTCTTCCCTTAAGTTTTCCCAAGTCTTATCGCCTAAAGAACCGACAATAAATTTTATTGGCAGTTTAACTCCTTTTAGCTTCCAGGTCTTCTCAGCTTTTACCTCAAAACTGCCTAAGATAACTTTTAACCTCTCTTCAATTGCATCTGTTTCTTCCTTGATTTTAATGTCAAAAAACAGATCAATATCACTTTTCTTATCATAACTTTCCTTAGCTACAGAACCAAATAATATAACTTCATTTATCTTTTCTTTTATATAGCTATCTTCAAATGCCATTGATAAAAAGTCATAGATATACGCTAAGATAGTTTCATTCATTATTCTCACCGATGATAGAGTCTATTAGCTCCTTTAGCTTAAATAGGTTTTTTACTGCAGAATCTACTATATCAGCATTTTTTTCCTTGCCATAACATAACTTATCCCTAAAACCCTCTTGATTCACTAATAGTTGGATAATCTCCCCCTTTTTAGGAAAATCATAATCAAACTTGCTCATTGCAATCTTTTCTGAAGCAAAGAACCTATGATTAACATTAAATCCAGCTTCCACAAGGCTTTTTTTATGCAGCAAAACAGCAAATAGATTTGTAGCAGCTTCAGAAGCAGAAAAACCAACAATCTTTTGCCTTTCTACTAGCAGGTTAGCCCTGATCTTCTCATTTATATCATCCAATAATCCTTTTAGAATCTTGGTGTGCTCTTCAATAGTTGTCATAATCATATAAAAAGAACTGCTGATTTAAATACTTTTCTGTGATAAATCACATATTTTATGTTATATGTCACATACTAATATGTTATAAGTAACATCTTTTATGTGATGAATAACATATAGGATATATGAATATAATCAGTTTAGGTTTCTATAATAAAAAAAGAAAAATTCACCCAATATAAGAAGTTTCGCCTTTTTTCGTTCTTTTAAGCGCCCCTTCCTGAGGAACATTACTAAGTTCTTCTTTTCTTTTGATTATCTGTTTTTCTATATAATCAATCTCTTTCTCCAGCTTATCAACCTTAATTCCTAAATGAAGTTTAGAATTCAAAACCTTAAGAATCTCCCTAACACCCTTAACACCTAAGTACATAGGATGGCCGTAAGTCTCTGCCAATAAAGCAACTGCTTTTATCTTCCTACGAGCAGCTAACCCTAAAAGTAACCCAGAAACACCAACTATAGGTCCTACAACACCATAAAGCTTATCCTGAACATTCTTATCCTTATACTTTTTAATCAAATCGAGGGAATTACCAGTACAATAAACCTTTGGCTTTTTAGGAATCTCCCCTAGTCCAATCCCCCCTAAAGTGATTATCTCCTTAACATCAAACTCAGAGACAATATCAAGTATCTTCTCAGAAAAATCATAAGAGCTTATCTCATCTATAGGTTGTACATCCCCTCCTAAAATAAGTAGATCATTTCCAGCAAGCTTCTTATAAAAGATCTCGACCTTAGGCAGCTCAATTAGATTATCCTCTTTGACAAAAACAGAATGTGGAAAGGTATTAGAAGTTATCTCATATAATTTCTCAGCTTTTAATTCATCAACAATAAAATCAATGGCAACCTTGCCTACATTGCCTATGCCGGGCAATCCTTCTAAGAATACCGGATTATGAAGCTTAGGCTTCTTTCCGATCTGCTCTATTCTCCATGTGCTCATAAAAGTCCCTCTTTTTTTAGATCCAAAGACTTAACTTGTCTTCTATACTTCCCATACTTATCATCTGGACTGAATTTAGGAGGCATAGGCCTTAGCATCTCACAACCGCATTTAGGGCATTTGTTCTTAATCGAATATATTCCGCACTCTTTACACTTCAGGATATGCTCCATAGAATTACTCCTTTTTTACAAACTCCCCTTCTCCACCCTTCTCCTCTATAAAACTTATAGTATCACTAACAGACTTATCTAAAATCTTCTCAGCATCCTTATACTCAGCAGCTTTTGCCATTATCTTATACTTCCCGCCGCCGCCATAAACAATCCCTATTCCACCACCAGAAAGCTTTCTTAAGGTCTCTTTTATAATCTCAACACCATCAGAAGCATAAGTCTTCAATTTTAAGTTTCCACCAACAAACACTATCGAAGGCTTCATCCTTTCTTTGACAAGCTCTGTCAATATATCAGCAGTCTTTTTATCAAGTGGGAGTTTTTCCAGGGCAATATTCCCTTTAACAACATCCTCAAAACATAAGAACACTGAAAGATACTTATCAGAAATTTTATTATAAATATCAAAATAAAGTTTTTTAACATCCAAATTTAATTTCTTTGCTGCAAACTCAATTATCTTCTCTGCCCTCTGCTCTGACTTAATCTCATTTATCTTTAACTTCTTCTGGCCTTCATTAACTCTTCTAAGGCTTAAATCGATATGACCCTTAACATCATCAACCCTCAATATCTTACACACAACCTTTTTCCCTTCGACAACAAAGTCCCTTATATTTCTTATTCTTCCAGGGCTGACCTCAGATATATGTATCATTCCGCCTTTGGCATATTCATCCAAATCTACAAAGACACCATTATGGAATATCTTTGTAACTGTACACAGAACAAGCTCATCTGATTCAGGGAATCCTTCCTTTAGTAATAGCATTTTATTCTAAAACTTCCAGTATCCTTGACTTAACTTTTGTTTTTCCGCCAGTTGACTCTGCAATCTTCTTGTCGCACACTAAGCAGGTCACTGCTGAAGACACCTTGCCAAATATTATCTGCTCATTCTTGCATTTAGGGCATCTTACCTTTATGAACTTACTGGCTGGTTCCTTTATTTTTCTCATGTTATATCCTCCAATCTGTTTAAGTCGAGGAAATTTAATTCTATTTATATACTTTTGGAATTTTAGGCATAAAATTCCAAAATGGATTAAAACTCGCTGTTTTAATACTTTTGGGATTTTGACCGAAAATCCCAAACGAATTAAAAACAAATTCAATTAGGTTAAATCAAGAAATTTATATGAACTCTACCTTCTTAGCCCTTATTCCCTGGTTCTGTACAGATGACTTCTTGCAATCCTTGCAGGTATATCTTAAATCTGTCTTTTTAGTCATTTTTTTACCAGTCATCTTAAACTTAGTGATTGCCTTTTTGGAGTATCTGCCCATATTTCCAAATCCTCTGGCAGATCCCCTTTTCCTAGCCCTGACTTTACTACCATAAACCATACTGCTTGGAGCTCCCCTTTTAGTCTGTGCAACCTTCTGTTCAGTATGTTTCTTGCAAAACTTACAATATCTCTTAATCATCTTAGGAATTTTCATAAATAATTGGGAGAAAGTACCCCTTTATAAATCTTACGAGAAAATCATAAGAATGATTTTCCCTATTCCAGTAAATCAAAAAAATCTTGATTTATGAAATACCAAAACATTTTTATATACTGGCATTTAAGGTATAGATATGAATAGATATATAACATTAGTATTCTTATTATTGGTATTTACAGCCTGTGCTACCCAAACTAAAGAAACCACAAATACACAAATTACTCAGCCAGATCAATATATAGAAGAGCCTCAATCAATTCCAAATGAGCCTCAACCAGAACTGCCTTCTCCACCCAAAGAGCAGGCACCGATAGAAAAGCAAAAAAACATTATAGAGATAAACGCAGACTCTTTCAGTCCAATAACAAAGACAATAACAAAAAACACTCAAATCACCTGGATAAACAATGACAACAGAGAACATAAAATAGCATGTTACCTTAAGGGAAGCAGGATTATAACCAGCACTAACCTAAAAAAAGGCGATTCTTTTGAATTTACATTCCTAGGATATGGGGAATATACATGTATGGATGCTATATACGGCCTTAGAAGTACTATAAATGTAGTATTGCCTTCAAACATGCCTACAGGGATGGTAGTGATAAGCAGCCAGACAGCAATATTGACTGCGCCGCTGGCATCAATAGCGATACTTGGGATTATCCTTTTATTATTCTTTATCTACGGCAGAAGAGATTATTAGAAATAAACTTAAATATCTGTTCATTAATCAAATAGCATGCAGCCAAAAATAAGCCTTTGCATGATTCTAAAAGACGAAGAACCTGTACTAGAGAAATTTCTCAACTCTATCAAAGATTATGCAGATGAACTCATAATCATAGATACTGGCTCTAAAGATATTGTACTCAATACCTCGAGCAAAGCTAGAAGCAAGACAAAAGAGATTTCAAAAAAGTTCACAAAAAGAATATATGATTTCAGATGGAACGATGATTTCGCAAAAGCAAGAAACTTTTCAATAAGCAAAGCAACAAAAGAGTGGATTTTAGTCCTAGACCCTGACGAGAAGATAGATAAAAAAGACTTAGAAAAAATAAAGGGCATTATTAAAAAAGATAAAAAAGAAGTGCTAGGGTATAGAATAATCCAAAAAACCTACTACAAAAACAAAATCATTTCAATCAGGGGAATCTGCAGATTGTTCAAGAACGACAAAAGAATAAAGTTTATCTACCCAATACACGAAACAGTAAGAGAATCAATAAGATCATTAAATGGAAAAATAGGCAAAACAGGCATTACAATTAAACATTATCCCAAAATAAGCAAGGAAAAGCAGGAATACTATCTGACTCTATTAGAAACAAAAAAACATAAATTTCCAGAAAGCAATGCAGAAAAAGAAATAGCAAATGAAAAAGAACTGTTCAATCCCCTCTGATCTCTTCTACCCTGTTTTTCTTAATCAGAACATTCACAATATCAATAGGAAGTGAAGCAATATCCTCTTCTTCAAAAGGCCCGTATTCTTCTAACTCTTTGCCGACAAACTTAGGCACAGCATGCAAAAACCTCACCAATTTTGTCTCTTTATCAGCCTTCTTTTGCTCTGCCTTAAACTCAACACGGCTAACAGCAGAAGTAAATCCCTGCATCTGAGAAGGCTCTTTCAGGCTAAGCAGATTAGTCAAAACAGAATCCCTGCCATTATCTAAAACTTTAATTATATTGTCAAAAAGCTCTTTCTCTTCTTTCAAAAAAACAGAATTGTCTATGATTGCAGATTTATTCCTGCTCTTGTCAACAGCCATGCTCACTATCTTTTTCTCTCTTCGCTCATAAAGCTCTTTTATTATCTTCCTTACATTTATCAGCTGGTCCTCTGTCTTTCTCTTTTCCTCTGCTGAAAACAAGTCAGTCTGCTGCTTGCTTATGATTGCCTGTTTATCTTTAAGATACCTTAAAAGATTCCCAAAAAAAGAGTCATCAAGTTTCTGTAATTCAGTCCTTTCCTTCTCTCTCCTTAAGAGCTCAAACAAGGTCTCATAAGTTATAGTAACTTCATCTTTGTTTTCTTCTGCCATTTTCCCCCTAAGGTATAGCATAGCTTCCACTATTTAAAGATTTATGCACTTAATCATAATGTTTTTAAATATAACTCCAATCTAAAGGAATATGCGCAACATCCTAAAAGATAAAAGAACAAAGCATATCTTATTGATAATAGCCTTAACTATATTGGTTTACTCAAATTCATTCGGGAATTATTTTGTATATGACGATCATAGCCATATACTTGAAAACAAAGACATAAGATACCTATCAAACATCCCAAAATTCTTCACATCCTCATTTGTAGGGATATACAGGCCAATAAGAAGTGTAGCTTACATGATTACCTACTCTATCTGGAGAGACAATCCATTTGGATACCACCTAAACAATCTCCTCTTTCATATCTCAATCACAATCTTAATCTACCTAATCACCTTATTACTGACAGAAAAAAAAGATATTGCATTCATCTCTTCGCTATTATTCGGAATACACCCTATACACACAGAAAGAGTCACAAACATAACAGGGGGATTCGACTTGATAGGAATATTTTTCATCTTCCTATCATTTTATCTCTGGATACTATACTCCAAGAAAAAAGAAAATAAGTTTTACATACTATCAATCATATCATTTATAATTGCCTTGTTTTCGTCAGAAGAAGCGATCATCCTGCCTCTGGCAATCATATTATATGAAGCTTGCTTTAACAAAAATAATCTAAAAAAGGAATTAAAAAAATATTCAGTATTTTTTGCAATAGGCCTATTATTTGTATGGCTAAGATTCTCTATCTTAAAGATAGGTGCAAGAGCAGATGAATATATTGCAGGCAATCTCTACCTAACATTACTTACAATGGCTAAAGTGATCATCAACTATCTCTATCTTCTTATACTCCCTATAGACCTTACCCTTTACCACAACATAACAATAGCAAAATCATGGATAGATACAGGAATAATAACCTCAATAGCCCTAATAATCTCCCTAATCCTGATTGCAATAAGCTGCTATAAAAAGAAAGAGATGATCACATTCATAATCGGATGGTTCTTTATAACCCTTATCCCATTCTACAACATCCTGCCGCTTCAGACAATGATGGCAGAGCGTTATCTTTATATCCCTTCTTTTGCATTTTGCCTGCTGATAGCACTAGCTGCCCATAGATCATACAACCTAAACAGAAATATAAAGATAGCTGCAATGCTGGCCATAATATTATTAGTAATATCCTATTCAGCAACGACTATAAAAAGAAATACAGACTGGAAGGATGACCTGACATTATGGACAAGCACAGTAAAAACATCTCCATCAAGCACAGAAGCCCACGATAATCTTGGATTTGCCTATGAAAGAGCCGGCCAAACAGACAAGTCAATCTATGAATTCAAGCAGTCAATAAAGCTAGATCCTTCAAACTACAAAGCATATACTAATCTAGGCATAGCCTATGCTAAAAAAGAAAACTTCACACTAGCTGAAGCTTATCTAAAAACAGCAACTAAACTAAACCCTGGATGGCATAAAGCATACAATTACCTCGGGATTATCTATGCAACTCAGGGGCTTTTCGAAGAATCAATAGTAGAATTTAAAAAAGCAATAGCATCTAACCCAGATTTTGACGAAACATATTTCAATTTAGGTGCAATTTATGAGCACATTGGAGAAACCAACCTTGCAAAAAAAGAATTTGAAAAAGCCCTTGAGTTAAACCCTTCAGATAAAACATATATAAAAAAATTAAAATAGCTCCCCTAAAGATGGCAAAACTAACCTTTAAAGACCTGTCATTTGAAGACAAAGAAAAAGAAGTAAAAGTATATTTCCTTAAATTATTCTACTTCAATATACAAAAAGAAGATTTAGGCCAGATAAGCAACCATATAATAGAAAAAAACAGCATAACCTTTAAGGATATCTCTCAGAAAAAAGCAGAAAGAAAATTCTACATGCTATTAGAAAAAGGATTCCATGAATTAAAAAACAGCCTAAACAACAAAAAAACAATATACATCCATAAAAACTCAGGGATTCCATTGATAGGAAACGTAGGCTTTGGCTTAGTTGACAGAGACACAAATGTAATCGAAGTAAAGCCAATTACTGGCTGCAACCTAAAGTGCATCTATTGCAGTGTTGATGAAGATAAAAGACCAGTTGACTTCATTATAGAAGAAGAATACCTAGCAGAAGAATTCAAAAAGCTTGCTTTATTCAAAGAAACAAACGATATAGAAGCCCATATAGCTTCGCAAGGTGAACCCTTATTCTATGCCCCATTAACAGATTTAATAAGGAATATATCAAAGATAAAACAAGTAAAGATAATCTCAGTAGATACAAACGGCACATTATTGACAAAGCAAAAGATAGATGAATTAGTTAAAGCAGGCCTTACAAGATTCAACTTCTCGATAAATGCCATAGACGCTAAGATAGCAGAAAAGATAGCAGGAACCCCTTATAATATAGAAAGGATAAAAGAACTGTGCAGATACATATCAACAAAAACCAATCTGATAATAACCCCTGTATTAGTCCCAGGAATAAATAATGATGAAATCCCAAAGATAATAGAATTTGCAAAAGAGCTCAAAGCAGACATTGGCATACAGAACTTCCTCACATATAAGATGGGAAGAAACCCAGTAAAGCCAATAGACTTTGACAAGTTCTATGGATTATTAAAAGCATGGCAAGACAAATATAAAGTAAAGCTGATAAAATCAATAGAGGATTTCAATATAGTAAAAACAAAGCAGCTGCCAAGGCCATTCAGAAAAGAAGAAGTGATAGAAGCAGAGATAGTCTGCCCTGGAAGGCTTCATGGGGAGATGATAGCAGCCGCAAAAGAAAGAACTATCTCCATACCTGATTGTTATAAGGAAAAAGGCAAAGTAAGATTAAAAATAACAAGGACAAAGCACAATATTTTTATAGGAACTCCTGTTTAAACTGTAATAATGCGAATAAAAGAATTCTTTAACAAAAACAAATCACTAATATTTGTTTTTATCCTATTCTTAATAGCCATTTCCATAATGCAGTTCAGGACCAATGAGATAATAGGTTATGACGGCTGGCTTCATATGAAAATGGCAGATATAATAAAAGAAAAAGGGTTTATCCAGGAATTTCCATACACTACAGAATCTATCCTAAGCCAAAGCTATTCAGACCCCCAGCTCTTATTCAGAATATTACTGATCCCTTTCACTTATTTCGGCCTTATCCTAGGAGCAAAGATAGCTTCGATCCTATTTGCTTCATTATGCTTTACTGTTTTTTATTGGTACATGAAGAAGAACGAACTTCCTTTTCCTTTATTGTGGACATTCCTTTATGCATTCTGCTCCATAGAGCTAATGTACAGGTTTCTTGAAACAAGGGCAATGCCATTGGCAATAATATCCCTCCTCTTGACATTATACTTTATGGATAAGCAGATGTACAGGCATTTGTTCTTTACATCATTGCTTTTCGCCTGGTTATACCAGGGTTTTATCTTCCAGATACTGATAGTAATAATCTATTTCCTAATCAAGCTAATTGCATTAAGAAGGTTAGATCTTAAGTTATTGGCTTATTCATTAGGAGGAACCTTACTCGCAGTCATAGTCAATCCGTATTTCCCAAAAAATATTGGATTTTTATACACTCAGCTGTTCAAAGTCAACCTGATAGGAAATCTATACAATATGGAATGGAAGCCATGGAATATTCTAGATCTATTTAAATTCAATTGGATCATATTAATAGTCCTATTGGCATCACTATTCCTGATAATAAAAGACAGAAAGTTTGGAAAAAGACACTTATTAACAGGAATTGCCTCGATAATCTTCCTTATCTTGATGATAAACTCAAGAAGAATGCAGGAATACTTTGTTCCTTTCACACTTATATTCGGTGCATTCTCTCTAAAGAGCCATATGAATGACTTAAGCAAAAAAGAAGAAACTAAGTATATATTACTATTAACTATAGGGTTAATAGCAGGTTTTAACCTATTTTACCTGGATCTTGACATCAAAAACAACAACTTCCTGCCATGGTATCATGAAGGTGCAGAATGGTCCATAAATAACATTCCAGATGGCTCAAAGATTTTCATAAATGGATATATGTTCAATTATCTCTTTTTCTACAACCCTGACCTAAGATATACCCATGGAATTGACCTTACTTACTCTTACTTATACAACCCAGCTAACTTTAACAGGTATATGGAAGTTTTACAAGGCAAAGACCCTGGCTACAACATAATAAAAGATGACTACAAATCAGATTACACTATTGTAGGAAAAGTAAAGCAGGACATTAAACTGTATGAGTACATAATCAAATACAAAAAAGACTTTGAAGTAGTCTATGAAGATGATAGTATCGGGATATTAAAAGTGAATAAACAAAGCACAATCTTGGCAAACTCAATCTAAATAAACTTAGTCAGGGGGAACTTAGACAAGTAGATAGAGAGTAATCGGTGTCTATTCCCCCTATTAAAGAAATGTTCTATTTAATGAATTTATATTCTATTGGAATTTTATCTCAACTTAAAAAACATCACAAGAATCAGTTAATAAAAAAATAAAAAAGCATACTCATTTCATTCGTAGCTTTTTATTTTTCTAGAAAATGGATTAATGATGATATGTCAAATGTTATGTAGAAAAGAAAAAATAAAAAAGAAATAAAAAAGGTTTTAGCCTTTTTATTCAGTTACTTCTTCGTCTGCTGCTGGAACAACTGCAGCTGTTGCAGTTACTTCCTTTACAGTGCTTGTTGCAGTTGTAACTTCCATCTTGGCGCCTGCTAATGCATAATCGCCATAGTTAGCTACAACACCAGTAGCAGCTCTTGTATCTGCTGCACTATAACCAGCTACGATCAAAGCAACATTGTCAGCTCCTGTATCAACTAGTTGTATCAAGCCTTTTCCAGCTTCATAACCAGCTGCACAATCTGCAGGGTTGCCTAATGCGTCTGCTGCTGCTGCGTTAGCGCATGGTCCTCCTACAAGGATCAAGTTCTGTGCTCCTACATCAGCAATCTCGCTTGCTAGCTTTGTTGCACCAACATCTATCTTGTTGATGGTTACAGACTCAACTGCTTCTCCGCTTCCAGAAGTAACCTTTGCGCCAGTAGTCAGTATATAGACTAATGGTGTTCTCTGTTCCTTTGGATACTCTATATCCAATGTATCTGGGTCGCTTGATGGATTGTTCCATTTGAACTTTGCGCCCATGCTTGTATAAGCATAGTCTACATTGTTCTCCTCTGATGGAGTAATCCAATTTATGGCGCTTCCTTTTAATTCATTGAACAAAACCTTTTTGTTTGAATCTGCAGTTATGTTCACTCCTACAACAGAAGGCAGCACGTTGTCGTAATCGTTGCTGTTTGGTGTACTGAAATTAACAAAAATTCCGCTTGTAGCATTTGTCAACTCAATCTTCATCCCAGCATCTGTGTTAATCGCAACAATATCGCCATCACCTTCAATTGCTCCATCTGCATCTACATCTACTATAACGCTGAAGTCATCTGCTGTATCAAGTGATGTGTTTATAATACCAAAGCTTGCTCCACCTAACTTTATTGTTGCATCTGCTGTATTAGCTCCACTGTTACTTGTAAATGTCTGCTCAATCCTCTCGTTGCTTCCCAAGTTATCAAACTTAACAAGTGCTGTCTCTCCAGAAGATACCTTATCAGCTCCTTTGTATCTCAATGCATAGGTCTTTCTATTTCCATCATTCTGCCCATAGTCTGATACTATGACGTATGAATTCTTAACAAGAGTTGCGTTATTAAGTATCAATGTGTCATCTTTGTCACCAAACTTGTCAATTGTACTAGCAGTGCCTGAGTATGCAATTGGAACAGATGCTAGATTTCCATCTCCATCTGTAAATTCCAATTTATAGGTATTAGAGCCAGATGTTTTTATCCTAGCTGTCTCCAATTCCACACTCGAATCTAGTCCCTCATAGCTAATGTCCCATAAACTCAAGAAAGCCTGTGGCTCATCCATATACTCAGTTAGTTTATGGCCTGGTGCTACAAAGTAGTCATCGTCTGCTGTTATGTTCAACTGGATGGTATCTATACTAAATGTAGTGTTATCATCTGTTGCAGTGATATACACAAAGGCATCATCTATCTTTTCACTTCCTACTTCAAGTGAATTAGAGCTTGCAGTATCTGCAATATTAGTATCTTTTAGATACACTTTTGAAGCTCCTAGATAGAATTCTACCATATCAGCTGTAACATCTCCTGCTTCATTAGGTATTATATCAGCTATACCTAACTCAATACCATCAGATAATGTTGCAGAATCTCCATCTTGCAATGACCTTGTTGATTCACCATTAACATTGAACTTTGCTATAATTGGTGTTGTGGTATCTGTGATTGCAGTTACTGTTACCTCATACTCTTTCCCATTAACAGTGTATGTCTTTGTCTCTCCCTCGCTCAAAGTGTCTCTAACAGCTCCGCCCATCAAAGTCAACTCAATATTGTTTCCAATAGAAGTCACCCTTCTTGCTTTAACTATATTGAAATCCTTGCCCAATATAGTTATCTGCTCATCTTCAAGATCTCCCAAGTAAGTTCCGGTTGTATCCTTAGAGCCTGCGCTATCCTCAACATCGCTCTGCAATGATGTCTTAAATTCAATGCTGTATCTTGCAATCTGAGATCCTGATTTAAAATACAAGAAATCAGATGCTACATCATCATCGTTTTCCATAAACTTCACATAACCACCTAATAATGCTGAATCTGGGAAGTTTATGTACTGATTATACCCGGCAGTTCCCTTCTGGGTGGTTATTGAGCCGTCTGCAAGAGCACTTAGTTCGTCTTCATCTATAGATGTGGTTATGTTTCTTATGTTCTCTCCCTTCACTGTATCTAAATTTTCAACCATCTCTAACTTCTTAGATGATGTTCCAACTTTCCAAGCATCGCCTTCAACTGTTGTTGTGCTTGTTGTTGTTCCTACTTTTGTTGTTGCTGCATACTGCAAACTCATTGCAATATCGCTGACTCCAATAACATCTTCTGCTGCCGCTTTGTCGCCTACTACTAACATACCGCTGAATTTACCGTCTTTAATAAACGGTGTTGGGTATGCGCTTAGGTCTGCAGCGGAAGCAATCATTGTTGCGCCTAATAGAGTTGTTACTCCAATGGCCACAATCTTTTTTATTGCCTTCCTTAATTTCATTTCCTAAACACCTCCTTGTGTTTATATTTTTTCTTTTTTGGCTATCTTTACATCAAGAAGTCTAGCTAGAGCTAAACCTCTTATAGACTAAATCCATACAGACAGTATTTAAAGTTTACGCTATCAGGACATACTCAAAAATATATATTGCAGAATATAAATGCCCTATTTTAAGGTATATCCCTACTACTGATAGTAAATAGGCAGCTATATTTAACATTTACCTATTATAATAGACATCCCGCATAGTTTCACAACATTTATATACATCTAAACCAAAGAACAAGTATATGATAGAATTATTCAGATGCAAAGAAAACACGGTCGAAAAGCTCAAAGCAGGGCCAAAAGAGCTAAAAGATGTAAAAAGCCCTAAGGTATTTGTTTGGATAGACATCTTCAAACCGACAAAAGCAGAATTACAGCTCATCTCAGACAACATAGGCATATCAATAAAAGATCTTGAAGTAAGCCTAAGTGAAGAGCAAAGGCCTAAAATAGTAGATCTAGACGGCCCATTTGATTTGATTGTATTCGGAGCGCCTTCTTTTGAATCAAAATCAATAACAACTACACCTGTTTTCATATACACTTCAAAAAAGCATAACTTTGTAATAACTATAAGAAATGCAGATACTAAATCTATCAGCAGATTGAAAGAAAGCATAGAAACAAAAAAAAGCCTATTCTACAAAGGCTCTAGCTATTTTATCTATAGGCTGCTTGACGAAATAATAAATACTTACTTTAATGTATTGGATGACATTGGTGATAAAGTAGAATCGATTGAAGAAAACACGATAACTAACCATGACATGAAAATGGTAAAGGGGATATTTGAGATAAAAAAGACATTGATATATTTCACAAAGTCCTTAGGTGCAAATAGGGAAGTTGTAACCTCTATAGAAAAAGAATATCTCACCGAGATTGACAAAAAAACAGCCAAAGCATTTAGGACAGTATACAACGATACAATACAATTGATTGAAATGTCCTCAACTCAGAGGGATATTCTTACAGGCCTGCTGGAATTACAGCTCTCTGCAATATCAAATGACCTTAATAAAGTTATGAAAACATTGACAGTAGGAGCTACTTATATATTGATTCCAACCTTGATAGCAAGCATTTACGGCATGAACTTCAAATACATCCCTGAATTAGGATGGAAGTATGGTTATTTATTCGCTATTGGTATAATGATTGTTTCTATGTTAGCAATACACGCATACTTCAAAAAGAAAAAGTGGATATAATCACAACCTACTTAACCTAAAATTTTATAGAAAGCATCAAATATAGGCGTATCTGTAGTTATCAGATGAAACTTCATCCCTAGATTAGTGCATGTCTCCTGTATCTTTGCAGAATGGTCGCTCAATAATTTCTGGTATTCCATCCTTAACCTGGGGCTTATAAAAGTATTTGTCTTATCTCCTGTTTCACTGTCTTTAAGCTTAAAATCACCCTGCAGCTTTAGCTCAATCTCAAGTGGATCAAGAACTTGTATTATCTTTATCTCATGATCGCCTAAAAAATACAATGCCTCATTTATCTCATCGATAGGTATCAAGAAATCAGATATCACCACGACCATCGATCTGCTTCCGATCATCTTTTTGTATTGTGATAAAGCGTCCTTTAGTTTAGAAGGCCCTTTTGTTTTTATTGAATTTAGATGGTCTACCATGGCAATAAGCTGCCCCATTCCCCTCTTAGGCTGGAAAACAGAAAGCTGATCTGAAAATGTTGAAAACTGAAACTTTTCATTTTCTTTCATAGCAAGATAAGCAAACCCTACTCCTAGCATAGCCGAGTAATCAAACTTCGTAAGTGGCTTTCCAAAATTCATAGAAGCAGAATAATCAACTAAGATATGCACTGCTAGATTTCTCTCTTCCTCATAAGTCTTTACATAAAGATGGTCTGTCCTAGCAAATACTCTCCAATCTATTGAACGTATATCATCCCCTGGAGAATATATCCTATGCTCCTTAAAGATTAATCCCCTCCCAGTTGAGATGCTTTTTCTCGGTCCGATATACTTAGATGTAACTCTTTTGTTCAGTATCAGGCTGAACTTATCCAGCTGGCCTAAAAAGCTTGTTTCAATTGCCATGTTAAAATCATATCAATAATCCTCAATCATCTCTACTTAACCTTGCTCAACAGCTCCTTAACTGCATCATCTGTTGTCATCCCCTTTCTTTCAGCTTCAAAATTCAATATTATCCTATGCCTCAAAACAGGATAAGCCATTGTCTCAATATCCTCTGTGCTGACATGATTCCTCCCTTTCATCAAAGCTCTTGCTTTTGAAGCTAAAGTCAAACCTATTGATGCTCTCGGAGAAGCGCCATACTGCACAAGGTCTTTCTTTGTCCTGGTTGCATGGACTAAATCAACAATCCTTTTTTTGACATCATTTGCAATAGGAACCTGCCTTGTTATCTGCTGCAGATGAAGTATCTGCTGCTTGTTCAAAAGTTTCTTTAGCTTTGGCTCTGAAACCGGATTTGTGTATCTGTCAACTATCTTCATCTCTTCTTCAGGCGTAGGATAACCCACTCTAATCTTAAGCAAAAACCTGTCTGCCTGAGCTTCTGGCAAAGGATATGTTCCTTCCTGCTCAATCGGATTCTGTGTTGCTAAAACAAAAAACGGCAGATCCAGTGGATAAGTATTATTTCCTACTGTAACTTGCTTTTCCTGCATCGCCTCTAACAAAGCAGACTGGCTTTTTGGAGTTGCCCTGTTAATTTCATCAGCAAGCACAATATTTGCAAATATCGGGCCTGGCTGGAACTTAAACTCTCTTTTTCCATTCTGCTCATTTATTATGAAAGTGCCAGTTATATCGCTCGGCATCAGATCAGGAGTATTCTGGATTCTGCTAAACTTCAGATCGAGAACATCTGACAATGTCTTGATTGCCAATGTCTTGGCTAACCCCGGATAACCTTCAAGCAATGCATTAGAATTAGCAAGTATAGCTATCATCACTTCCTCAAGCAGTTCTTCCTGCCCCACCATTACCTTACCCACTTCCTTAAACACAGTGTCAAACACAACCTTATAGTCCTTTACCATTTTATATACACCTCAGTTTATTGTTTTTTAATTTTGTTTTTTGTTGAAATTTTAAATTATGAAATATTTTTATTATACCTCAATTAACTTTTGCTCAACTCCTTAAAATAATCCTTAACCAGTTTCTGGTTTTCTAACGTTATCTTATCTTCATAACTTCCTGACGACGTCATAGATATCTCATCAGGAAATGTCTCTTCAAACTCCCTTTCAGGGATTTCTTCAATCATGCTGCCTACAATCTCTAAACTAGGCTGTTTTATTTTTATCTCAAGCTCATTATTGCCGATCTTAGCCATGCTATTCTCTCCAAATATATCCTGATCGCCTTCTCCGCCTGTTCCAGAAACAAGTTCATCGCCTGTTGAATTTCCGCTTCCCGCCCCTCCACTCTTATAGACAAGCTCCTTAACTTTATCTAATCCCAGATTAAAATCCCCAAAACTTACATTATAGATAGATACAAACAATATTATCAAACATAATAGGATGCATCCCAAAACTTTATATGATATCCTATCGATCTTAACAAAAGAAGAAACCCTGACATTCTGAAGGTCCTTAACAACTTCTTTCTCCAGCTCATCCACAACAACATTATCCTGCTCAACATTATCAGCAGATGTCCTTAATTTTTCATAAAGCGGCTGGTAATGCTCTTCGACAATCCTATATTTATTGGTCATATTCCCTTTGTAAACCAAGAATCCCAGGCAGATTATTGTAGGCAGTAAAGAATACCACGGATTCAGGCTGAAAAGCATAAGGGCAAGATAAAAAGAAAGGAATATCAGCACACTTGCCAGGATTATATCAAATATCAAAACCGCTGTTACAATAAAATTCACTTCCCTCAAAATTGCCTTAAATCCTTTCATAGTTTCATCCCGGGATTATTTCATTTAACCCAAAGCGTCATCGCACTCCTCGTACTTGTTTTTATAATAATCCCTGTCTATCTTCAAGTCATCTGCCCTTTTCTGCTCTGCAATCAATTGTGCGCTTAATGACTCTACCTGAGTAGTTTTCTGCGCCAAATCAGCTGTTGTCTTATAAAGATTTTCCTTAAGTGTATCTCTTTCATCTTTTAATGTATCCCTGTCTAACTTCAGATCATCATACTTATCTCCAAGTTCTTCTCTTCCTTGTTTAGTGTTGTTCAATTCAAGGGAAGTCTGCATAAGCAGGGCTTTCTTATCCAATAAATCCTTAGTGACCTTATTCAGCTCAGCAAGTTTAGTGTTATAATCTGCATTTATATTTCTGAAAGATACCTGGTAGTAAGCTGTAAATCCTGCAAAGCTCACAACTGTCGCTATTATCAATATAAAAAATATAAAATTCACATCTTTTTTCATTATAACCATATCATTTCACCTCATATCATTAATCTCAAAAATTTGCAATTCCCATATTTTCCCTTATCCTTCTTATCAGCACATCAATCAAAAATATTATCAAAGCTAAAATCACAAAAGGCCATCTGTAATTAATTGTCTCTATCTTAACCCTCCTCGACATGCTTATGACTGTATCTTTTATTCCTTCAATATCATTAACATCAAATGCCTTTCCACCTGAAAGCGCAACCATGCTGTCGAGCTGAGGATTTCTTCCTATCCTTTCATATTCATCATTATAGCTGACTGCGACAGTAGCTCCTAATATCTGCTCAAAGCCTTCTTTCTCAGGCCTAAACACAGCAGAATAAAGTCCTGTATCTACTTTTACAAACTCAAATCCTTTCTGCTCTGGCTTTTCATTGGTTATCACATTAACCTCTGTTGATTTTCCAAGTGAAACATCATTCATCCTTACATCAAACTCTGAATCCTTTGTAAAATCCCCGATTGCCCAATTTATCATCCTAGTGATCAATTTTGAATTATCGCCGCTAAACAGCTGCCCTGACCACTTGCTCCCGTCATCTGTTGACAATATAGCTATTGAACCTAATCCATACTTTCCAGCAGTAAGTATTGTCCTGTCACAATCTGTAGCTACTAATTTTCTACCCCATGTTTTTGGAACAACTAAGTTATATCCTCCTGCAGTTGCAGTCAATGCCATATCTCCCTTAGTTATCCAATGCCCATTATCCATCAAAAGAATCTTTCCAGAAGTAGCTTTCAAACATTTCTGCTCTGATTCATCACCCATAAACATTATCTTAAGTTTTTCAGATTCATCTGGCTCAAAATAAAGCCCATTTCCCTGCTCTGCCATTTTCTTAAGCAATCCCCTATTCACAAACTGCCCAACACCAACATTATACAGCCTTATCCCAAATGAATTCATCACTTGTATCTCGTGCATTATCCCGTATTCATTAGTATCGATACCATCAGATATCAAAACAACATTTTTGCTTCCTTCTGCTTTCTCAAGACTCTGTCTTGCCCTTGACAATGCAAGCGCAATATTAGTTCCCCTATCTGCATCAGGCCCGCTCGGGCTTGAAATAGATTGTATAACCCCTCCAACATCAGGAATTAAACTAATTGGAGTTAAGATACAATGAAGCGCTGTAGGGGCGCAATAAGGCCTGGATACAAATCCGATTAATGAAATCTTATCCTCCATATCAAGATTGTTCACCATGCTAAACAAAAAAGCCTTTTCAAAATCAAGTATAGATTGTTGCGCGCCTGGTTTAAATGGCAATGTAGTAGTTCCTGAAAGATCTATAACAAAAACAACACTATACTTTTTGTCTCTTTTTCTTTCTCCACTGCCAACTTGCACAGGAAGTAAACTTTCAAAGTATGAATCTTTATATCCCCCTTGGTCAAAAGAATTCTCTCCACCTACAACAATCAATCCTTTCCCCTTATCACTAACATAGTTACCTATCATATCAACCTGCTCATTGCTTATTCTTACAGCAGGAATATCATTTATTATAATTGCATCATAACCACTAAGCTCACTTGGAATACTTCCTTTGATATCCACTTCATATACCTTCTCAATAGCGCTTTGCAAAGGCCCGCTCTTTTCAGTTACATACAAAAGTTTAGGCCTTGGTAATGATTTTACAGATTTATAATATATATTGTTCTGGGAGAAATAATCATCTTTAGGAAAATTTATTCTAGCCATTATCTTGTGATATCCTTTCTGGAATCTCCAATCAAATCTTCCTTCACTGTCTAATTTAACCTGATTTCCATCGACAAAAACCTCTAAGCTTGAGTATTGTACATTTCCCACATTAGTTATGTACACCCTAAATTGGTTTTCACTCTGCTCAATCACCTGAGAAGGGCCATCAATAATTATTGAAATATCTTTTTTCAAAGGTTCCATCTTTACAGTATGTATAGTAGTGTTCAATATCGAGCTCAACATGACAATATCACCCAGATCACGGCCATAATTATTATTGCCGTCAGATATTACTAATATCTGGTCATCCCCTTCTGCATTCTGCAGTATTCCATCCCCTATTGCAGATCTCTCGCCAGAAGCGATATACTTTAAGGTTACTGGGAAAGACTCCCCTAATCCAATCTTTATCTTTTCAGCAACAGTCGTATCAAATATCTGGAAGCTTGATGAATTATCAGCCAATATTGTCAGAGAAGGATTTCCCTCTGTAGTTGTTTCCCTCAGCTTATAAGGAGAGGCTATTGCTATAAGCAAAAGTAATAGCATAATTGACCTTAGTAAACCAAAAACTACCCTATCCCACTTATGCAGCTTTACAAAATTCTCTTTATCACTCTCTTTCTTGAACTTGACAAAAGTTATCCTTATCAAAAATATCAATAGCAAGATAAGCGGAACTATAAGATAGATATACATAGGATTAGCTAAACAATAACCTCCTGCACATATCTTACCGCTAATCAGATTGATCATAGGTCTCCTCTCCTCTTGATGTATATAAACTCAAAAAACAAAAGCAGCACTGTAATCATCAAAAGAGGAACTTCTAAGTCAAAATTGTCTACATCCTTCACCTTTTCTGCTGAAAAGTTGTTTAGGTCTGATTTAAGCTCAACATTCTCTCTTCCGACATCAGATTCTTTCTCATTAACCAGATTCACAGCTATTTTCTTCCCATCAAATTCATATATCCCTAGCTCATCCAAAAGCACCTTATTGGTCTTTAATCTGCTTGAAGGGGTTTTAACTTCCTGCTCGCTGATTACAACAACCTTTCCACCTTTGTAATTATAATCCATTATATTCTCTGTCTTCATAAGATAGTTCACAATATTATTCCAAAAAATTGGATAAAAAATATCAGAATAAAATCCGCTTTCCTTATCGATTATACCGTAATAGACAACCTCACCCAGGCCTTTCTTCATGTCAATTATCAATGGGGAGCTATCAAGCTGTGCACTTGCTAAGGTAAGTGAATCATTCTTTGCAGTTCCCTTGATATATTTATTGGTAGATGTAAAGCATGGTTCATCTGAAAAAGGGTCCTTTGGAAATATCATCCCAATAACATCTGCGCACACGCTTGTAGTCTTGTCCTCTTTTGAATCGATGATCAAAGGCAATAGATCCAATGTATTTAACTCGGCAAGATTCTCTTGCGCAGCAATTATCAATATGCCTCCCTGCTCAACATACTTTTTCAAATCAACAAAATCAGTAGGAACAAAAAGCTCCTTTGAAACATCATCAACAATCACAATATCATGATTGACATTATAAGCATTGACTGTAGGCGGTTCCCTGACCTCAAGATTAACCCCTAAAGCAGACATTGCAGACTTTATCTTGCTTCCATCTGGATTATTAGTTATCAGCAGGATATTAGTTTCTTTCTTCTCAGGAGCGCTTATATATGCAACATTATCTATCTGCATATCATCATTCACCTTCAGTTCTATCCTACTCACTCCGGGGAGCGTCTTAAAAATTATCTTTTCCTTTGAATTAGGCAGCAAAGTCAATTCTTTCTCGCTTGATTTCGAATTATCTTTTATCAGCTCAACACCTACTTTAATCTCCCTATCAATATAATTCTTTATCTCAACAATAGTCTCATCCTTATCGACTATGACATCAGTTATGCCTGCATTCTCAGCTTCATTATGGACATCAATGAAATTTACAGTATTTCCTTTCGCTGTAAGGCTCCTCTTTGCAATCAACAGATCAGAACCTTCTGTAGGAAGAAAATCACTTATCACACTCACAACCCCTTTTTTATTTCCCAAGATGTCTCCTGCAAGAAGAAGTGCATCACCTAAGTCAGTTGAAGTCGCTTTGGGGGTAATCTTATTCAATAGATCTAATGTTTCTCCAGAACTTGCATCCTCTAGAATGATTACTGGAGTGTTCTCAGCTAATATCAGAGTATTTCTCATACCCAGATTATTCTTAGCCTCTGTTATTGCATTTGAAAACCTTGTTCCCATCCCATCTTTAGTCTGCATGCTTGCGCTCACGTCTAAAACAATTACATTGTTCCTTACCATAACAGTATGAGGTATCTGAAGATAAGGTGAAGCTACAGAAAAAGCAAGGAATACTATAATAGACAGCTGTATCAAAAGCAATAGATTTCTCAAAAGCTTCTGCAAGAAAGAAGCTTTAATGAACTTGTTCTTTTCCTGCA
>Ga0180007_10001556_pt1 | contig 30597 bp, 28 predicted proteins | sample MM_PC_MetaG_FD_121122 | JGI IMG/M metagenome (GOLD analysis project Ga0180007, IMG submission 121122) | Groundwater microbial communities from the Aspo Hard Rock Laboratory (HRL) deep subsurface site, Sweden - MM_PC_MetaG | ecosystem: Environmental > Aquatic > Deep subsurface > Groundwater... | reverse complement strand
GTGGATTGTGGGAGAAGACAACTATGCCCCTGATGGGAGAGTTGTTTTTCTCCCGATTATGGGGTTGGTGTTGCTCTATTGATATGCGCTATGGGGAATCAACGACAAAAGAAATCAAACGGACTCATCCACAAAAAAGAGGTTCGCAAATGCGATTAAACTTTTCCTGTATGGGATTTGTCCAGACGGATTTATCTTGTCGATGAAAAAAAAGGGGGGTTGGAAAAGTTGACGAAGAGGACGATGAAATCAGAAAAAATAATATTGTCGTCTTGTCAGGGTGGCCATATCAAAATCATACAAAAAAGAGGTTCACAAATGTGATTAAACTTTTCTTGCAGAAATCATATAGCAGGTACAAAAATCACTGGGTCATTCATCGAAATATATTTTGAAAAATATACCATGAAGCCTCAGTTATTTTCCCGGAAGGGATTACTTAATTAAATTAAGTGGAATTATATTCCAAATAAATATCTTTTCTTGAAAGAAATCAAGAAAAAATTTCATGTTTTTGTCTCGTCAGCATTTTCCAATGCTTCTTTGTGCCGTTTTAATTGCTTTTTATCGTTACATAATAATTATTCATTTTAAATTCTGGAGTAAATTTCACTTTTTTCACATAAAAACAGAAAAAAATGAAAATAATTTCTCAAAAAAGCTGACATGGCCGGAAAGAGATAATAGGAGGGAAAAATATCATCCGGCAAATATGCAGACCCAATATAACGAAATCATCAATTCCTTTGTCGATAAATATGGCTTGAGTCGAGGTCAGGTTGTGGCCGAGATCGAGAAGACCTTTTCGACGCTGCTGTCTCGCTGGTATGGGACAGGTACGGTTGTCCTGTTTGGTGACGACTACCTGCAAGCACTACACTATGCCAAGCAGTCCGGTATTCCTTTGCAAAAGCAGCTTAATTTTGTCTCCGTGCGGGGCTGGAACACTATCCAGAGAGCACTTGACCAGAATTTTGCCAAGCTTGCTTGCCTGCATGAAGTGACTCGTTATAAACAATTGGAACATGAGCTACGATGGGGGGATATTATCCGTAAAAACAATGATGGTTTCCTGGTGGAGATTGAGATTGAAAAAGGCCAGGCAATCATAGCCGAGTGTCCATTGAATCGTGTTGGTATGCATGAATGGAATATGTTGGGCGTCGGTCAAAAACGAGCATTTCATCTGCGACGGGTTGACTCTGTAAAATTGCACGGTATCACACGGGTCAAGGTGGTAGTTGATCGTGTTTCAAAGAATCTGGTGACAGCTTTGCTTAGAGAGCAACTTGGCACTGCCACAGAGATAAAGCTGTATTGCGCCAAGCGGTATGTCGGCCATAAGAGTTTTGTTGAAGCCAGCGGGTTTTTACCAAAACAGGCAATTTTGACTGCATCCAGGGAATTGCATGAGCATATCCAGGTCACGGTCGGTGAAAAATCTTGATCTGGAGAAAAAAACAACCAAAAGAGCCATATACCCAAATAGGCGATGGCTTTCATCTGGACCATCCAGACAAGATAATACCGCTTGGAATTCCTGATAATGACCGCAAAGGGCATTTCTGGTGCTTCGGGACAACCAGGGTGGGGAAGACCCGCACTATGGAAGGAATCATCGAGCAGGATATTCGCAAGGGGTATTCAGTAGTAGTCATCGACCCCAAGGGTGACAACGAACTGTTCTCCAAAATAGTACAGGTGGCTTTCGATACTGGCAGGCAAGAGGATTTAATTCTGATTACCCCTGTCTTTCCCCAATACAGTGCAGTTATAAATCCCCTTTCTCATTACTATATGATCGAGGAAATAGTGGCCCATATTACCGCCGGTGTTGCGGTAGGCAGAGACCCCTTTTTCTTCTCTGTTGCCTACGAAATAAGCCTGGTGGTGGTACAGGCCCTTATTGTGCTGGCCGAAGCCAATAATAAAAAACCGGATTTTAATCTCAATGATGTCAAAAATAATATCAGTCATGCTGATCTGGAGAAGCTTAAAGAAAGAATCGAAGGCATTGACACCCCACAGGCCCGACAGCTTGCTTTGGATTTACGAAGGATTATCGCTTCGACAGCCGACTACCATTCCAAGGTGGCCTCTTCGCTGCGTGTGGCACTGACGGAATTAACCAGTGGCAATGTAGGACAGATTCTTGGCCAGGCCAACGAAAACCGTTTCATTAGCCGCCTGGAGCAAGACAAATGCGTTATCTTGATCGTCCAGCTTGGCTCTTTGCTCACCAAACGGGCGGCTTATACCGCTGGGAAGGTCATTGTTTCTAATATTCAGGCTTTTGTCGGTCGCAGGTATTCCAGTGATAAAAAGATATTTTCGTCTCTGGCCCTACATATCGACGAGGCTCAATCTGTTTTATATGAAGGGATAGAGGAACTCTTTGCCAAAGCTGGCGGTGCTGGGGTCTTTATCCACGGCTATTGCCAGTCAGTGAGCCAACTCTATGCCGAGATTGGCCAAGATCGAGCCAATGCTATCCTGGATAACTGCAATACCAAATTGTTTATGCGGGTGCCGGATGCCAAGACCGCCACCTATATCTCAGATCATCTTGGAGAAAAACGGGTCTTCAGTCCGGTTATCTCTGTGGGTGGTGGGCTGGCTATCAGAGAGACCGAGGATGTACGGGTTAAGCACACCGAAGTGCTTAACCTGGCTCCCCGTCAGTTCTTCATGACTACCTATTCAGGAATTTATCGAGGAATCACAGCGGATGTTCCCTCGGCTGATCTCAAGGTGATCTTCCCCGAAATCAGACCACAATGGGACGATTATCTAGAAGACCTGTCAGGCGAAGAAGAGAGGGGGGACGGATGAATGCTGTCCAGATCAATACCATCATTGGTCTTGGAATTTTGTTCTTTGTTGGAATAATATGCAGACTTCTCGTACGGTCAGAGAAAAAACCTGCTGTATCCAAAAAGGAAGTGCTGTTACAAGACTTATCTCAGTTGTGGATTAAAAACGGAGAGGTCAATATAGCTGATCTGGCTCCACTCTGGCGGGATGAGCCTGTATTGGAAGCTATCGAAGAGGTATTCATCGAATTTCAGAATGCACGGATACAGGAATTCTACAACAAACATATTCTATCTTTACGCCCTGCTACCCAACAACAGGCAGTTTGCCGTGATCTTTTGTCTTTGCTGGACACGGAAGGCCAATGTCCATCCGTGGTCAATGTCAGTCGTGATGTAGAAGCCTCCTGGGATTCCAACACCTACACTCTGCTTGGTCAAACAAACATGATTGACCATTCCCTGAATGTGGCTGAACAGGTTATCCGGCTGCTGCAAGAATCTGATACCGGCTATCTTATGCCGGATACCATCGTTGCTGCCTTGTCCCATGATCTGGGGAAATTGCCATCCATCCGTGGTCATTTGTACAGCCTGGGCGAACATCCCTTAGCCGCTGGCCGAATTCTGGTCGGTCTTCCATCGTTCAAAGAACTTCACCAAAAAGAGGAGATATTACAGGCCGTAAAATTCCACCACAAACAGCCTCAAGAGTTGCTGGGTAAGACTTTGAAACGGGCAGATCAACTTGCACGACAACAAGAGTTAGAGCAGGCACAGGAGGGACTCCAACCATTAGAAAAGCCTCCCCAATGGCACAACGAAGCAAAGGCGCAAGACGGCATATTTGATGAAAAACCAGAGACAAAAAAGAAGATGGCAGCCCCAAAGCTCATCAACCTGTCATGGCTTAACACTCAGGCCTTATTGAAAGACATGCGGCCCTATATCAACAAATTAGAGGGGAGAAGGTTCCAGGCATTTTCCATGGCGAATGGTTTTGTCTATTTTATGCCAAAGATACTGGAGGTGATTGCCAAAAAACAGGCGGAAAAAGCGGGAGTGCTGGAAGTAGTCTCTATGGAAGATAAAGAAATGCGGGAGGTATTGTTGTCTATCGTCCATCAACTACGGCAGGAGAATGTCATTGCCAATGGCCTTTTGAAAGACAATTATTTTGGGGCATATTACACCGTAACCATGAAATCAGGCACAACCATGAACGGCTATTACACGCCTTGTCATGCCGAGGCGTTTGACTCGATTGCCGTTATGGAAGATGCTAAATCCGGTATCCTCCTGGACCTGGTATCTGTTGAATCAGTTCACGGAAATAAACAGGCATGAGCAACAACATAAACAGTAGTGGATTTAGTGGCTATAAGGGCGGCAGCGCCGGTGGTAGCAGCGGCTCATATAGCCAGAATGCCGCATTTATCAATACAGACTCTCGTCAATATATAAAGCCAAGGAGTATCCTCAGTGTAATCTCGGATATTCAGCAGTATTATATGATGGAAAAATTGGGTAAAGACTTACCCACAGAGTATTTGACATTGGAAAATTCTCTGGGATTTTTCAATGTCGGGGCTAAAAGTGGTCTTACAGAAGGACTCTTCCTGCTCTTGCTTCTACCAGCGGTTGATATGTATTTTGTGCCTTTTGTCCTGAAATCACCAAGTTTGTTTATAAAAACCATGTTCAGCTCTTTTCCTTTTCTGCCGGTCATCGCCAATACCTTTCTTTGCGCCTATATCAGTCGATACTTTGTTGGTGTAGTTACCCGCAAGGCCATCAATTCTTTCTTCACCGGCAGGATGCTCGTACTGATATTTAAAAGTTTCATGATCTATATTTTCTACACCTTATTAACTGGCTTGAGCACCCCGGAAAGGGTCTGGTCACTAGCTCAACATGCCAATAAAAATGCCGAAGCAATCTATTATGGCTATATGACGATGCTTCCCAATATCATGCCGATAGCCACTCGATGTTCTTTGCTTGTTATGGTGGCCGCCATCCTGCCTTACGGGATAGTCTTTTTAATAGATATGTGGCGGAGAAGCAAAATCAAACGCAACCATGCCAGGATTACTGGTAGATCTTAAAAATCTATCAATTTATAGGGAGAGCAAAATGGGGAATGAAATAAAGGAAACATCGAAAGATAAAAAGAGATTTACCAAGGAAGAGATTATGGAGAGAAAAATCTCCATGGTCAAGGAACGTGGATCAAGGGTCATGAAAATTAACTCACCAATGGGCAGCATCATATTCAATGTTCTGCGGCAATTCGACCAGGCGTATGCTCATTTCAAGGGGCAGTTGGGAGAACCAGGCGGGGTCTCTCATGAAGAAGGAGCTGCGCTCATGGAAGATGTACGAAAAAACACAATGGACTTCTCTGAGCTGACAGCCCGGTTGAGCAAAAAAGTTAAGTTCAAGTATTATATGCCCCAGGAGTTAAAGGAACAACAGCAGGCTACAAGTGGGAAGAAGGATGCGCTTCCGGTGAGATAATTATCCCTGTCCTGTAACTGCCCGGCAAGTTCTCTGCAACCGCCATGGAGAGATAATTGGATAGAATCTCACACGCAAGAGGGCTCTCTTATAAAATGAACTACCCAAGGGGCGAATTATTAAAACCCAGGCCACGCAATAAAAAAAGGACTTAACATATAGCGGATATCATGTCGCTAATTGTCGCTAATTAATGGCAATTTTCAACAAGCCAAAATGCGCTAAGTCCTTGATGTTTGGTCGGGGCGAGATGATTCGAACATCCGACATCCTGCTCCTGTATCAGGTAGGTTTCGGCATGCCTGGTATAGGGGGCGCTGGGATTGCCAATCCAAAGGCCCAAATTAAACCGAGTGAATTCAAATGGATACTAACCACTGTGCCCATACTGTGCCCACAAAGCGGCTTTACTCAATCAAGGAGCTGGTCGCCCACATCGGCGCAACCGAATGGTTTTGGCGGACTCAAATATGGGATAATGCCCTCCCTGTGTCCAGGTCGGCAAAAAAAAGTTTGTTGAATAACAAAAACAAGCAAGTTTTCCACGATGCTTCAAACAACACATGACATAAACTTTCATCACGGTATAATGACGCCTGATGAGGTTTGCCCAATTCCTGCGGAAAAGCCCAAGCTGGGTTTACAAGCATTGGCAGGAGCTGGGCGGTGTGAAGCTCGGAGGATCTCTTTTTTTTCCAAATAAGGAGAACCTTTATGAGCGTATATTCTGTAAAAAGCAAGGGGTGGAGGTACGACTTCACTCACAAGGGGATCAGGCACACGGAAACCTGGTTCAAGACCAAAAAAGAGGCCAAGCAGGCCGAAGCAAGAAAAAGGGAGGAAATAAAGAATCCGCCACCAGTTCAGGAAACTCCAACCGACATGGAATTCTTGGAACTGGTTAATCATCGGCTTGACCATGTTAAAGCTTACAACTCTGGGCGGCATTACCAGGAATATCAGTATATGGCAAAAAGATGGGTGAAGCAGTGGGGCAAACTTCTTTGCAGTGAAATTACCCAGAACATGGTTGAGCATTTCATATGGAAGCGGGGCAAAATTTCAGCTTTCACGGCGAATAAAGAAATTCGATATCTTCGAGCAACATTCAACTACGGCAAAAAAAGAAAATTCATCATAACGAACCCATCAGATGACATCGAATTTATGCCGGTTGAAAAACGAGTAAAATATGTTCCATCGTCAAAAGATATTGACAATGTTATTGCTGCTGCCAATCCCGATATCCAGGAATATCTCTGGACTATTCGGGAAACAATGGGTCGAAAGAGCGAAATTGACCGCTTGATTTGGGAGGACATAGATTTTCAGCGTAAGGAAGTGATTCTTTATACACGAAAAAAGAAAGGCGGTCACCTCACACCAAGAAAAGTGCCGATGACTCAGAAGCTTTATGAAATCTTATGGGGCAGGAATCAAAATAGTGAACCTGATAAACCATGGGTTTTCTGGCACAGATACTGGAGCAGAAAAGAAGGCAGATTTGTGGAAGGCCCTTACAATGACCGGAAGAAGATCATGAAAACTCTTTGTGCGAAGGCGGGAGTGAGATATTTCCGCTATCACGCACTAAGACATGCTGGAGCATCGGTCATGGAGAGTTTCAATGTGCCGATAGGATCTATTCAGAGAATTCTTGGTCATGAAAACCGTACCACAACGGAAATTTACCTGCACAGCATCGGTGATTCTGAAAGACAAGCAATAGATGTTTACGAGCATGCCAGGCAAAAGTCTCACACAGATTCTCACATGAAATAAAAAAGCACTTAACCAATAATTGGCTAAGTCCTTAATATGTTTGGTGGGCCGTCCCGGGATCGAACCGGGGACCTGCTGATTAAGAGTCAGATGCTCTACCAATTGAGCTAACGGCCCATTTTGTAAACGGGTCCTATACTTAGCATAATGAGGCTATGATCGTCAAGTATCGTTTCAGCTGTTTTCCTTCACAATTTTTTTAATATCTTTATTGGAAATGGTCTCATGATCAAGAAGGGCCTGGGTCATGGCATCAAGAATTTTCCTGTTGTTGATAAGTATTTTTTTTGTCGTGTCATAAGCAGAATTGATGAGGGCTTTTACCGCGCCATCAATTTTTAAGGCAGTGGCTTCGCTGATGATTGGGCCGGGGTATCCCGGGGCGGGACTTGCCGTTTTAAAGGTGATGGTGCCGATTTCTTCGCTCATGCCCCATTCGCACACCATTTTGCGGGCGAGATCAGAGACCCGGTCAATGTCATTGCCGGCTCCGGTGGTGATGTCGCCGAAAGCAATCTCCTCGGCGATTCTTCCGCCAAGCAGAATGCAGAGATTATTGAAGAGGTATGATTTCGAGTGGGAAAGCTTATCCTCTTCAGGGAGCTGCATGGTAAGGCCCAGAGCTTTCCCGCGTGGGATAATAGATACCTTGTGCACCGGGTCGGCGCCAGGCAGCATCCATGCCGCCAGGGCATGACCGGACTCATGATAGGCGGTGATTTTCTTTTCCTTTTCCGTGATGATGAGGCTGCGTCTTTCTGCGCCCATCATGACCTTGTCTTTGGCCTTTTCAAGAATGTCCATGGTCACTTTGCTGCCGTCAGCTTTTTTGGCCACCATCAGCGCAGCCTCATTGACCATATTGGCGAGTTCTGCGCCCGAAAACCCTGGAGTGCCCTTGGCAATAATCTTCCAGTTCACGTCACTGCCGATCTGTATTTTTTGGGCATGCACTTTGAGGATCTGTTCCCGTCCTCCCACATCCGGCAGGGGAACCATTACCTGGCGGTCAAAACGGCCGGGGCGCAGAAGGGCAGGGTCAAGAATATCCTGGCGGTTAGTCGCGGCGATAATGATAACCGCTTCGTTTACTTCAAAACCGTCCATTTCCACCAGGAGCTGGTTCAGGGTCTGCTCCCGTTCATCATTGCCTCCGCCTCCGACGCCCGCACTCCGGTGCCGGCCCACAGCGTCAATTTCATCAATAAAGATAATGCAGGGTGCTTTTTTCTTGCCTTCCTTAAAAAGATCTCGGACACGGGAAGCACCGATTCCGACATACATCTCAACAAAATTTGAACCGCTGATGGAAAAAAAGGGAACGCCGGCCTCCCCGGCAATAGCCTTGGCAAGCAGGGTTTTGCCGGTCCCCGGTTCACCATAGAGCAGGACGCCTTTAGGGATGCGGGCACCGGCCTCCGTAAATTTTGAAGGGTTTTTCAGGAAATCGACAATTTCCTCCAGTTCATCTTTTGCCTCGTCAACGCCGGCAACATCTTTGAACTTGATCTTGGACTCCTGGCCGTCAATAAGTCGCGCCCTGCTTTTGCCGAAGGCCATGGCCTTTCCACCGCCACCTTTTTCACCGCCTTGCCGGATAAAGAAAAACCAGAGAAAAATGATGAGCAGGAAGGGAACCCAGGAAAGAAAGGTCTGTAGAAACCAGTGTGGTTTCTTTTGCTCACGGATCTCAATATTTAAACCGGATTTGAGTAGGGGGGCGACAACCGCCGGGTTCTCGGGTGAAACGGTTTTAAAGGACTCGCCATTGGAGTTCGTCCAGGTTATGACGTTTCCCTCTATCTTTATATCAGGAATAATTCCTTGTTCGATCCGTTTTAAAAAGTCCGTGTAGTTGACATGGATGATGTTATCGGGCGGCTTTTTAAAAACAGTGAGGAGCAGAATGCCGATCAGACCAATAATGAGCCAGATAGAAAGATTTTTATAAAAATATTTCAAAAAAGGTCTCCTGGAATGTGATTTTTATATATTTTTCATCTGGGCGCATTGTGCGCCCGCCCTTTCCTGGGATGGCAATCTGCCCGGAAGAAAAATCCCTGGTGCAATTAAAATCGGATATAAACATAAGTTTGCGGAAAGGTAAAGCTGCTATATGCATGGAAAAGCATAAAAAAAAGACCTGGCCGGCAGGCCAGGTCTTAGGAGGAGGAAGCTGTGTTGTTTTTTGGTTGATTACAGTGTATATCTTTCTGGTTTACTTTTAACCCCTGGGCCGCCACCCAAGGAGTCATTTGGAGAAGCTTTCTCGTATTGACTAGTAATGAGCAAGCTTGATGCATTTACTATAAAGCAATAGGCGTGCCATATATTAATTTGCCACAAAAAATGGCTTATAAACTAATCTTTTCTTGTAATTTCAAAATGTTAACTGTTAGGGGTTTGTTTGTCGCTTGGCCATTGTGATTTGACACGTATGACGCAACATGCGCCCGGTAAGTTTCAGGAATGGGCGCATGTTGCGATTTGGGCGTAAAAGAAGGCCTGATTCTGCGCCATTGGCTGATTCGGATTTTTCCCTTGGTTGTTTTTTTTATAATATATTGATTTTAAAGTAAAAATAGCATATTGCCGTTGTTCCTGGAGAATTGCTGAAAGTGGATCGGGCTGAAAATGATCTTTCAATGTTAAACTTAATTTGTAATTGCATTGATATTTTTACTTGACAATGCTGATGTCCCGTTATATATATATATTCTAAAGTTCCTTGTAATTGTTTATTGATTGTATTTTTATCGCGGAATTTCTCAATAATTAATTTTTTCATTTTTTTAAAAAGGAGGTGGTCAGGTAAAAAAAAGAGGAAACTTCCCGGAGTGGATCCGCCAATTTGTTCTGGAGAGTTAGAGAAGAAAAAAGTTTATGAGCAGAGCAGAGATGCTCGCTTATTGTAAAGGAGAAGCAAATGGACGGCTTATTATTTCTCGTTTTTTGGCTTGGTTTCGCTTCGCTCCATACGGTTTATGATCTCAAGGTCAGGCCGGTGCTTCGTGCGGTTCGTGAAGAAAGTGATTTTTCCTAGTCACATTTTTTGATCAATGCCCTTAGTGATCCATGAAAAAAATCGAAGGAGTGAATGCAATGAATAATATATTAGCTCAAGTTCTCCCCCAAGAGGGTGAAGGACTGTCGGTAAAATCCTCTGGCGGCTATAATGCCGCAATAGCCTTGAGTGGCTTGTTGACGATTGTTGGTTTCGCCTTTGGTGTGCATGCTTTCTTGCAGGGCTATCATAATGCCTATAACGTTACCAGGGAAGTGCCCTGGGGCATTCTGATCGCCGCGTATGTTTTCTTTGTTGTAACCTCAACTGGTCTGTGTCTTGTTTCAGCAATCGGTCATGTGTTTAACGTAGAAGCTTTCAAGCCTATCGCCAAACGTTCTGTTTTCATGGCTATTACAACAATTATCGCAGGTTTTGTGGTAATTGCCTTTGAGATTGAAAACCCCTGGCGTATGGCCATCTGGAATGTTATCTCGCCAAACCTGACCTCCAACATCTGGTGGATGGGTACGCTGTATGGCGCATATCTCTTTTTCATGCTTATTGAGTTTGCCCTGCTCCAGGCCGGTAAACACAAACAGGCCGGATACCTCGGTCTGATGGGCGTGGTATCCGGTGTAGCCGCTCACAGTAATCTCGGTGCGGTATTCGGATTGCTCAATGGCCGTGAATTCTGGCATGGACCCTACATGCCTATTTACTTCATCACCTCTGCCATGATGTCTGGTTGTGCTGCCGTAATCTTCTTCCACTGGATCGGTTACAAGGCTAACGGCTGGAAGATGAGCCCGGCCCTCGAGAGCTCTCTGCAGTCAACTGCCAAACTGGGCGCCCTTCTGATGACTGTCATCATGTTTTTCACCTGCTGGAAAGTGATCTCCGGTGTCAGCGGTCACCCCCCAGGAAAATATGAGGCCATGATGTCTATCCTGACCGGTCCGTATGCTATGAATTTCTGGATTGGCGAGATCATGATGGGCATGGTTATTCCTTTCTGTATTATTCTTGCTGTTCGGGCCAAAAATTTAAACGCCATCTTTATCGCATCAGTTTCAAGCGTAATCGGTATTTTCTTCATGCGCTATGATCTGGTTGTGGTTGGTATGATTGTTCCCCAGCTCCATGAAATGGGTATTGTAGGTCAGCCTCATCTGTGGGCATATACTCCGAGTCTCCATGAGGTTATGGTTGTGGTTGGCGGTATGTCTCTTTGTGCCATGGGATTTCTGATGGGTGAGCGTCTTTTCAAAGGCCATCTGTCCGAGGATCACTAAAATAAAGGCTTTTATGAACAAGGAAGGTGGAGGGGTTTATCTTCTCCACCTCTTTCGCAAAAGCTGTAAACAGGACAAAGAGTCTAAGGAGAATACAATGGCCAGAAAGAAGTCTGATATTCAGCCCTTACGGCCTGATTTGCCGATTTACCCGATTGGTGTTGCGGCACAATTGCTCAATGTCCATCCGAGAACGCTTCGAATTTATGAAGCTGAAGGATTGATAAAGCCCGCCCATCGTGGATCACGACGCATGTTCTCTCCAAATGATATCAGATGGATTGATTGTCTGCGGAAGATGATTCATGAGCAGGGCATCAGTATCCCCGGTTTGAAGAAGTTGTTGAAGCTGATTCCCTGCTGGGAAGTTGCCGGTTGTCCCGCTGAAATCCAAGAAGGATGTCTGGCGATGGTTGACTGGTCATGTCCCCGCACCCTGCACGAGGTTGGCGATAAAGTTGCTGAGCGTCAGGCAAAGTTAGCAGATCTGGAAAAGAAAAAAAAAACCACTGGAAAAAAAAAGCAAGTATTACCAGGCTGATTTTCCCGCACAACTCTCCACTTGCCGACGCTTTTCAGGAGCAGGCAAGAAAATTGTGTGGATAAGCAGGTATAATCCGGTTCAACGAGGTGACGAGGACTCTGTCCGTTTAGCCTCTTGATATGAAAATCTGCTAATAAATTTGTTAAGATAAAAACAGCGGGATTCCTCTCCGGAACTGAGGAATCCCGCTGTTTTTTTCAGGTTGGGGATGTTTTCCATAGAGCGTCTCAGGAAACGTTCTCAGTCAGACTCCTTCCCTGTCGGGTTCGTCACAAGTCGAAACGGTCAATTTTGCGGCGCAACGTGTCTTTTGATATGCCCAGTTCACGGCGCTTTCCATCCTGTGGCCCTTGGGCCATTTGTTTTGTTTTCAGCGATAGATCGCCTGCTTTTCGAATTCTTCCCCGGTCTGCGAAGCGGTCGGTAATGGCTCAACTTTTGCCTGGGGGGGGGTGACGCTGCTGGGCGTATAAAAAGGTTCGGGAAGGTGTTGGGGTTGGATAAAGCCAAGTAAATTGCTTTGTTGCAGAATTGACTTGACAGTTAAGCTTTTGTGTGATTTTTTGTGTGACGCAGTTGTATGTCTTTATAACTGGCAGATAGGCTGTCGGATTTCAGATTTTATTATTGTAACTTATTTGAATAACAGAAAAAAATTGGCGGCATGCCTTTTTCGACTGCCGTGGTAATAATTTTTTGAGGGAGATGCAATATGAAAATTAGCGACTTGGAAAAGCTCAAAAATGAGGGAGTTGAAAATTTGCCCTCTAATGAGCGACGGAGTTTTTTGAAATTCGGCCTCTCGGTAACCGGAGTGTTCCTGGGTGGCTCCATCTTGTCACTGACTTCAGCCCGTAATGTGCTGGGCGCAGTTCAAGTCATGCCTCCTCCAGCGCAGAAATTTCCTTACAGCCCCCATTACTCCATGGTTATTCGGCAGAATCGCTGCATAGATTGTGAGCGCTGTAAAGAGGCATGTGCAAAAACCAACCATGTGCCTTCCTATGGATACAGAACGACCATCCTGGGAATGGGAATAGAAACCAGTCCCGGCGAAAGGAAGCGAATTTTTTGGCCGTTTCTCGGAACCACTGCAACCGGCCCCCCTGTGTGCGTGTTTGTCCGACAAAGGCCACATTTAAAGATAAGAAGACCGGTATTGTTATGATGGAATATAAAAAATGTATCGGTTGTAAAACGTGTATGGCCGCCTGTCCTTACAATGCACGCTATTTCAAGGAAGAGAACCGTGCGGTGGACAAATGTAATTTCTGTTATGATACGAGACTTGCAAACGGAGAGAAAGACACGGCTTGCGTTGCCGCCTGTCCAGCTGATGTTCGTGTATTTGGCGATCTTTCAGATCATGGCAGCAGGGTTTATAAACTGATCCATGCTCCGGAAAAGGTTGCTTGGGTATTGCGTCCTGAAACCGGATCGCTTCCCAATATCTACTATATGAACGACTAATTGCCAGGGAGGATAAATATGAATATTGATCAGAAAGGCTTTGCGAGTTTCTTAAGTGTATTGGCTCTTGCCGGGCTGTTTCTTGTCCTGGCAGGGGGGCAGGCGGTTGGGGAGGAAGAGTATGATGAAGATGCCTATGGCCCCGAGGCGCCGATTGTCTTTACCGCTCCGGTAAAGGCGGTGATATTCTCCCATAAGATTCATACCATGGATGCAGGTCTTGAGTGTGACAGCTGCCATGACTCCTTTTTCGAGATGGAGATCGGGCTTGCTGAGCAGAATGATGATTACACCATGCAGTCCCTTTATGATGGCAATTATTGCGGCGGCTGCCATGATGGTGAGACTGCTTTTGCTTCCAATACCCGTTGCACGGTCTGCCATATCGGTGTAAAGGGTTTTGATCGCATGCAGGGCGGACCGAAGACCGATGCTCATGGTGGTGGACATTAATTGACATGATGTTCTGAAGCGAGTTTCTGCAAAGGCGGAAAGGAATTACTTTTCGCCTTTGCAGGCTTTTTTCGCCCATTAAAAATAGAAATATTTCTCTTCAATTAAGGCGTTTTTTGCGCCCCCTTCCTATAATTTAGTTCAACGAAGCCTTATTCATATAATCGTAATCCTCTGATTTACAGGTTCTCCTTTAAAGTTGTACGCGAAGATGTTTAATATTCGCCTCGCTGTTCCCTCCTGTCCTGAGGCCTGTTTGGCCTTTTACCTTCATCTTTTTTCTTCCCTTTATTTTTCTTGAGCAGGCAGTTTTGATCGCCTGATTCTGGCAATATTTTTCTCTCTGTGGGGCTAATAAGCTGTTTTCGTTAAAAAAAATCTGACGCGGTGATTTGATATTTTTCGGCGTGTGAATATTATAGCGGTGGACGAAAAATGATCCGTTTTGTTCGGAAGGGCGCAAACTATAGACGCATAATTTGCCTGAGGCAGATTGTCGCACGGGTAATATATTGATATTTATGGATTTCTGTTAATTCCACTCCTTGAGCGAGAAAGGGACAGGCCGGATTTTGCTTCATAGGGCACTTTTGCGGGCGCAATTTGCCTTATTTGGTAAACCGGGGCAGGGCGCATTATAAGCCCATGATGGTAGATTATTTGGATACAATTTTTGATGAAAAGTAGTGGAAATGTAGATTTACAACTGATGATTTGTATGGAATTAGAAGGAGTTAGGAATTTCGGATGGGTCATGGACGCCATTCTTTCTGCTGATGGCATAGCTTATGCTCTTCAATAAAACTAAACGAGAATGAAGCCTAGCCAACAACGAGAAAAAAAGGAGGCTAACATGAGTGCCTTAATCCATCTGCTTACAACGTATCAAAGTAAAAACGAAAAAAAATCGATAGTTACAAAGCTGGCTGACAAGATGAGTCAGTTGAGCGAGGCTTTCTGGTTTACTCTCTCTCTCTGCCTTTTCATCATCATGGGACCGTTTTCAATATTTGCCGTGATCATCGGCATGTTCAGCCTGGCAACAAAAAATGAAAACCAGAACGAGCCCGAACCGGTATAAGCAGCAAAAACATATTGTTTCCCCAGTGCGTAGCTTCATCGGATGGCGGTCTGAACTGAAGTTGACAACGTATCAAACAAACAAGGATTTCTTAGCAGATTTGTGAGTTTAACACAAGATTTTTTTATCAGGTATCAGTTGGACAGGAAAACTGTCATTTGAAATATCCAAATTAATTTGTTTAACGCAAAATGAGAGGAGGACTGAAAATGTCAAACGGATTTTCACTAGCAGCAACTGCTGAACCAAAAGTTGCCACACCAGGTTTGAATAAAATCACACTACTTTTCGTGTTGATGGCTGTGGCAGGAGTCGGTGCCGGTCTCTACGGCTTTTATGCCGGGCACCACAATGTTTACAACAACACCCGTGAGATGCCCTGGGGGATTATGATCTCCTCCTACGCTTTTTTTGCTATCACCTCAACCGGCCTCTGTCTGTTGGCCGCCATCAGCCATATTTTTGGCGGCAACCGATTGGCGCCGCTGGCAAACAGAATGGTCTGGCTGTCACTCATCTCTATTATCGGCGGATTTATCGTAATCGGACTCGAGATTGAAAGTCCCTGGAGAATGGCAATCTATAACGTCATCTCTCCTAATCTCACATCCAATATCTGGTGGATGGGAACACTTTACGGACTGGCCGTAGGCTTTATGTTTGTGGAGTTTTTCCTGATTCTTACCAGGCAGTATAAGATTGCCATAACCCTTGGTGTACTTGGCGCTCTTGCAGAAGTAGCCGCCAATACCAACCTGGGCGCAGTATTTTCCACTCTTTCAGCCCGTCCTTACTGGTATGGTGCGCAGTTGCCGGTTTACTTCCTGGCCTGTTCATTCATGTCAGGTGCAGCCGCAGCCATACTTTTCACCAATTTCGCCTATAAAATGCGCAATGAAGAGATGAATGACGCAACCTATAAGGGTGTGCAGAGCGCTGCCAAAGTGCTTACCCTGATGCTTTTCCTGGTAAGTGTTGCCACCGCATGGAGAACAATCACTTTTTACGTCGGCGGTTCTGAAAGCGGCCGTGCAGCAGCAGACGCTATTCTGGGCGGACCTCTGGCAACCAACTTCTGGATCTTTGAAGTCAGCATCGGCATGGTTTTCCCAATTGCTCTGCTTGCCTTCACGAAAATGAAAAGCCTCCCCGCCATGTCTGCAGCAGCTCTGATGGTTCTGGTAGGTCAGTTCTTCTCCCGCTACGACATGGTTGTTGCCGGCCAGCTTGTACCTCAGTATGAGGGATGGGACAATCTTCCGGCATACTTCAGCTATACTCCTTCAGTTTTTGAGCTGCTGGCTACCATGGCTGGTCTTGGATTTGTCGGTGCGGCATTTATTCTTGGTGAAAGATTCTTTGGTCGTGCCTTTGAACATCAGGGCGAACATTAATACCGGGAAGATGAACACGAACTGAGTTCATCTGTCAAAATCGGGGTACCGGACTGGTACCCCGGTCATAACACTCAAAGTGTTGAGAGGTAGAAAATGATATCAAACGATAAAGCAATCTTTACAATCGGTGTAGCTGCCAAGATGTTGAAAGTACATCCCCGGACGTTGCGGATTTACGAGAGTGAAGGATTGATTAAGCCAATCCGTCATGGTAAATGGCGCTACTTCAACATGGATGATATTAAGTGGATTGAATGCTTAAGAGGGATGATCCATGAGAACGGCATCAGTATTGCGGCGATAAAAAAACTCTTACAGTACACCCCGTGCTGGAATATTGCTGACTGCCCGTTTGAAAAGAGGAAGCAGTGCACTGCCTTCATGGCAAACGGTCTTGTGCCGAGAAAGATCGAACTGCACAGACCGGAAAAAATAAAAAAAGCTGATAGTGACTTCGCAGCTTAAGAGATGTGGAAGATTTATCTGGAGAGAATATGCTCGATCAGGATTTTTTCCACAGCAGTCTGCTCGAGAAGAACGGCAGATGCAGCTTTTTCAAGATTTTTCAGCACGGCAGACTCATTGCCGGTCAAGATGTGATGGCAGTTATAGTTGAGGCAGAAAATGGGTTTCACTCTCAGAGCGCAGCCTTGGGGGCCAAGAAAACAACATTCAAAAGAATCATCCCGCTGGGGAGTCACCTCAACACCCAGCAGCATGTTTAACAACAATAAGAGAGCGTCTGTTTCATTAGCCATATATGCACTGCAGCAGCCGCCACCAGCCTTTTCAGCGCATGCCTTACAGAGAGAAAATATGGACATTGATGCCATCTGGCGCTGTAAAGCCTGTGAAAGAACTTCGAGATTATGCAACTTATCCCTCATGCCAGGCAAGGTCAGCAGATCATTTCCACATTGTTCATAGAACCGCCTGGCACAGGAAAGTTTCTGCGGCACTTCACTGAAGTATAATTCGTTTATCGTCACCATATCACCCGATCACCTTTCTGTTCCCTAGCGTCCAAATACACCATTTATCGCTTCGTTTTCTGTCGAGCAAGCGAATCTGCGTTGCGGGCAGTTCAGCAAGCAGATCCGCCTCCATTGACTGGATGAAGCCGGACAAGATGTAAAAATCCGCCTCCCAGAAGGATGGGGTCTGAAAAAGCTGCTCCAGCAGGCCGCGGTATAAATTGGCCACAACCAGATTGTAGCCGCTGGTTTGAGGCTTGACTTTGCGCAGATCCACCTGTCTGATATCTATCTGCTCATCCACCTTGTTCAATCGACAGTTCGCCCGGGCGACTTCACAGGCAAGGGGGTTGTTGTCTATGGCAGTGATTTTTTCTGCACCAAAGCGGGCTGCGGCAATACTGAGCAGCCCTGTTCCGGTGCCCAGATCCAGCATTGTCCTGATGGCTGCTTCAGGACTTTGCATGTAGTTGATCACTGTTTCCAGGCAGACACGGGTTGTCGGGTGAAAGCCGCTGCCGAAGATAACGCTGGGGTCAAGGCGGATGTCTGCGCTGCCTCTTTCCCAGACAGGAGAAACTACTACGCCGCTCACCGTAAAAGAAGAAATATGCTGTCCCGCCTCCCAGTCACAATAATCAAGATCAACATGATAGACGAGGTTGCATCTGTGGCGGGAACAGAGATCGGCGACAAGACTGTCTTTTGCCTGGTGAAAAAAAAGAACGGCCGTTTCGCCCTCAATCCAGATGCCGATCAGGTCCGGATCATCAAAAGCTGGAATTTCCACCATGTCAAGATGGTAAACATGGAGTCTGTCGTATGATTGATAGGGTGGGCGAAGCATTGGTCTTCCCGCGGATTATTGTGTCGCTGTTAATTGGTGATGGCGGCGCCGAGTTTCAAATCAACTCTGTATCCCGGACGTCCTGCAGCATTGGCGGGAACAAGAGCGCCTGAGCTGTCCTGGATAACACGTTTCTGGTCAATCTTCAATGTGGATACAAGGAAATCATTAACGGCCTTTTGCCGCTGCCTGGCGAGCTGCAGCAGTTCGTTCTTGCTCACCGAGAAGTCGGTGGCCTGACGGCGGGGTAAAGGGGGCGCCTTCTGCTGGTTGGCGGGAGAAATCTCTTCCTTGCCATATTTTTCCGTAAGTTGCTCTGATCTTTTCAGCTCCAGCAGCAGCTCTTTTTGTCGGGCAATTTCCTTCTTTGCAGCTGAAAGAGCTTCAGCGTCATGGCCCAGGCCGGCATATCCTTTAATCGTTAAGGTGAGAAGCGGTCTCTGAGATAAAACTTGCGCAAAAAGACTGAGCAGTTTTTTGTTTTCTTCGGATAAATCCGCTTTTCCCGGGGCAAAAAGCAGATGATCGCGGGATTGATCCAGTTCCGGAAAACTGGTCTGCAGCTGAGAAAATGGTGATACGGACGTTTTTAAGACAGTATTTCGCAACAAACGTCCCAATGCGCCGGGCAAGCTGTATGAGGGGTCAGAGGTCGAGCCGTTTACGGGCAGATGGAGTTCGATTTCCCCTTGCTGGTCGGAAAGAAGGGCAACGGTCAAAGGCAACTGGCTGCTCAGGGTTCCCTGCGGTTCTCCCAGTATAAGGCCGGTGACCAGCAGGGTGTTGTCAGTGGTCACATTGCCGCCTTCCTGATGATATTTAGTGGAAAATTGAAACCGTCCATCCTGCAGTCTGTAACCCAGAAGAGGTCCCAGGTAGGAAGAGAACTCTTTGAGCGGCATATTCTGCAGGTTCGCTTCGAAATCAGTGGTAAATGAGCTGTCAAAAAAGCCGAGATCTCCGGAAATTGACCCGGTTGATTCCTGTTCGGCCGTGCTTGTGAGATTGATGTGCAATTTTTCTCCAGGTTTGTTGATGAGATTGTCCACCGTGCCGTTAAGCCGCAACTGGGATGAATAAACGGGAAAAAACCGCTGGTCGGCAAAAGCCAGGGTGGCATCGGTAAAATTGATGCGGGACACAACAATCTGGCCGGTGTTGGCAAAATTGGTTAATCCCGGGCGGGTGCGGCTGAAGAAAGAGGAAACATTTACCGGTCCCTTGGCAGGAATAATCAGGCGTAAAGAGTGCTGGTCGCAGGATAGTTCTCCGATGTTTACGGAAAGGGGTTTGAGAGTAAAATCCAGGCGGGGTGTCTCTGCCTTGGCAAAGCTGACCAGATCAGGCCCGCTTTCCTGACCGGCGCTGAAATGATGCATGGTCAGAGAACCTGTATAGGCAAAATGGGGCAGGCTGATTTCACCCTGGGTATCCACCTCGCCGGAAATTTTTGTGACATTAAGCCAGTCCGTGATCAGAGTGGGAAGAGTGGCGATGCGGTATTTGTTAAGCTTGCAGGAGAAACGGGCGGAAAAAGGGGAGAGGGCGACAGGGCCTGAAAGGGTGAGTGTGCCTCCTCCCAGATCATCTGTTTCTATGAGCACATCTCCTTTATGGTCCGCTGCGGTTGACAGATCCGTTGCTTTGATTTGCACATTGGCCTGAGAAAGATTGATTGGAGTTGGCAGGGAGTCGTTTTCCAGATGCAGCAAGGTGTTGCGTAACTCAAGGGATGACAGGGAAATCTGCCAGGATTTCTTATTGCCGGCTTGGCTATTATTCCCTTTCAGCTGAGCCCAGTTGAAATTGTTCTGGTCATCCCATTTCATAAAAATTTCCGCGTTGTCGGCAGTCAGGGTGACATTTTTAACCAGAGCGTTTTTGGGTTCCAGAATGGCAAAGGTAATATGGGCTTTGGGTACAGTAAGCCAGTTCCGGCCCTGGCGGCTGAGTATGAAACCGCTCACATCAAGTGTGGCGTTGTCAAAGGTTAATTGGTTTTTTTTGTCATTATGAATGGCAAAACCGCTGGCAAATTTGTCAATCTCACCCTGCGTGATACTGAAGTCAGCAGGAGCTAGGTAGCGGGATAATTTCTGCAGGCTGAGCTGTTTCCCCACTGCAAGCCCCTTGATTGCCAGAGGGGAAGGAACAAGTTCCCCCTGCAGGGAAATGTTGCCTTTTCCGGAAATCATGCCTTCCAGGGTAAAGGGGGCGGCCTGGTTGCTCGGGTGGCTGAAATTTGTCAGGGTGAAATTTACTTCCGAGAAGGTCTCGGTGAATCCTCCGGCCACCTTTTGATCGACAAAAGACAGCCTGCCGTTTGTCACTTTCACCTTGTCCACAACAAGATTGGTCTCTTTATTCCCTTTGTCCGAGGCTGTTGGCTGAGGTGGGCCAAGGCCGGGAAAGGACCACTGCCCGTCGGCCTGTCTGCCCAGGTACAGCGCAGGACCCGTCAGGTTGATTTCTTTAAAGTTGTATTGGGATGTCAGGGGATAGACGGTTGCCCTGATCGTGGCTTCAGGAATTGTGCTGATATTGCTGTTGCGGTCTTTGATGGTGATATCTGACAGGTGGCTGGTGGTTTCAATCTCAAGACTGAGCTTTTCTTCAGGTCCGGAAAGAAAGGTGATATCCATGAGGATGTCGCCGGTCCCTTTATCAACGCTGAATCCCGACTGACCGGGCAGATAGGCAAGGTAGGCGGGAATATCAACCGTATTGAAATGGAGCTGTAACTGAGCTTGAAAATTCTCCCCATCCACCTTTGTTTTACCGGTCAAATCAACAGGACTGCCGTTGATCAGCGCGGAGAACTTGGGATTGATGTACCGATCGCTGACTGAATAAGTCTGCTGTGCCGCGCTGCCATTGTCAGGGTTATGGAACAGCAGGGGCAGGGCAAGATTGATCTGCTCCAGGCTGTGGCTTTTCTTGGCCGGGATATCGTCGAAAAGAACTCGGCTGTTTGTCACCCTAATGTTCTGCAGAAAATAGGCAAAGGGCAGATTAACCATGGGAATGGCCTGGTGCTGGCGGACCGGCACGATATCCGCCAGGTTGTATTTTTGTTTCTCATTCCTGACCAGATGAAGAAAGAGATTGTCTACGGCAAGGTTTGCGCAGTTGAGTTGCCTGCGGAAAAGTGATGACCAGGAGATATCAGCCTCGATGGCGCCGGCGGAAAAAAGAGGATCGATCTGATCATCCGGGTCGGCCAGGTTCGGGCCGATAATGGTGTTCTGCAATTTGAGCTTTAAGGTAAAAGGATTAAAGCTTGCGGAGCCGAAGGTGATGGCGCGGTTGATATTTTTTCCAGCCCTTTCCGGGATGACGTTCTGGAAAAAATAGGGTACTCCGAGAAAGCCGATTAATGTATAAATGAGAAATGCGAGGAAAACAACGGCGGGCAGGATTATCGGGAGTCCCGGCGCCGGCGCCTGTAGTTCCCGGCGTTTCGGGTCGTCTGCCGGGCGCAGATCTTCTGTTTCGGAAACGGTGCTCTCCGCTTTCTTTTTCTGCGGCTGGGGCTGATCTGCCGGTTGATCAATAGAGACATCAAGATCAGCCTGTCCGGACTCCGTTTTTCCCGGTTCCTGTGATATGGATATTGACCCGAAGGGATCCTGATCATTTTTTGACATTGAGCGACTACCTTTTGAGCCGAATTGCTGGCAATTTTTATCTATTACGTTTAAAGAAAAACGAAAATGATAAATAACACGAAATGGACTTCTTTTCCATATTTGTCAACGCAGAAACAACCTGCATACGCTTGCAGTAAATCGGGTCAATTTCCATGAGATTATTGATTTTTATCAGAGGGGTTCTGGTTTTGATGCTGACCCCGTTCATCACTTTTTTAACAAGTTTGCTGGCGATCCTGTTTCTGGTCATATTAAGGGGATCGGCACAGAAGGCCCAGGTTCTGCCCAGGACCTGGGCTAAAATCATATTGGCTGCCGGCGGAGTAAAGGTAAAAGTTGAAGGTTTGCACAATATTGACAAAGGCGGACCTTATATTTTTGCCGCCAATCATCAGAGCCAGTTTGATATTTTTGCCATGCAGGGCTGTTTTGATTTTGATTTCCGCTGGCTGGCCAAAAAAGAACTCTTTCAAATCCCTCTTTTCGGCCGTGCGATGCAGCTGGCCGGATATATTTCCATTGACCGGTCACATGGGCGGGAGGCGCTGAAAAGCCTGAATGAGGCGGCAGAGCGCATCGCAGCCGGTACATCTGTCATTCTTTTTCCCGAGGGAACAAGGAGTCTTGACGGCAAGCTGCATGATTTCAAGTCCGGCGGCATGGTGCTTGCCATCAAGTCCGGAGTGCCGCTGGTGCCGGTGGGCATATGCGGAACCTATGAGATTCTGCCGAAAGGCAGGTTGCTGGCCAAACCAGGCCATGTCATCATTCGCGTGGGAAAGCCCATTGAAACAAGGCAATTTTCCGCCAGTCAGAAGCATGAACTGGCAGCAAAGATCCAGAGTGAGGTGGCGCGGTTGATAAGTGGCTCAGCTTAGAGTAGTGTGATCTGCTTCCAACTGAACGGGATGGGGAAAAATTACCGATAGTATATAACGCCTTTAAATTATAGAAATTATATGCAAGTAACATTGCCGGTTTTGCCTTGCCTGTTTGCCGAAAGTTCCCGTTCACTGAAAAACCTCGCACACGCGGGGGAGATGTTTTGGAAATATTTTGACCTGTGCCTGACGAATTGTTTGCTAAAAGGTCTTTTTCGGGTAGATTGATTTAATTCATCTTTCATGAACCGTGTTAATCTGGGTTGACAATAATTAAGTAAGATGTCCCCGGAATTGGGTTGATCTTATGTTAGAGAAAGCTAACGAATCTCCATCGGCACTCTTGGGGTGTAGCGCTTCTTGGGCGAGGAACTTTACTCAGAATGCAATTGTTGAGGATCTAAATAAGGCATGATGTTTGTGGTTTAATCACAAATATGAGGGTGCGTTACATTGGGAAAGCATGCTTTAAAAAAGAAGGTGTTTGTTAGCTTTTCAGGAGATAGGAGTCGACTCATCGCTATAGCTCTGCGTGAACTCCTTCAAAATTTATTCTCGGAGGATATTGAAGTCTGGATTTCTGAATTTAATATCCAGGCTGGCGAGCTGTGGCTAAAAAAACTTAATTCTCAACTTAAAAAAACTCGTTGTGGGATCGTTTGTTTTACAAAGGAAAATCTATATTCTCCGTGGCTTTTTTTTGAGGCCGGCGCTTTGTCAACAGCTGTAGGTCAAGCAAGAGTCATCCCCTACTGTGTTGATATTTCTAAGGAGGATATAGGGCCACTTACCCACTATCAAGCAAAGAATACGACTCCGACAGAGACTGAGGGAATAGTTAAAAGTATTAAACAATTTATTTCTTCTGAGATTTCAGATAATCAGCTTTTTGATAGTAAACCGGATCAATGGAATAACTACTACGAATCGCTTAAGAATGCTTGCGCACTGGAAATGGTGCCTGGTCCATTCAGCTACCACAACAAAATTATTTGTGACAAATCTCAGAAAGATTCACCAGAATACGATTATACAATGTTATTCAAAACCCTTAAGGAAGGAGATCAGGCTTTTATTGTAGGGCTTAATCTCACTCAATTACTGCATCATAAGGATTTCGATAAAACCATTGAAGAATTACTAAATAAATTTGTTTCTGTGAGAATTGTGCTTGCGCCATATAAAGTCATGCCCTCAATTGGTGAAGACCAGCGTTATGATTATATTTTAAGCTTGAAAAAATTAATACAATTGCAACTCACATATTCAGGTCGAGTTGATCACCAAGGCAAAGCATTATTGGAAATTAAGTTTCACATTGATGCGGTTTCATTAACTGCGACAATTGCAATTAGAAGTAACTCTGAGGGTGTCGGCAGTGTGTGCGTTTTTACTCCTAAATGGGTCACAGATAAAGTCTCTGGGGATCGTCTATATTGCGTTTTATACAAAAAAAACCATCCTGAATTCTATCGAAAAATAGCAGAAAGATTAGATTCCATTTCAGGCGTGGGAAATGGTGTGCTATCCCTTGATCAGATAATTGCTCAAGTTAATAAGAAAAATAAATTTCTTTTAACTCCAGCTTCGTAGTTCCGGCATGAGTAAAGTCTTATTGATTAATCCCCCAGCACCTTTTTTGGCTTTTCCAAATTCTGCGCCTCATCTCGGGCTGGGCTATTTGATTGCCTATTTGCGTAGAGAAGGGGTTGAGGTCTCATACTTAAATTGCGAAGCCATGAATCCTGCAGATGTGATAATACCTGAGGGGTTCGATTTTTATGGGCTCACTGCCGTTACGCCTCAGTATTATTTTGCGTTGAGGATTAATAGGGAAATTAAAAAAAGGGGCTTCGGTAAAACAATTCTGGGTGGCGCTCATGCCAGTATGATCCCCGAAAGATGCTACATGGATGGCTTCGATTATGTGGTAACCGGCTACGGTGAATTAGCTCTCCTGGATATCGTCTTAGGTAAATATAATCATGGCATTATTTCAGGCCGTCCCCTGCTGGATATTGATTCAATCCCCGTACCTGCCTGGGATGATTTGCTTATGACAGAGTATGACAGCTCTTTTGGTAAAAAAACTGCATACTTATTTTCAATGAGAGGATGTCCATTTTCATGCATATACTGCTGTAATCCACGCATATACAGCACAAAGGTTTATGTTAGGAGTGTCAGAAATGTTATTGACGAAATAAAATATCTAATAGAATCTTATGGTTTTGAACGTCTCTATTTTTTTGACCCCACCTTTACTCTTAACAAGCAACGGACTATTGATCTTGCTGAGCAAATAAGAGATTTTTCTGTGGAATGGGCATGTCAAACCCGCGTAGACAAAATTGATGAGGATATCTTAGCAGTTTTACATAAGAGTGGCTGTAGGAAGATAAGTTTCGGAATTGAAGCAGGCGACGTGGATGTTCACGGCGGACTTGGCAAGAAAACGACCATCAATCAGAATAATTTAGCAATTAAACTGGCAAAGGACGCCGGGCTGAAAGTGAAGGCTTATTTAATGGGCGCACTGCCAAATGAAAATTGGAGAACTGCAGAAAAATTCAAAGAATTTATTCTAAAAAATAAGCCTGATGACTGGCTTTACTCTACGTTTACTCCTTTTCCCGGCACGCCCCCATATACAGAGCCTGAACGTTTTGATATCAAAATCTTGTGCAATGATTTTAGAACATATTATCCATTAGGCCTTAATGGGCGAGGGCCAGTTAATATCCGTAATAAGTATTTATCAAGAGATGAATTGGTCTTATTACGAGACGATATGTTGAACTTTTTGCAAAAAGAAATTCCAAATGACCGTGTCAGCGCAGCGATAAAGCTTTATCCACAACAGAGACAGACTGCCGCACCTTTTTACGAGGACTTATCCTCAGATTGCCAAATTTGAATTCTACTAGGCAAGGTCTTTTGGCGACGTTGGATAAAAAGAAATAGCGGAGAACCCGCTTAACTCATGGCACAGGGGCTAGGGTCAGGTCTCACAGGGGCTAGGGTCACACAGGGGCTAGGGTCAGGTCTTGCAATATAAGCAAAATTGCCTGCCACTCAAATCTGAATTTCCATTTGCTATTCTCAACCGCCCATGTCTACACAAGCTTTACATTGCTGCTAACTTATGAAGTCAGGTTGTCATCCGACCAGAACGTACCACAACTTTAAGTACTTAAGCGCACTTAAAGTATTTTAGGCACTTTTGCGGCAGCAGGGCGCCGGAAAGCTGAGCGTGCCGTTTGAAGAGTCCATCACCGCCTCACTGCCCACCGGCACAATCATGTTCTGTTTTCCATGGCCGATGGGAAAATTTGCCCAGATCGGCAGGCTTTCATCACTGAAGAGTTCCATCACCCTTGACCAGATCATTTCCTGGTCCCCGCAGTTGGTAAAAGAGCCGAGGATAAGTCCACGGATTCCGGCAAACCTGCCTGCCAATTTGAGATGGGACAGCATGCGGTCAATGCGGTAGGGAGCCTCTCCTACATCCTCCAGAAAGACAATTTTATCCCGCCATGATACCTCAAAAGGGGTGGCCAGCAGATGAACCGCCGTGGTCAGGTTGCCGCCGATGAGCCTACCCGCTGCTTGGCCGGATTTGAGGATTTCAACTGATGGCGTGGTTATCGGCCGGCAGGCGCCGCTGGTGAGGGTTTCAAAAAAAGAGAGCAGGGATTCCTTGTCATGCTTTGCCAGGGTGGTGACCATCGGTCCGTGGAAGGTGATCAGGCCGGTCTGCTGAAAAATGGCGCAGTGCAGGGCGGTGATCTCGCTGAAGCCGATGAAAATTTTCGGGTGGTTGCGGATCAGATTGTAATCTATTGCCGGTAAGATGCGCAGCGAGCCATATCCGCCCCGCACTGCAAGAACGGCCCTGACCTCGGGGTCACGCCATATTTCATGGAAGATGGTGGTGCGATGCTGGTCCGAGCCGGCGAGGTAGCTGTCCTTTGCCGCCAGATCACGGGCTATTTTCACCTTGAAGCCGTATTGGTGGAGTATCTGCACCCCTGGGGCAAACTCGTCCTCATCCCAGGGTCCGGCGGGCGCTACAAGTCCGATTGTGTCACCTTTCCTTAAGGAAAAGGGAAAAAGAGATGTCGCCTGCTCAGCTGTTTCTTGCATGGATGATCTGTAATCCTTCCAGGGTGAGCATGGGTTCCACTGATTCGATTGACGGCGCGAAGGGAGCAATGACCCCGGCCATCCCGCCGGTGGCGATCACCTTGGGAATAGCGGGGCGAAACTGTTGGGCTATCCGGCTGACCAGCCCCTCTACCAGGCCGCCGAAACCGTATAAAAGGCCTGATCTCAGGGCGGTTTCCGTACTGGTGCCGATGGGTTGCCGTGGCGGTGAACTGATATCGATCCTGGGCAGTTTTGCCGTCTGGTTAATGAGGGCGTCAAAGGATATGTTAAGTCCGGGGGCTATCGCCCCGCCGAGGTATTCACCCCTGGAGGATACACAGTCAAAGGTGATCGCCGTGCCGAAGTCCACAATGATCAGATCTTTTTTGTAGCGGCTGTAAGCGGCCACCGCATTGATAATCCTGTCGGCCCCTACTTCACCGGGATTGTCGGTGACGATTGTTATGCCGGTATCAACTTTCCCGTGGCTGACAAGCATGGGCTCACAGTGGAGGTACTTTTTGGCCAGGTTGCACCAGACGGATTCCAGGGGAGGCGCCACGGAGCCGATGATCACCGCGGTTATTTCGTCAAACCGGCGATTTTTGAGCTGGAAAAGCCCATGCAGTCTTGCCGCCAAATCATCCGATGTGGTGCGGCGGTTCGTTTGCATGCGCCAGTCGCTGACAAGGGTTCTGTCCTCGAACAGGCCAAGCACCATATGACTGTTGCCGATATCTACTGCCAGTAACATTGTCGCACCATGTTAAAATTGTTTTTACAATGGATTAATTCTGGAATACTATAACCGAAAATAGAGTAAATCCGTTAAAAAATGTAATCTATCCTGATCTTTATCATTGGCTTTATTTTGATGAGTTTGCCATCTTAAGGATGTGGCACATCATCAGAAAGATCAGGGGATCAGCCTGGCAATCTGCCGCTATATCCTCCATTATCACCATGGCACGATCCATGTTGATGGAAATCCTGGCAGCGGGGCAACTTTTGTCATAAAGCTGCCGCTGCAAACAATAGAAGGAATTGGCGAACACGAGTCCTGATGGAAGAGAGAAAAAAAAACGTCCAGCGCCGCCGCAGGAAGAAAGAGTATGTCTGTCATTGCTGCAAGAAAAAGTTGCCCTATTGCTTTAATTGCCCCTGTGGTTTCCAGATCTGTGAAGAGTGCTTTCGCGAGAATCTCTGGGGCATCAGCAATGGTCCCACCTGGGTTTGTCCCGACTGCGGTCGTGTCCGCATGACATACTGATCCTTGCCCGGCAAGTGTAAACCTGGCTTGCTGGGCTGTGTTTTGTCGGCTCGCTGCGCTTTCCCGCCCTTTGTCCCGCCTGTTTTATTGTAAAGCAGGGAAATCTTTGTCCGCATCATCTTCCTGTCTGTTGAAATAATGGTGCAGCAGAGGGCCGGCGCCTTGGCCAATGAGGTGCGAGGCGCTTCTGTTGAGCAGGGTATCCATGAAAGCGCAGGTATAGCTGAAGGCTGTGTTGATGTCGCCTGTGCGCATATGATAAGCGGTGAGGGCGGAAGCAAAGGTGCAGCCCGTCCCATGGGTGTTGCGGCTGAATATCCTGGGATGGTGGATCCGGGAAATATGAAAGCCCGGCGCCTTCTCCCCTTTTTCGTGTGGTGTTTTCCGCACCAGGTAGTCGGTAACGGTTTTTTCCTGGACATTCATGTGGCCTCCCTTGACACAAACCGCCTTGAGGCGGGGAGAGAGGGCAAACATGCTTTGCGCAGCGGCAAGGGCTCGGCCTTGATCGCCGCACTCACGGCCGGTAATGATTTCCAGTTCCGCAATGTTCGGGGTGAGAACAGTTGCATGGCTGATGATATGTTCGGTTACGGCCGTGCTGCCGGCGGCAAAAAGTGAAACGCCGTCTGAAGATTTAATGACAGGGTCATAAATAACCTCCCCGGCAAATCCTGACAGGACCTCGCCAATGGCCTGGGCAATTTCCTGGTTGCCCACCATGCCGATTTTGATGTGGGTGACGTTCAGGTCATCAAGCACGTCTTGAATCTGCTTTTTGACAAAGGCGGCGGGTAGCGGCAGGTAAGATGACACTCCCATGGTGTTTTGTGCGGTGAGGGCCGTGATTGCCGCTCCGCAATAGACACCGATGACGGTGAATGTCTTGATGTCCGCCTGGATGCCGGCGCCGCCGGAAGGATCTGATCCTGCAATGGACAGCGCCACCGGCATGTTGTTCTGGGGGTGTATTTCAACCATGTTCGAAAAACCTTGTCAGGATGGACGGGAACAACCAATGGAGGTCAGCTTTGTGCGGAACGGAGCGTTTGATGTGTTTCTATATTCTGCACGGTTATCTTGTAAATGACCTGTTTGCCGGCAAGGGGGTGGTTATAATCAATGGTCACTATGTCACCGGAAACCGCGGTGACCATCGCCGGTACCTGATGCTGCTCTCCATCTTTTTCCATGGTCATTCCCAGCACGACGCCCGGCTTGATGTCCGCATTTTCATCCCAGGTTGAACGGCCTATGGTGTGGATCAGTTCCTCCTTGGGCAACCCGTAGGCTTCTTCCGGTTGCAGGCGGATTTCCTTGCTTTCGGTGATTCCCATACCGATGACGGCCTCTTCAAAACCGGCCATCACGCTGCCTGTTCCTATGCGGAATTGCAGAGGCCCGGTATCCTGGGATGATTCAAAAATTTCACCGTTTTCGATAATACCTTCATAAATGACTGTGACAAGATCACCAGGTTTTGCCTTGAGCATGTTTTTTTTACTCCTACTGTAAATGTTGCTGGTCGCATACAAGGCCTTCCGACCGCAGGTATGGCGTCGAAAAAAATATATTTACTGCCTTGCTGTGTCTCTTTCCCGACTTCCGGCAAGTCTTTCAACTCCGGCTCCGCAGAGACCGGAGGTGGGCGCTGCCGGCTTCAATTTTGACTAACAGCCGGCCCAGCAGGACTTCCGAAGGTTTCGGCAGGGAAGGAGAACCGTCTTCCTCTGCCAAGGCCGGGATCAGGCCTGGCGATTTCGTGGCCGAGGTTGCCGGTGAATCTGATTCCTTATTCCTATGCTATCGATTTCGGCCCGTTATCATCAGTCCGGTTCTTTTGTATCAACTCCTTGCGCAAGCGGATATTATCCTCGGTCGTGTTCCTTAACCGGACGGCGAGCACCTCGGCAAAGGCCCGATAGATGGTGTAACAAAAGGCAAGGTCATGACTACGCAATTTTCGGTCCACCACCGAGCCGTCCACCCCCAGTATGATGCAGGGGGCAGCGGCCCGGATAGTGGCCGAACGGGGGGAGCCATCCACCACGCCCATCTCGCCGAAGAGATCTCCAAGTCTGCGCAGATGCCCTACCACATTATCGCCCTTGAGGATCTCAAGCCAGCCCGAGAGCAAAAAGAAGATCCAGCAGTCGTAGTCTCCTTCCTTGATCACGATCTCGCCGATTTCATATTCCCGCAGCCGGGCAAGCTCCAGTAATGACAGCAGGTTATTATCGGAAAAGGATTGAAATCCTTTCATATTCTTCATCAGCCTGATAACTTGCAAATTATCCTTGATGTAGGAGGATTCTTTCACGATTATTACTCCTTTGCGTTAGGAACCAACGTATCTCCGGAAGCGGCAGCCATGGTGGTGAGAAGATCCGCCGGAACTCAGCCTCGTTCTTTTCAGCAAGGGGGACCCGGAACCCCTGGAGATCCGTGGCAGAGGCTTATTCTTTCG
>Ga0180007_10001555_pt1 | contig 30656 bp, 28 predicted proteins | sample MM_PC_MetaG_FD_121122 | JGI IMG/M metagenome (GOLD analysis project Ga0180007, IMG submission 121122) | Groundwater microbial communities from the Aspo Hard Rock Laboratory (HRL) deep subsurface site, Sweden - MM_PC_MetaG | ecosystem: Environmental > Aquatic > Deep subsurface > Groundwater... | reverse complement strand
GTTTTGGGTTTTAGTCATTTGAGTTTATTTAGAGTTTAGAAATTAGTGCAATTAGAAATTAGATATTTATTCCTGCTTTCTCGTCCACCTGTCCTCCATAGCTTTAGCGAAGGAGGGTCATCCTTCAGTTTTCTGTCAACCTATTTCAGGATATCACACATGAGCTATAAGCCATCAGCTATGAGCTACTACGCCCTTCCCGCCACTTCACCTGTCTCAGTATTAACTCTTACAGTTTCCCCGGCGGAAATATACTGCGGCACTTTCACAGTTTTGCCGGTTTCCAGAACCGCATTTTTTATCCCGCCGCCGGCGGCACCGGCAAGCTGAGCACTGGGCTCGGCTTCCGCTACTTTTAGGTTTACGTATTGCGGCAATTCAATCGAAACAGGGGCTCCATTGTATACCAATATTTTTACTCTCAGGTTTTCATGGAGAAATCCGTCATATTCGCCCACAAGCTCAGCAGACAACTCTACCATTTCAAAAGTTTCCTGATCCATAAAACTATATCCGTTAATGTCTTTGTAAAGGTAGTCCGCTTCTGTGATCTGCACGTCAGCTTCTTGAAATTTTTCCGTGGATTTAAAATTCTTATCCTGGACTGATGAGTTAAGCAGATGCCTTACTTTGGCCTTTACCATAGTCGATGCCCCTCTTGCTGAAGGCGACGATACGGTTATTTCAAGCACCTTGTATGGGTCAGAATCAATAATAATCATATCTTTTCGTTTTAATTCATTTGCCGCGATCATATATCTCCTTAATTTTTAATTGTTAACTTTACCTTGATTTAATACTATTTGCTTATTTACCCAGATATAATAGCATATGAATTTGTTTTTTTCTATAAAAGGTTAAGTTTACGATGCCCATTTAGTTTTAGGGCAAAGTCTAGCGGCTTTGAATTTGTTTTTTTAACCTTGACCATTAAACGTTACCGATACGGGCTTCGTCACCGGTTACCATGTACCCGCTTTTTCCTTGTGTCTTGTGACCTTGTGTCCTGGTGTCTTTTGCCTTTGCTAAGAGCTTGAGTCTTGTTTTGACATTTTACTTTATTTCGTGCTATACTATGATTTCAAAATTTCAAAACCAATAAACGGAACAAAATTATGTCAATAAACAAAGACACAGTTAAATACGTAGCAAAGCTGGCCAGAATACAATTAGATGAGTCCAAAGTCGATGATTTTACCGGACAATTGGATAAGATCTTGACTTATATTGAGAAATTAAACCAGCTGGATACTGAAAATATTGAACCGACCAGTCATGTCCTGGCAATGGAAAACGTATTCCGCAAAGACGAGAATATGCCCTCTTTGGAAAACGATCTGGCTCTGAGTAATGCTCCGGAAAAAGAAAACAATCATTTTAAAGTACCAAAAATAATTTAAAACGCGATACAAAATACTCAATACGAGAATTAATTATGGAACTAACTACTCTTAGCGCAGCTCAATTACTCGACCGCTTAAATAAAAAGCAGATCAACTCTGTTGACATAGCAACTGCTTATTTAAAGAGAATTGAAAAGCTGGATAAAAATATCAAAGCTTTTGTGCATCTTGATCCGGAAGCTGTACTTAAAAAAGCGAAAAAACTTAAAGACAGTGAGCAAAAATTAAAAGGCTTGCCGATTGCCATAAAAGACAATTTTTGTGTTAAAGGCCAGCTTACTACCTGCGCTTCTAATATTTTAGCGGGATTTAAACCGCCATATAGCGCGACGGTTATTGAAAAACTGGAAAATGATGGCGCCTTGATTATGGGCAAAGTTAATATGGATGAATTTGCTTTTGGCTCTTCCTGTGAAACATCTTGTTATGGACCAACGCATAATCCCTGGAATTTGGATTGCATTCCCGGCGGTTCAAGCGGTGGATCAGCTGCTAGTGTTGCTGCCCGTCTTGCCCCCTGGGCTTTGGGTTCAGATACCGGAGGATCAATCAGACAGCCAGCATCTTTATGCGGAATTGTCGGCTTAAAACCAACATATGGCCTAGTTTCCCGCTATGGATTAATTGCTTTTGCCTCAAGCCTTGATCAAATCGGACCATTTACCCAGGATATTACAGATGCTGCCTTGCTAATGAATATTATTAGCGGTTATGACGCTAAAGATTCAACCAGTGTTAAGCTAAAAACTCCGGATTATCTGGCTGGCTTGACTGGTGATATTAAAGGCTTAAAAATTGGCATTCCCAAGGAATATTTTATTGACGGAATTGAGCCTGAGGTCAGAAACCGCGTAGAACAGGCAATTCAAGTCTTTAGACAAGCCGGAGCAATTGTCGAACCAATCAGCCTGCCGCACACGGAATATGCTGTTGCGACATATTATATTGTTGCGCCTAGTGAAGCCAGCTCTAATCTTGCCCGATTTGACGGCGTGCAATACGGATTACGCGTCACAGACGGAGAAAAAATTGATGACAGTGCTTTAATTGATATGTATATGAAAACCCGCGGCAAAGGTTTTGGCCCGGAAGCGAAACGCAGAATCTTGCTCGGCACTTATGCTCTATCCAGCGGATATTATGATGCTTATTATTTAAAAGCTTTAAAAGTCAGAACAAAAATCACTGATGATTTCAATCAAGCATTTAAAAAATATGACTGTATTATTACTCCGACTTCTCCAACCCAAGCATTTAAACTTGGAGAAAAAACCAATGACCCGCTGGCTATGTATTTATCAGATATATTTACAATTTCCGCAAACCTTAGCGGTATTCCGGCAATATCTATCCCCTGCGGATTTACAAAAGACAATCTTCCTGTGGGATTACAAATATTAGGTAAAGCCTTTGATGAACAAATGTTATTTAAAATAGGACATGCTTATCAACAATTAACTGATTGGCATACACACATCCCTGAGGGATGCAAATAGAAAATAAAAGCAAGTTAACTAATAGCTGATGGTCGATGGCTAATAGTAAAACTGACAAAATATAATATTTATTTGTAATTTATGGTTTTAAGTTTTTGATTTAGAATTTTTAATATTTGTTATCCATAAGCCATTGACGATTAGCTATTGACCAATATAATACACAATACGGATATATTATGAAATACGAAACAGTGATTGGACTGGAAGTCCATGTACAAATAAATACCAATACAAAAATTTTTTGCAGCTGCTCAACAGAGTTTGGCGCTCCGGCTAATACGCATACTTGCCCTGTCTGCCTGGGCATGCCGGGAAGTTTGCCGGTTTTAAATGAAAAATTCTTAAAGCACTCAATCAAAGTTGCTTTGGCAATTGACTGCACTGTAGCCAATTTCATTAAGTTTGATCGCAAACATTATTTTTATCCTGATTTACCTAAAGACTATCAGATCTCTCAATATGATAAGCCTCTGGCATCAAACGGTCATCTGGATATTGATACTGATGCTGGGATAAAAAGAATTCGGATTTTACGTGCTCACATGGAAGAAGATGCGGGAAAACTGATTCACACACCAACCGCAAGTCTTGTAGATTATAATCGCACGGGAACTCCCTTGCTGGAAATTGTCACAGAGCCAGACTTAAACTCAGCTGATGAAACTTATGCTTATTTAACTCAGTTAAAAAGCATTCTCGAATATTTAGAGGTATCTGACTGCGATATGGAAAAAGGCAGTTTGCGCTGTGATGCTAATATCTCGATTCGCCCGATTGGCCAAAAAGAATTAGGCACAAAAACTGAATTAAAAAACATGAACTCATTTAAAGGAATTCGTGACGCGCTTAATTATGAAATAAAACGACAGGAAAAACAATTAGATGCCGGCAACCTGATAATCCAGGAAACCCGTCTTTGGGATGAAACTAAGCAAAAAACATTTTCGATGCGGACCAAAGAAGAAGCCCATGATTACCGCTATTTCCCGGATCCAGATCTTGTCCCTTTTACAGTTGATAGCTTGACCATTGAAAACATTAGAAAAGCACTGCCGGAATTCCCCAAAGCAAAAAAACAAAGATTGATCTCTGAATATGATTTAAGCGAATACGATGCAGGGGTTATCAGCGCGGATAAACATCTCGGTTTATACTTTGAACAAGCAGCCAAGCAATATAATAATCCAAAAAATATCTGTAATTGGCTGATGGGTGATATTATGAACTATTTAAATACAAATAATATCCCGGCTATAAAATTAAAAGATTTATTGCCTCCTAAAAAATTAACTGCTATGCTGGAAATGATTGATCAGAACATTATCTCGGGAAAGATCGCTAAGAAGATTTTACCTGAGATTATTACTACTGGCAAAGAAGCCTCAGTTATTATTAAGGAGCAAAATTTAAGCCAGATATCAGACACTTCGGAGCTTGAATCAATTATTAAGCAAGTAATTACGGAAAATGATAAAGTAGTTGAAGAACTTAAAAGCGGCAAAGATCAAGCGCTGATGTTTTTAGTTGGGCAAGTAATGAAGAAAACCCGCGGAAAAGCAAATCCGCAAATGGTTAACGCCATAATAAACAAACAGATTAACAACAGTTGATCCATTAAAGTTATAATACTCTGGAGGGTATAATGTCTATTAAAAAAATTTCCCTGTTAGTTGTTATATGTTTTAGCACAATCTTATTCAATAATAATTTTGCTATAGCGAAAAATAAATCAGATAAAGATGAATTGTACAATCAGATTGAAATTTTTTCTGACGCGATCAGCGCGATTCAACATGACTATGTCGATATTGTCCCGCCCAAAGAAATCATCTACGGGGCTTTAAAAGGCATGCTTGCTTCCCTTGATCCCTACAGCCAATTTATGGATCCGGATTCTTTTAAAGAACTCCAGGTTGAAACCGAAGGTGAATTTGGAGGACTGGGCATTGAAATTACTTTGCGCGATAATTTACTCACAATCATTACTCCGCTTGACGGAACACCGGCTGATTTCGCTGGCTTAAAAGCCATGGATCGAATCGTAAAAATCGACGACACGATAACAAAAGACATCACCTTAACTGAAGCAGTTAAACTTATGCGCGGCAAACCCAGCACAGATGTTACGCTTACAATCATGCGCGACAATGAAGACAAGCTGCTTGATTTCACAATAACCCGCGATATTATTGAAGTCAAAGCTGTGCGTAACTCACAAATTCTAGAGGATAATATCGGGTATATAAAATTAACTGATTTTTCTGAAAAAACAAAAAGCGATCTTGATGCCGCTTTAAAGCAACTGGAAAAAGAAGGTATGGACAGTCTTATATTTGATTTGCGCAATAATCCCGGTGGTCTATTGATCTCTTCCGTAGAAACAGCCAGCGAGTTTTTGCCCACCGGTGAAATGATTGTTTATACCAAGGGCCGCGAAGAAAATCAAAACACTGAGTTCCGAGCAACCGGAAAATCAAATTATAAAGATATTCCCCTGATTGTCATGGTTAACAGCGGTTCGGCTTCTGCTTCAGAAATAGTTGCCGGAGCAATCCAGGATCATAAACGCGGGATAATTCTCGGCACTACTTCTTTTGGTAAAGGTTCAGTTCAGACTGTTATTCCTTTGCGTGATGGGTCAGCGCTAAGATTAACTACTGCCAAATATTACACTCCTTCCGGCAGGACAATCAATGAAGTAGGAGTTGTTCCTGATGTAACTGTAGAGTTTGAACAGCCTAAAGAAAAAAAAATCGAACAAGTTAAGAAAGATAAGGAAGTTTTTGACAAAATAGAAAATGACGAAAAAGCTAAATCTGAAAAAAATATTGATCTAAAAGAAGATGCAGTAACTGAGCAAACCCCTACAAACAAAGATACAGATGAAACCAAAGATAAAGATACAGATAAAGATAAAAATAAAAGCAAAGATAAAAATAAAGAACAACCGGATTTCATAAAAGACGACAATCAATTAAGAGCAGCAATCAATCTTATGCGTGGCATAAAGATATATACTAATTTAAAAAAATCTGATTAATTATTAAAACTGCCTCTCAGATAACATAAAAAACATTATGACTAAAAGAAAAATTAATTTCATTATAACTATCAGCCTAATCGCACTCCTTGCCATGGGTATGTCTGTGCTGAAAAAAGCTGATTATTCAGAAATAACTGCTGATTGCGATCAAAAAATAGCACAAGCTCTGCAAGCAAAAGGCATTGATCCAAACATTCCCCTAACGGAAAAGAAGCAATTGCTCCGCGCCTTTAGAAAACAAACACTTGCTTGGGAAAAAACATTCAATATCCCTTATTCCCTTTCAATGGCTGATCTTAAAAAAAGTTTAACCAATGATATTGATTTTTTACCGGCAAAAATAAGATCAATTAAAAAAACTAAAACAAGCAAAGAAAATATTATTACTCTTGAATTGGAGTATCAGCAATTTAGAATTTATTGTTTGATCCTTAAACAAAAACATATTCAGGGGAAAATCGCCCTGGTCTTAGATGACTGGGGCTATAGCGAATCCCTGCTTAATCCCGCGCTTGCGCTTAAAACACCGATTACTTATGCTATATTGCCTAATCTTGCGCATTCATTGAAGATCGCTAAAGCTTTAAACGCGAATGGTGATGAGCTGATCCTCCATCTGCCATTGGAACCGCATAATGCGGATAAGCATGCCTTGGAAAAAAATACGATTCTTACCTCGATGGACAAACGGGAGATCATTGATATTGCTTTAAAAGATATGAACAGCCTACCTAATCTAAAAGGCGTAAACAATCATATGGGCTCAAAAGCTACCGAAGATGCCAATGTTATGGGGATAATTTTTGATATCATCAAAGAAAAAAAGCTTTATTTTCTCGATAGCTATACTAGCAGACAATCCGCCCTTTCCAATGTCGCGGAGCAAAAAAATATTGTTTTTTTTAAACGAGACATTTTCATTGACGATACAAATGATAAAGAAAACATTAAACAGCAGATGATAAAAACAAGAGATATAGCCAAGCGATCAGGAACAGCCATTGCCATTGGTCACGCTAAAGCCTTGACCATTGAAACCCTAAAAGAAATGATTCCCTTCCTTGAAGAACAAGGGTTTAAATTCGTATACCTCTCTGAATTAAACTCTGAGCAGGAAAGTGAATAAATGTTAACTCTGGGAATTGAAACTTCATGTGATGAGACTGCTTGCGCTATTATAAAAAACAGCTCTACAGTATTATCGTCCTGTGTCAGTTCAAGTATTCACATACATCGTAAATTCGGAGGAATTGTCCCGGAAATAGCCTCTCGGTTTCATTTAGAATACATCACTCCGGTTGTGGAAGATGCCTTAAAAAAAGCTAATGTAAAACTATCGGACATTGATCTGATTACCGCAACTTATGCCCCTGGGCTGGTTGGGTCACTTTTAGTCGGCATATCTTTTGCCAAAGCTCTTAGCTTAGCAATCAATAAACCATTTCTCGGGGTAAATCATATTAATGCGCATATGTTTGCTCCTTTTATTCAAGAAAAAAAATTCCAATTCCCGTTTATCGGATTAACAGTTTCCGGAGGACATACTAGCTTGGCCTTGGTAAAGGATTTTGATAATATCAAAATAATTGGAAATACGCGTGATGATGCGGCTGGAGAAGCTTATGATAAAGTAGGAAAACTATTAGAATTACCTTATCCCGGCGGTCCCCAAATTGATAAGCTGGCATCGAGTATCAGCAGTTCCCCTTTTCAGTTAAAATGCGCTAAGCTGGAAAATAGTTTTGATTTTAGTTTTAGCGGCATAAAAACTGATGTACTATACACTTGGAATAAATTAAAAATTAAAAATAAAACCGCTAAAACACAAATCGCGCATGAATTTCAAAAACAAGTAGTTGAAATTCTGGTAACCAAGAGCATCGCTGCCTGTAAAAAGCATCATATTGATATATTATCAGTTGGCGGCGGAGTTGCCTGTAATAGTTTTCTCAGAAAGCGACTGCTAGAAGCCGGCAAACAAGCAAAAGTCCGGGTATTAATTTCTGATATTCAGCTTTGTCTGGATAATGCGGCGATGATCGGGGTCCTGGGATATCATTTATTTAAAAAAGGAAAGCGCTCTAAATACTCGCTTGGCGTTTCTGCTTCGTCCTAAACCATTAAATGTTTTTAAAAATCGAGATTGACAAATCAGCTTTTTTGTCCCAATATAGTAAAGAATCTATCCAAAAGCATAAAAGAGAACTCTTACTTATGCCCCATGATTGATTGAACATTAATTATCACTCCAAAGAAATATCTTTGGACATATTAAAGGCAGGTGAAAAGCAATGGCAAAAAGAACAAGAAAAGGTAAGCTTAAGTGGAAATCAAAAAAAGCTAACCACGGAAGTAAGCCTACTCGTGGTGCGTAGTTAAGTAGCGCTATCCTTAGCAATAAGGACAGCGCGATGCTTGACTTTAAAATTTAAAAGTGATAAAATTTATTTACTTTCTGATTCATATCGTCTAGGGGACTTTAATTGAAAAAAAGATTTTTTTTTAATATTCTAATATATTTTTTCGCGGTTATTATATTAAACAGCTTTACGCCTTATTCCCTAGCAATGAGTAAACGCCCAAAAGCTGCGAAAAAAACAGAATCGGAAAGATACGTTTTACCGGAAATTGAAATAATAAGTCAACCGGAAGCTAATAAACAGCTGCTCCGGGGGAATCAAACCGAAACCGCATCAAGAATTGGTGTCTCGCCTACTGAGGTTTTGCAGGCTGTGGGCAAAGATGCCAATATTGTGGCAAAAGGCTACAGAATTGTTGATATCCAGAACGCATTGCATAATGCCGGATTTGACATTGGCTCTATTGACGGAAAGCTCGGGCCAAAAACAAAAAAAGCTATTCAGGATTTTCAAAAAGAAAACAATCTAACTGTTGATGGAATTGTTGGAAATAAAACCTGGACTGCTTTAAAAATATATCTTAATCAAGATAAAAATAATAATTCTAATTAATCTTCAAATTAAGGAGGTATATATGTCTGTTAAATGGAAATATTTAATCGCAATACCATTATTAGTCTGTTTATGCGGCTGTTCAATTATTCTGCAAAAAAGAAATCCAAATGACTTAGATAAAATTGATAACCTAAGTACAGAGCTTTCTCAGGAAAGATTAGCCCGGGAACAATTAGAACGCGCCCGAAATGAACTTGCCGAACAGCTAAAAAAAGAAATTGAAGAAAAGCAAATCAGAGTAGAAATGCTCAATAAAGGCCTTGTCATAACATTTATTGATGAAGTATTATTTGATTCTGGTAAGGCGGAATTAAGAACATCTGCCTATTCTGTATTAGACAGAGTTTCCACAGTATTAAATAATCAGGTCAGGAATCGGGATATTGCCATTGAAGGACATACTGATAATCAGCCGATCAAACAGTCTAATTGGAAATCCAACTGGGAACTTTCCACGGCCCGAGCAACAAGTGTACTCCACTATCTTGAAGACAATAGAGACATTGATCCCAAACGCTTATCCGCCGTTGGTTATGGGGAATTTCGTCCAGTAGCATCCAATGACAACAAAGCGGACCGAGCACAAAATAGACGCGTAGAAATCACTATTTTGCCAGAGAAAATCATCAAGAATAAATCCGGAGATATGAAATAAAAGATGAAAGAATCAATGCTCCGGAAGCTTGTCCTCCTGCTTCTTTTCAGTACTATTGTATGTTTATTATGGGCAGCGGGAGCTAATTCCAGGAAACGGGTTGAATTAGAAAAAAGTAAAGAACTTAATCAAAAGCTAGAAAAACTTATTTTAGCCAATACAGTTATTACCAACAATCTTAAAAGTATCCAGAATAAAATTGCCAGCTTACAACAAAAAGAATATGAATTAAAAAATAATTTAAAAGAAGAAGAAAAAGCAAAAGAAGAATTACGCTCTAAACTGCAAATCACTAAAGAAGGTCAAGATCAAAGCAGTAAAACGCTAGAAGAATTGAAGGATACCAATACTATCTTGGGTGAAGAGTTAATCCGAATAAAAGAAAAAGAACTTGCCTTAAAGCAGGAACTTGAACAACTTAAGCAAAATAGTGTAAAAGATAAACCCGAAGCAAAGAAAAATCCTGAGGATAAGCAAAAACAAACAACTGACAAAAGCAATAACTTTGCTTGGTAATATTATAATTTAAGAATAAAAAAGAGACATTATTAATCTAATGTCTCTTTTTTATTACCATATCCTAAACCAATATTCTTATTTTACCTAACCATATACAGAAAATTTAAAGTTTTACTTTGATTCCTCTGATTTATCTGATTTACCTTTATCTTCTTTAGCATTCATGGTTTTCTTAAACTCATTAATACTCTGCCCCATTGAACGGGCTATTTCCGGCAATTTACTTGCCCCAAACAAAAGTAATAGAATAAATAATATTAATACTAACTCCGGCACGCCAAATCTTCCCATTTTATCCCTTCCTTTCAAAAATTCTGATCAACAATATACTCAATTCATATAAAACAATTATCGGCAAAGCCAGCAATGTCTGATTAACCATATCAGGAGTTGGGGTAAGCGCCGCGCCAACAATAAAACTGCCCAATATCGCAAAACGTCTAAACTGGCACAGTGATTTTACATTAACAATCCCAATTCGAGCCATAAACATTAAAACCAAAGGCAGCTGAAAAGTACTGCCAAAAGCAAAAACCAAACAACCGATAAATGAAAGATACTTACTTACTGATATCAAAGGGATCAATGTCTCTGAGCCATAAGAAAGTAAAAACTTTATCGCCACAGGTATAACAAAAAAATAACAAAAACTAGCGCCAATGGTAAACAATAAAAAACTAAAAATAGTCAAAGGCAATACTTGCTTCTTTTCATCCCGTCTTAAACCAAGCTCGACAAATTTCCATATTTGATAAAACAGAAAAGGTAAAGCGCAATATAATCCAATAAAGAACGCTAGTTTTACTTTTACCCAAAAAGCCTCAGCCGGCCCCATAAAGTACAATTTACCCACAGAACTAACTAAAATATCCATAATCTGAGTAGTAAAATTATAAACCAATGCCGTACAGATGATTATTAAAACTAAAGAAACAAGAATCCGATTGCGCAATTCTTCCAAATGATCCATCAGCGAAAGCGGAGTATCCATATCTGTGATTTTCTTCACGTATAAATTTCCCCTTCTTTATCCTTTGCTTCTTTTTCTTTATTTTCTTTTAACTTAGCTTCCACTTCTTTAACTATTTCTTCCGGAGGCTCTTGATTTAAAGCATCTTTAAAATCATCGGAAGCTTTTTTAAATTCACGCATTGCCTTGCCCAACATTCTGCCGACTTCCGGCAGCTTTTTAGGGCCAAATACAAGCAAAGCAACCACAAAAACTAAAATTAATTCCGGCATTCCAATGCTAAACATAAATTAACCCCATTGTGAAATTATCGATTAGTCATCTTAAATATTAACTAAGGCATTTTTCAATGCCTGGATAGTAAATTCTATATCTCTTTTACCATGAGCAAAAGATAAAAAGTTTGCCTCAAATTGTGATGGAGCGCAATACACCCCTGCTTCCAGCATATGCGTAAAATAAGCAGCATAGTTTTTTATATTGCAAGAAGAAGCATCCTGATAATCAAAAACTTTTTTATTTGTAAAAAATACTGTAAACATCGAGCCCAGATGATTAACTGTTACATCCAGCTTATTTTCCTGGGCAATCGATTCAACTGCCGCGCATAAAGTATCGGTCATTGATATAATTTTTTTATAATCCACTAATTGCAAAATCTGCAAAGTTTTTAATCCGCAGGCAACCGCAATCGGATTTCCCGACAATGTTCCCGCCTGATACATAGCCCCTAAAGGGCTAACGCAATCCATTATCTGCTGACTAGCGCCATAAGCGCCGATCGGCAAACCACCGCCAATAATTTTCCCCAAACAAGTAATATCGGGATTTAGCTTAAATATTGACTGCGCTCCTCCAAAACAAAAACGGAATCCAGTCATAACCTCATCAAAGATCAGCAATATGCCGTATTCCTTGGTTATTTGCCTTAAATCCGCAAGATAATTGTCTTTGGGTATCACGACCCCCATATTGCCGCAAACAGGCTCTATGATCACTGCTGCTATTTCTTTATGCCCTGCCTTAATAGCTTGCCTGAGCTGATCAATATCATTATAGGGTAATACAATTGTATTTTTAGTCAGGTCATGCGGAACGCCGGTACTAGTCGGAACCCCAAAGGTAGCTGCTCCGCTTCCGGCTTTTATCAACAGACTGTCTGTATGCCCATGATAACAGCCTTCAAATTTAATAATTTTGTCTTTTTTAGTAAATGCCCGCGCTAAACGAATCGCGCTCATCGTTGCTTCAGTCCCGGAATTAACCAAGCGCATTTTTTCCATACTGGGAAAAGCCTGCTTGATCAGCTGCGCTATTTTGGTCTCAGATTCTGTGGGCGCGCCAAAACTTGTGCCATTTTCCAGAGCCTGTTTTATATAAGCTACAACCTGTTTTTCCGCATGCCCTAAAATCAAAGGCCCCCAGCTTAAAACATAATCAATATATGAATTACCATCCACATCATAAATTCTTGATCCTTTGCCTTTTTTAATAAAAATCGGATCCCCGCCTACTGCGCCAAAAGCTCGCACCGGAGAATTAACTCCTGCCGGCATGATCTCTTTTGCCTGCTTATAGAGTTGTTGTGATTTTTCATTACTTTTCATTTTTTTCCTATTCGCTAATCGCTCTGCGCTATACGCTATAAAATGGACTAGATTTCTTAAACTGTTTTTCCGTAAAAAGCATGCGATAATCAGTAACTTCAGCTGTTTTAGCGAGAAATTCAATTACTTCAATGCATTGTTTTTTTGTCTGGCCATGAATCATTGTATAAAAGTTATACGGCCATTTTTTTGTGGTTTTCCGCAAATAACAATGGCTTATCTGCGCCATTTTTTTAGCGCGATCAGCTATTTTTTTTATCTTACTTTCAGGAACAATCCAAACACACATGCAATTAGCTTTTAAGCCGATTTTATGATGCGCTAATATTGCTCCGAACCTTCTAATATATCCTGTTTTTTTTAATACTTTAATCTGATTTACTATTGTTTTTTCATCAACTTTGTTCTGCCGAGCTATTTCCGCGTAAGGGTGTTCTTTGACCGGAATATCCTGCTGTAAAAAATTCAATACGTTCTTTTGCAATTCTGTAAGTTTATTCAAAACTTAAACTCCGCTTTTATTTTAAAAGTTTGCGTAGCTGGTAAAGCCATCACTTCTTCTACGCCGTTCATTCCTTTTAACTGGGCAATAAAACTGTTTATCTGTTTATTTGTCTTCGCGCTAAAAGTAAACCACAGATTATATTCTGCTTTGCGCAAATAATTATGAGTAACATTTTCAAAGGAATTAATAAATTCCGCGATTTTTTCCACTGCTTCAGGCTTAATCCGAGCGGCAATCAGCATACTTTTATAACCTAAATGCGCGGCTGAGGCGACAGCTCCGATTCGACGAATAGTTTTTTTTTGTTTTAATTTATCTATTTTTGATAATAACTGTTCGGGACTAATCCCCAAACGCTTAGCCAATACCTGATAAGGATTTGCGATTATCGGAAAATCAGATTGCAATATTTTGAGAATCTCTTTTTCTTTTTGGCACATAATTACAGTTTGTATCTTCCCCTAAATAATTGCCCCCGGTTTGAAAGTAAGCAGTTGCTCGACATCCCGAACACGTTTTTTTATATTCGCAAATACCGCATTTGCCCTGCCACTCCATTTTTCTTAAATCATTAAGCACTTTATTTTCTTTCCATATTTTCTGAAACCCATCATCCCGAACATTACCTAAATGAATCGGCATATACGGACAAGGGTGCACATCCCCATTAGGCAGGACACAAGCATAGCTCACTCCCGATAAACAGCCTTTATTGAACCTGGTCTTTATTTTTTTCTCAGTAGCAATGCGCATAAACTGCGGTGCGCATACTGGCTTTAATTCCAATTTTACTGTTTTTTGTTTTTCTAGGATTTCACCAAGCAGACGTTCATATTCCGCGGCAGATGGAATAACATTATCAATATCCTTGCCCCTGCCTGTCGGCACTAAGAAAAAAATATGATGAGCATCAGCACCCAATTCTTGAGCGTAGTCAGTTATGGTTAAAACTTCATTGATATTTTTTTTGGTTACTGTAGTATGCACCTGAAACTCAAGCCCCGCATCTTTACAGTGTTTCATACCTTCTATTGATTTTTGCCAACATCCTTTGACACAACGAAAAGCATCATGCCTTGACTGATCAACCGAATCAAGACTTATCCCCGCGCGTTTAAGACCAGCCTGCTTTAGTTTTTGCGCGCAAGCAGCATCGATCAAAGTTCCGTTAGTCCCAAGAACACTGATCAAGCCTAAACTTTTTGCATACTTAATCCAATCAAACAATTCTGGTCTTAAAAGCGGCTCTCCCCCAGAGAAAATAACGATTTTAAATCCAAGTTCTTTTAAATCAAATAAGAGTTTTTTGCCTTCATCGAAAGTAAGTTCATCCTTTTGAGCAGCTCCGGCATCACGATAACAGTGTTCACACTCTAGATTACAAGCTTTAGTTATATTCCAAGAAATTAACATTTAAAAATCTTTCTATTTTTCATATTTTAAAGTAAAAATTTTCCGCTCAGCCATCTGGCGGCATCTTTAGCATGATAGGTAACAATTAAATCCGCACCAGCTCTTTTCATACAAATCAGCATTTCCATTATAATTGCTTTTTCATCAACTAATCCTGCCGCCGCAGCAGCTTTTACCATTGAATATTCTCCGCTAACATTATAAACCGCGATCGGCAAATCAAAGTTTTGTTTTGCTTTACTTACAATATCCAAATAGGCCATAGCAGGTTTAACCATTACAATATCCGCACCTTCCTGAATATCCAGCTCGATTTCTTTCATTGCCTCATTGGCATTTGCTGGATTTAATTGATAGGTTTTTCTATCACCAAATTCTGGCGATGATTTAGCCGCGTCTCTAAATGGGCCATAAAAACTTGAATCAAATTTAGCACTATATGACATAATCGGCATATGTTTAAAATTATTCGCGTCCAGAGCTTTTCTAATTGTCTGGACTTGCCCATCCATCATACTGCTGGGAGCAACCATATCAGCTCCGGCTTCTGCGTGGGAAAGCGCCATTTTAGCCAGCAGTTCGCAAGTCGCGTCATTATACACGACAATTTCCTTTAGCTTGCCGATCTCCGGATTAGCTTCTTCTTTTTCTATTTCATTATTTGGCGATGCCGAAACATTCTTCACAATCCCGCAATGCCCGGAAGTTGTATACGCGCATAAACAAACATCAGTAATAATCAGAAGATTGGGAAATTTTTCCTTTATGGCTTTAATTGCGGTCTGGACTACGCCATTTTTCGCATAGGCGCTGGTCGCTCTTTCATCTTTTTTTTCCGGAAGCCCAAAAAGCATAATCGCGGGGATATGCAAACCTTCGACCTCTTTTATTTCTTTAAGCAAATTATCAATCGACATTCTAAATATGCCCGGCATTGATTCAATCGGATCCTTAATCGATTGTCCTTCAACAACAAAAACCGGATACACAAAAGACCGCACATTTAACTCTGTTTCCTTAAACATTTCGCGTAAAAAATGATTTTTCCGCAATCTTCTTAATCTTTTAATTGGATAATACATATTTTATACTCCCTTCCAAAACAATTTATATTTATCTAGTTATTAGTTATGAATTAAAAATTTATCCTTGTATCCATGTGTTAACCTGTTAACCAGTCAACTCGTAACTTGTAATTTATATTTTTACTAATTGTTTTACAGGCAAAAACACATCTTTTCACTAAGCCTGAGCCTGCATCGTGCAGTCTCAGCCGCGCGTTCTCACTATTTTTACATCCCTGTCAAAATTACGTTCAAAAGCGCCGCTCAAAGAGAATTTTTGCCATCAGTCAAGCGCTTTTTGCTTTTCCTCTTTTTACTTTATAACTTTACAAACTTTCAACTCAATTTTTCTTTTTGTGTTTTTGTCTTTAGTCATTTGAGTTTATTTAGAGTTTAGAAATTAGTAATTAGTAATTTATTCTCTGTCTTCCTGCTTTTCCTAATCGCTATACGCTAAACGCTAATCGCTGTTATTTAACCCACCATTATTTTTTCTTGGGCAAATGTATAATTTATTTTTTGCTTATAACCGGAAAACGCCAATACAATTGTTAATGGGCCCAAGCGGCCTAAGAACATGAGCATTGTTATTAAAATTTTTCCCGGAACATGAAGCGATGCCGTAATTCCAGTAGACAGACCCACTGTGCCAAAAGCAGAAACTACTTCAAATATCAGATCACGGAAAGGTAAATTCTCAAATAAAGAAACTAAATACATAAAGGCAACCACAAACCCAAGAGCAAGCATAAAAATAGCAATTGATTTTTGCACAATACTTCTCGGTATTTCACGTTTAAATGAATCAATATCCTCCTTACTATGCATACTACTGGTAAATGATTTAAGCAGCATCCAGAACGTAGTAGTTTTAATTCCCCCTCCGGTTGAACCGGCTGAAGCCCCGATAAACATCAGGATAATCATACTAAAAATGCTCGCATTGGCCATTTGACCGATGTCAATGGTATTAAAACCCGCGGTTCGAGTGGAAACAGACTGAAAAAAACTAATTAATATTTTATCCTTTAATGTCATCCCACTTAAAATAACACTATTATTTTCCGCAAAAAAGATACAAATTGTCCCAGCAATAATCAAAAATGCGGTCATTGACAGCACTATTTTAGTATGAACTTTGAGCCCCAAGCTTTTCGATCTGTCTTTTTTGATAAATTTACCCCACACATCCTTAACAACGATAAACCCTAATCCTCCAAAAATAATTAAAAAAGCAATTGTCAGATTAATTAGATCATCTTTAACATAATGCATCAGATTATCACTAAACAATGAGAACCCCGCATTACAAAAAGCAGAAATAGCGTGAAATAAGGCCATGTATAATCTTTGCCAGGGATCAGGAATATACGATTCAAACCCCACATAAAGAAAAATTGTTCCCAGTAATTCGACAAATATCGTCATCTTGGCAATGAAATGAATCAACTCCCTTATCCCGGCAAGGCTGTCCTGATCTAAAACATCCTGCATGGTCATTGCTTCTTTATTCGACATTTTATTACCAGCAAACAAAAATAAGGTTACGGAAAATGTCATAATCCCTAAAGCTCCAATCTGAATCAAAGCCAAGATCACAAATTGGCCAAAACCAGAAAAAAATGTTCCGGTATCACGCACAATAAGTCCAGTAACACATGTCGCGGAAGTCGCGGTAAATAAAGCATCGACAAAATTCAATCCCTGTCCTGTCTTAGTCGATATCGGCAATGTAAGCAGAAAGGTTCCAATAAGAATCGTCATCATAAAACTAGCTATCAGCAAGTGTGCTGGTTTTAAGCCTAATAAGCTGATTAGTTTTTGAGATAACTTGTTTTTATGCCAAAACCCAAACAATACAATCGCTTCTCGGATTACGAGAAATAACTTTGCATTATGAATTCCTTTAAAAAAACAAAAACAGGGAATAAATACTAAAAGATCCACCCAATAATTTTTAAAATACTCTTTTTTTGATCCGGATTTGAGGAACCGGCTGATAACTGAAAGCAGGAATATTATGAGAACAATATTATCAATCCTATCCAGCAGGGTAATCCCCATGCCTTTAATAATCGGCATCATTCCCCACTCAATAAGTAAAAGCACAAAAGAAGCGGCTCCGACAACTCCCAGCACTAAATCCAGCAGTCTCTTGATTATTATATTATTCTGGATCTTCATTATTCCCCTTATTTAAGCATATAAGCAATATGAAATAGCATTCCCACCAAAGACTTTTGCAAAAAAACAATGATAAAAAAAGCAAGAATTGGTGACAAATCAACTCTGATCTGCATTGTTAAAGGCATAAATATCTGTCTCAAAGGCTCGAGAATCGGATCCGTCATCCGGCGCAAAAAAACCACGATTTGATTGTATGGATCAGGATTTACCCAGCTGCTCAATACTCTGGCTAAAAGCAGATAATAGTATAAGCTCAAAGCCAGACCTAAAACAGTGGCTATTCCTTCTAAAATGTACGCAATAATAAACATAGTTCTACCCTTTGTAATTAAATAATTAAGATCTGCCCGATACTCAGAAAAAAGAATAAAATTGTATTTTCAGTATAACTATAATTATAATAAAAATCAATGATTTTATACTTAGAGCAAGGGGTTTAATTTTTATAAACTTTTTTAGGGGAAACAGTTACAATAAAGGAAAGCAATAGTCCAAATTAAATTGACCGATCAATAAAACCCGCATAAAAAGCAGTAATATTCTTCTTTTTTATAGCAGAAATGCTCCGAGATTTCAGAGAGCCTTTTATCGCCAAAAACTCTTTATAAGTAATAATTTTAGCAATAGCCTCAAGCGCAAACTGCTTATCAATTTTTCCAGCTTGTACAGCCTGCAGCATTTTCCGGGTGAGCTCCTGCCTGTCGGTATGCGCAGGAACAAGATAAGCCATATGCAAATCACTGCCTATACCCCAAACACCCTTGTCTGGATCTATTTCAATAGCTCGATATAAACCGGGTAAAATAACGTTTCTCTTGGCAATTTCCCGCGTTATCCTAAGACCCTGAACATCTGCCTCTGGCTCTGAGTTAAGAACAACATAGAACGGTTTATAATCACCCGGGGATTCAGCTTGATAATCATCGTGATTTTCATCTGAACGTTGCGGACGCAAAACACCAGCAAAGACAACCATTCCCAAATCTACTGATTCAGCTGATTCTTTTAATTTTATTGGTTTTGCGCTAATATACCCTTGCTCCATAATACTAAACAATCTGTCTCGCCCACCTTTTTCCAAAGATACCCCATGGGCAATTAAATTATTTTGCTCCGCCAATCTTAATACTTTAGGATTCAGCCGGCACTGCTCTTCCCATTCATATTGGATTCTCTGCTGCGGATCAATATCCAGGTCTTTTAATACCATCAGCAACTGTTGTTCAAACAATTCGATTGTTCGGGTGAAAAGAGCTTTCATGTATTCATTTTTTATTTCTTTAGTATTTATTTTGTCAATAAAATGCGGCAGAAAATTATCAATTGTCGAAAAAATAACTTTTCTCTGAAATTCCGGACTATTATATTTTAATGTTCTTAAATTATGGATTCTATCCGCTATCTTTATGATTTGCGCAATCTGTCTGATTATCTTACTAACCTTACCTTTTTTTAATAAATTGTTTAAATATACTGCCTCTCCCTGTTTATCTCTCTGGTCAGGCAGCTTAGTGACCAATTTGACAATTGTAGATATTACTCGGCTGAAGTCAGCATCTAATTTTTCTTGAGTAATATCCCCATCCTCTACAGCATCATGCAATAGAGTGGCCATTAATATTGTCAAAACCACCTCTTCTTTTTCCATATTATTTAAAGATTCTGAAAAATACGCTAATAAATCAGGATCAAACATATTGAGTTCATTGCTTATAATTTTTGCGATTTCAACCGGATGCATTAAAAAAGGCATTCTTCCGTCTTTACGCGCCTGGCTCATATGCCGATCAGCAACTATTTTTATCGCCGAGCGCATTGCGAGTCTCGATTTCTTATTGATATTCACATTTATTTCACTGATTAAAAAATCATCTAAAACTCGATCCACTAATTGTCCCTTGCTTATTTGCACATTATTCCCTAATGTATTAAGTTCCGCTTCCAGCAACTGAATTTTTGAATATCTCGGGATATCCAGTTCAAAAGCAAACTCAGCCTTTCCCTCACCCAGTTGTTTCGGAGTTAAAAATTTTGATACATTGATATTAAAACTAGCTAAATAAGCGGTTATCTCTCTGAGGGCATCGCCTTTGGCTGAAGCAGATATGGTTAAAACCCACTTTTGTTTTTTCACTCTTTTATGATTTTCTTGCGGCAAGTCCTTAATTTCCTTAATTTGATCAATTATAAGTTTTCTTTGATTTTTAGTCTTAGTGGTAACCTCAAATCGGAACATATTTCTCTCTTTACCCTGCACCATTTCAAACGAAATAAGTTCACCCTCTCGACCAATCATGCTTAAAATCTTGCTAAAAATCCCCACCTGATCATGCTTAAAACTAACGTCAATCGTATTATTAAAATAACCATCTATTTTTTTTTGCTCTTTTAATACAACAGCCACTTGATTCCACGGTCTAACCACCCCAACATTAACATTGTAATATGGCAAAAAATAAGTGCTATTATTTATCTGTAAAGCCGGCGCGAGCGTATGCGTAGAAAACGAGTCAGAAAAACCTTCCTGCGCTGCCCAAGAAAAGTTAAGGATTAAAAATACTTGGATTAATATACATACTGTGATTTTTTTGATTTTAGAATATTTCATGACTATTTTTTTACTTATATTGCCTGACCTATTTTTTGGTTTAAACTATCTTCCGGCAATGACTGCTTGTCCATTACCCCTTTTGGCAGAAAATCTGGTGAGTACGTTTGCAGCGATTCGTCTTGGTGTAAATAAAATACATCTGGTATTTCTTCGCTATCAGCTCTGTTTAAATCAAATCTCGTGACATATTTCTTTGCATTTTCAAACAAAAGCTCATCTTCTCTGCCATCAAAAAAATCCCAACCAGAAAAAATTACCTGCCCTTTATCATCATAGATCTCCATACCATCTTTAAGGTCTGAACTTTTCACATATATAACATATTTCCCATTATCAATATTACCTTCGTCAATATTTCGTCCATTTGGAGTAATAATTTTTGTATAATGGCTTGTAGTTCTTATACTCTCTTTCACTGCCTCCAAACCTTTTTTTATAGAATATTTATCAAAATTAGTCGCCCCATACCCACTTGTATACACAATAAACTTACTTTCCTCAGCACCAAAAGGAAGCACTATAGAAACATATTGCTGACTAATCAGTGATTTAATATCTATTCCTGCTGAGACTTCAAGGATCTTAAGCGCATCAGCTCCTTCTATTTCAAATTCCTCATCGTCATCAAAAGATTTTTCCAGCTTAATAAATCCCTTTAATTTTGTATTCACATCAATACCCTTGCTTTGTACAAGAATCTTCATATTTAAATTTGTTGCAACTTCATTTCTAAAATTTTTTAACCGTTTACCTTGATTCTCTTCTTTGCTCAAAAGCTCTTTTAAAATTTCTTCAAAGCCCAGATTCCAAAGAAAATCTCTTTCTAAAATATAGCCCAGGACATCAATTCCGTTCTCTCTGCCCCAATAAGCTTGATCATAAAAATTAACCAAAGCAGTAATATCGCAATCGCCCAATCTTTCATATATATATTCCATAGTTTGATCAAGATCTAATTGATCCTTCTCAGTTTCCATATTCCAAACGGCAGCGGTATTAGATATTACTTGGTTGATCTTTCCGCCATAATCAATAGTAATCACAAAACCTCTTTTAAGCGCCTGCCCCAGATTTTCCTGCCAAACTTTCAGATTAAGATTAACCGGGAATTCAATACCATCTTTAATCGGAATTTCTAAATTATCTACATAATCTTGTAATTCTTGCTTTGATAATGGGCCCAGTTCATCTTGAAATTTGCCATCTTTAAATGTAACATAAACCTCCTGAAACTCGCCATTAACTTTTCTTACTCTGTGTATTGGAAAGTTATCCGGCATTTCATTTGAAATGAATACACCTTCAATATCCTTTAATTCTGAAAGATTAAACGCCGTCCCCTCTACTATACGCACAGGCAAATCATCAAATCCCTCATTAATTGTCTCTTCTTGATCAGATTTAAGCTTCTCACTAATATCAACAATTAAATATTCAAACCCTTTAAAAAGCTCAGGCTCTTTTTCTTTAATATAAGCAACTATATTCTTCGCCAATATACCGCTTCCTGCTCCCATTTCTACTATTTTAAAATTATCTATTCTGCCCATTTTTTCCCACATCTCAATGATTTGAACCGCTATTGAATGAGCAAATGGTAATTTTGAAGCGTGCGTATCAAAACTTTTATCTCTGCCTACCCCAACTTTTTTTGTAAAAAACCCATAATCTTTATGGTACAAAGCAGCTTCCATGGCCTTAAAAAAACTAATTTTCCCCCCATTTTCAATAATTTCCTGCTTCATATAATCTTTAAACTTACCATCGTTTACTTTAGCATTATTTGAATTATTTAAATCATTAAGCGTATTTTGGTCAGCCAATTTTTCAAAGGAATCCTGAAGAGTAGAAAAATTTATCTGTACTGCTGGAGAAAGACAGTCAGCATTATCACAATCAAGCATAGTTACCCCTAAAGCAAATACATTGCCATTAAGAAGTAGTATTATTAGTAATATCGCTATTGTCTTTTTTATTCTCAATCGAGAAATCTCCTGAAAATCTTTATTAAACATTTTTAAAAAGATGGTAAAGTATACCATAAAGTCACCATTTTGCCAAATAAATCAACCCCATTTCAGATCTTAGCAAGCATGGCAGAAATGCTCAGCTTAACACGCATAAGATACTTATTTTAAATAACTTATAAATACAATAATTCCACCATTATAAGATTAAATTGACTGTTCCACTTCTGAGGACAAAGCTTGCGGATTTTGAATTGCTTTATTTTGCGTAATTTTCACTGCTATGGGAGCATCTAGTGAAACAAATCCCTGTGCTTTTCGCGGCATTTTAACTTCTGAAGATTATCCTGATTTTTTAATAGCCAAGATCGCATAAACCAGCTACTCAATAAAAGCCAAGGAAATTAGGAATAGTTACTTTTCGGGTAGGTTCACTATTAATACCTTCAGCATATCTGCTGAACTAGCTATTGATTGATATTTATGGTTAAGAAAGATTACTGCATCCATTAGAATCAGACAATCCCCAATAGACATTTACTAGAATAAAAACCTGCGCAAGAATTCTTTTAAATACAGTTTTTTTAAAGCCATCATAGATCCCTATTATTTCCACGGATCACACATCAAGCAATCCAAGCCACATTAAACAGCCTAAGCAAGTTAAATAGACTGTCCAACAGCAATGGCCCCTTTGAGCTCTTCAAACAATTCTCCTTTCTTCCAACAAGAAATCTCAAAATTCTTTAGATTTAGATCCACTACAACATTTTTCGGACTAAAAGAATGGTCACTTTGAATTAGATTTAGTTCACTAGAACTTAAAGCCTGATTGCTGCTAATACATTCATTAATGATCTCTGCAATCAAAAACCATGCATCTTGATCAAGTTTTAATCCAAACTTATTGTAAAAGAATTCTTCTAATTCTTTATTTACTTTTTCACTAACCTCATAGGCTAAGTCCCAATCTATAGTTTTTCCGCGAAGATAATTAAGAAAAATTTGCATTTCCCTCTGACTAAATTCAGCTATTACAAAATCCTTTACACTTGCCCGCATTATGTTTGAATAATCATTATTAAATGGCATTTCTTTAATATAAGGATATTTATCAGTAAAAATAAGCGCCTGTCCGACTTTAGGATTATCATATTGATATAAAATAGATTTACCTTGATCAATTAAAGACAGATGTTTTGAGGCATTATATCTTCTACCTGCAAATGAATCTGATACTTCTGCAACTATTCTTTCATCAATGTAGGCAAATCTATGACTCGAATGAATATCACCTACTGCTCTAATCCGATGATAAATTTTATATTTTTCTTTATCATTGTTTAACATGGCATATTGGCCATGAGTTATTATATCCATGGCTCTTTTGATTTTTCCAGTATCTTCCCCTGTGATTTTTTCAGCAGTTGCTATAATTTTCGCATAATCCTCTTTTGATTGAACAATTTCAACACGGGTTGATTTGCCGGCAAAGATAAAAATCTCATTCTTTCGCGTCTGAGCATTCAACTTTTTAAAAAGTACTTCATGCCCTCCATTAATAAAATAAAGCTCCTCAGCAACAAAAATATCTATTTTAGAAAGATTATCAATAAAATTAATAACCGGTTGATCATCAATATTTACCCATTTTGTAAATGTATCATTTGATGAATTAATTCTCTTGTACAGCTTCCATGGAATTTGTATTTCATCATACAAGCTTTTTTGACTTGCATTAATCATCTGCACAGACTTCTCAACACTAGCTTTATCACCTAAGATTACTTGGCGTCCTAGCATTTTTTTTATTGATAAGTCATATGAATCAAATAATTCCATCACCACCCGATCAAGCACTGCTTTATACCGAGATTCCCAATAGATCCCCTCATTATACAAATGCAGTTTTGTTAAGCTCTGATCACTTTCAATGCGCCCATCAAGCTCTTTAAGCCATTGCATGAAATAACTAAACATTCTCGTTCTTGCTTTTTCTCTTTCTAAATTAGATCCCGCTGTATCCGCAAAGTAATAATTAATGTCTTCTGATGTAAATTTAATCAACAAACGCTGTTTCAGTTCATTATCAAACTTTTTCATATTAGAAAAGAAATTTTCAAGGAGCGCTTCTTTCCTGCCCTTTATAGAATCAGTAATTTTCTGCCAGACATCTTGATTTAAAGCAATGCCCTCTTCATTTAAATCAGCTACAACCAATCCTTGAATCTTCTTTTTTAAAGCATGTTCCTTGGGAGCACTAGGATTTTCCTGATAAAGCAATATTTCTTCGGGTGTCAAATCTTGGACTTTCTGCGATATGTATAGTGATAAAGATTCCCAACCATCAATTGATGATAATTCTTCACGATGAGCCTCCCAAAGTTTTTTCATAATCTTTTCCTGGTAATAAGCAGGCATTGTAAACGGCTCAAAACCATATTTTTTTAAAACAACATGAAATACCTCATCCCTGATCCTTAGCCTTGTCTCAGCTTTTTTGGAAGCCAGTGCCGCCTCTTCAGAAAAATAAAAGAGAAGATCACTATTTGAAATAAGCTGCATTAACTCTTTTTCAATTTCAGCTGGATTTATTCTAGTTCCAAATATAATATCTAATTTAAGTACTCGATATTCAAATTCACTCAATAAACTCTTCTTTATATAGGAATCAATTACACTATCTTTTGTTGCGTTAACAAAATCACTCTGAGTAATAACTAATTGAGGGGATAAGTTTGAAGTATTCAGACTATCTGCAAATAAATCATTTAAAGGTATCAGATTGATTAAGATAGTCAGAATTCCGGTTATGCATATGCTTTTTCGATATCGTTCTTGATTAATCCAGCCCATAATATATTCCTATTATTGAGTTTATAGTATTGCACCTAATTATTAAAAACAAAAGCTTTTAAAGTTTACCATCAGAGAAATAATTATGCAATAGCACTTGAAGATTTTACAAACAGCTATAACGCTTTTATACACAATACATTATAAGTTTTAACAAATTATTATTTTTTATAGCTAAGAATTTATAGTGGAATTTTTTACAGAAAAATGCTTGCAATTAATTTAGCTGAACATACGATACTTTTTAAAAAAGGGCTAGTGAATTGATTGATTGTTTTAAGAAAGTTGCAGGTCTTTGAGTTTTAATTGAATAGTATTAATCCCCTGCCAATCATTAATTGAAGGCGAATAAACAATCGCAAACCCATCCTGAATATGGCTAATATCAATATCCGAAAAATTACTCGCCAAGGCTTCGCAAGTAACTTGACCATCAGTTATCCACATTTTAAAACCACTGGCGCGGAGAGCTTTGGGAGCGCCCTTTACTTTCAGATCAACCGAAGAAAACAAAGGACGGGTATTCCCCATGCCAAAAGGCGCGCATTTTTCGATTTCATTGATCAGGGATTCAGATAAAGCACTTAAGGGTATTTGCATATCTATTTCTATCAGCGGCATCATATCTTCCGGCAATAAGCTCGAACTTGCCAGCTGATTAAAAGACTGCTTAAAACTTTCGATATTATTTTTTAAAATACTCAAACCAGCAGCTTTTTCATGACCGCCAAAGCCTTCGAGCAAATGTTCGCATTTAGCAATTGTTTCAAACAGATGAAAGTTGCGGATAGATCTCCCCGACCCCTTAGCAATTTCCTCTTTAGTGGAAATCAGTATTGTCGGACGATAGAACCGTTCAGTAATCCGGGAAGCAACGATCCCAATAACTCCCGGATGCCACGCATCATTATGCAGAACAACCGCTTTATCTGTTTTAAAATTTATTTCCCTATCAACCATAGCTAAAGCTTGACGTAAAGTTTTGGCTTCTTCCTTCTGCCTTTGTTTATTCTCATTATCCAAAGCCTGGGCTAAAACAATCGCCTGCGCATAATCATTGGATAATAAAAGCTCTAAAGCTTTTTCCGCTGAGCCCATCCGGCCGGTGGCATTAATTCGTGGGCCAAGGATAAAGCCCACATGATACGCTTCTACTTTTTTATTATTTATCCCGGCTACATCTTTGAGCGCCAGCAGGCCAATTCTCTGAGTATAAGAGAGTTTTTCTAAGCCATGTTTGACCAGAATCCGATTTTCCCCGGTAAGCATAGCAACATCACAAATTGTACCCAAGGCCACTAAGTCTAAATTTTCTGATATATCCTGTTCTGGGCCAACTAAGGCACAAGCCAGCTTATAAGCAATTCCCACTCCGGCCAAATGCTTATAGGGATAATCACACCCCGCCTGAAACGGATTGATCACCGCTAATGCCTGTGGCACTTTTTTGCCCACTGGCTGATGATGGTCAGTGATAATCACCTCTAACTCAAGCGAATTCGCATAAGCAACTTGTTCAAAAGCACTGATCCCGCAATCAACTGTGATCAGCAGATCCGCTTGCTGCTGTTTTATTTGCGCGCAAGCCTGTTTGTTTAAACCATAACCCTCATCGACTCGGTGCGGAATATAACAGGATACCTTAGCTCCTAACTGCTTGAGCACATTGAATAAAACCGCGCAGCTGGTCAAGCCATCAACATCATAGTCGCCATAAACCACAATATTTTTTTTAAGCTTAATCGCGTTTCTGATATGTTTAACTGCCACAGCCATATCCTTAAACAAAAAAGGATCATGCAGCTCATTTAAATCACAATTTAAATATTTTTTAGCATCAGCCGGAGTATTAATCCCGCGATTGATTAAAATCTGGGCAAGAACCAACGAAATACCTGATTTCTCGGCAAGTAATTTAGATTCTTGATTAATTTTAGGTTTGATTTTCCAGATTTTCTGCATAATTATCCTGGTTTTGTTGTTTTTTATTTGAGTAAGCTATGCGGCTTTTGCTGATTCCTGCTTGACAAATTTTCTTCTATGAAAAATTGTAAACAGCAGCAACAAGACCTGGACAATTAAAAGTAAACCAACATACTTCATGTCTTTTAAATCTAAACTTTTTTCCTTAAAAGAATAGTAGAAAAAATAGAGCAGGCAAAGTAAACCGCCGGTTACCAGCACCCGAATCAGCTCTCCATTAAAATGGGCTTGCGCTAAACTAAATCTGATCGGATCTTTGGATTTATATGGAGTTAATCTCGGGAAAAAAGCCGGCACTGCTTTTTTATATTCAATATAATCATTTCCAAATAATTGCGTAAGCAAAATTTCTTCTTTTCGCATTGTCCCTAAATAAAAAAAGGCAAATAAAAGCGTATAGATTATTGATAAATAAATATTATTCACAAACAGACAAAAGCCTAATCCGATTAAAAAATTTCCCACATACAAAGGATTCCGCACAAAAGCATAAGGCCCGGAAGTGGTTAATTTTCGGATTTTTTTAATATAGCCGGCAGCCCAAAATCGGATTAAAAGTCCAGCAATAATAACTCCCAACCCGGGATTGACCACAATCCCGTATTTATAAACAAAAACAAGATATACAGCGGCAAAAGGATAACTCGCCCATAAACGCATTTTTTTAAATCGTAAATTTTTAATCATACCAACCCTTCTAGAATTTATGACTTATCCCAAAGTTTAAAGCCCATTCAGCAAAAACTCTGACTTCAGCCTGAATCATCACATTTTTATTAATATTGTAATTACCGCCCACTAACATGCCCCAATTATCTTCCGATTTCAAGCGTCTGCGAAAAGAATCAACTTTATATTTAAGCTGCGCAGAACTGTATTGCGGTCCGCCATATACAGCTACTTTTTCAAATTCTTTTATAAACAACCATGTTCCCTGCCATTCATCCCAGATCACCCGATACTCAACATCATTAACCGTATCTTTAAAAGGATGACAGCTTATGTGCTGAAATCCGAGAATTGATTTTATATTTTTCTTTTTGTTTTCATGCACCAGATAACGAAACCCATATCCACCGGCAAAACCGCTGGGAAAATCCAGATTAACCCCGTCCTGAACATCAAAAGATACATTTCCCACGCCAAATTTACCGTCTAAAAAAAATCGTTCACTTAGCCCATAGCTTGCCTGCACAAAACACTGTGCCGTACTGGCTTTACCTTCTACCTTATTAAAATCGCGCAAGGAAATATTATTCGACTGAATTGCCCAAAGCGTTTCATTTAGTTCCGGAAAGAAATTGCCTTCTGATGGGATTGCGCTTGAATTCTGAGCAAACAAAAGTAAAATCACTGAAATTAAACCTATTTTCCACTTCATGAAAAGATTTTTTATCCTTTATCTTATCTAAACCCTATTTAATTATATTATACTTAATTGCCCTATTTATCAATCCAGCAAAATCTAGACTTAATCTTGCTTATTCTCGTCAAATATCTCTGCTTCGACATCGATCACATCATCGTTCGCTCTGCTCGCTTGCTGATTAGGATTATATCTCTTTTCCGAATTAACCGATGAATTTCCCTTTGTGCCAAATAACATATTTTTTCCCAAGATCATTGCCCCCAGCAATAAAAAAACAAGAATGCCGCCGGCAATCAACCAAACAAAGAATCTTAAAAAAATAAGACCAAAAAAGAAATTAAACAGTAAAAGAATGCCGATATAATAGGCAACTTTACCTAAAAAAAATAAAGGATGACTTGTTCTGCTCATTGCTAAAAATTATTCTCCATATTATATTTAAGATCAATGTTGTATTCTATTTTCGTATTGCGTCGTGAGTATCGAGTATCGCGTAAAAAGAACCAACTGCTTAATCCTTTTTTTTGTTTTTTCTATCGACCATTAGCCATCAGCTATTAGCCACAGCAATTCCCGCCAAATAACCAGTAGAAAACGCTGCTTGCAGATTAAACCCACCACTTAGCCCACTAATATCAATTGCCTCCCCACAAAAATACAGGCCATTTACAATCCTTGATTCCATGGTTGCCGGGTTTATTTGCTTGACTGAAATTCCACCTCTGGTAATCATGGCTTCTTTTAATGGCCTGAGGCTTTGTACTGTTAATTGTACCTGTTTAAAGATATTTATCAAGCATCTTTTTTCCTTTTTACTCAATTGACTTAAAGGTTTAGTCGCGTTAATACCTGCTAAATCAAGACATACCGCAATCAATTTCTTCGGAATTTGATTAAATGCCAGATTTTTACCCATACATCCCGGGCTTTTAGCGATTATATCGTCTAATTTTTCCATACCCTGGGATTCACTGATACACGGTAAAAGGTCTAAGTATAAACCTACGCTTCCCTTTACCAAGCAATCTCCCACATCAGCGCTTAAATCAAATGCGCCTGGCCCGGAAATCCCATAATGGGCAAATACTAAATCTGCTGTTATTTGTTTTTTCTTCTTTGCATTCACAAACAAGCTGATGCCAATTTGATTTAAGCTAATACCCTGAAGCGCTTTAACCCATGATTCTTTAATTTGAATGCCGGAAAGTCCTGGCCGGGGTTGAATAATATTATGCCCGGTTTTTAAAGCCCAGGAATACGCCGAACCATTAGACCCCAACTCCGGATAGCTTTTACCGCCCGTAGCAATAATAACTTTTTCAGCTTTTAAATTTTCACCTTCCGCTAATTTTACCCCAGCCACCTGATTATTTTCTACAATAATATCAGTTACCAAGCTTCTACAGGATACCTTAACTTTATTATTTTGCAAATATAACTGCAAAGCTTGGATAATATCCGCGGACTGATCACTTATCGGAAATACTCTGCCATTATTTTCCACTTTGGTTTTAACTCCCAAACGTTCAAAAAATTCGATTAAATCAGTATTGAAAAATTTATTAAACGCATTATGCAAAAATTTCGGATTATCCACATAATAATCTTGGAATCGATTCAAAGGCATTTTATTTGTTAAATTACAGCGGCCATTGCCGGTGATCCGCAATTTTACGCCCAAGACATTATTCCGCTCTAAAAGGATAACTGACTTTTTAAATTTACCAGCAGTTCCCGCGGCAATCATTCCCGCCGGCCCGCCGCCCACTACAATCACATCATACGCATTAATCATTATTCAATTCTTCCTACTTTAATAACTTTAAGGACTTTCTGCTCTTTACACTATACGCCTAACTACAAGATGATCAGCAAATTTTACGCCAGTCATAAATTTTCTTAATGTAAACATCAAGATCGGCAAATCCGCGCCGTATTTCCGGCACTGCGGAACTCGCCCTTAAAATTTCAATGAATAAGCTCAAACAGGTCCTCGTGCCCTAGCGGGTACCCAAAAATCCGACACGTAT
>Ga0180007_10001554_pt1 | contig 30670 bp, 26 predicted proteins | sample MM_PC_MetaG_FD_121122 | JGI IMG/M metagenome (GOLD analysis project Ga0180007, IMG submission 121122) | Groundwater microbial communities from the Aspo Hard Rock Laboratory (HRL) deep subsurface site, Sweden - MM_PC_MetaG | ecosystem: Environmental > Aquatic > Deep subsurface > Groundwater... | reverse complement strand
GAACGGGCGGACACAATGTGCCGATAATAATTGATGACAAGGGTATTCGCAAACTGACACCAAGAGAGTGCGCAAATTTTCAAGGATTTCCCGCAGATTTTAAATTGCCCGATATGGCTGATTCGAGCCTTTACAAACAATTAGGAAACGCAGTTTCCGTTCCGGTGATTGAACGGATTGCTTTAAATATTAAAATTGCATTATCTCAAAAAGTATGATTTTTTTCCCCGTTCAATCAAACCCGCAGCAAATGGAATATAAAAAGTTTTTGAAAGTAGCGGGATGCCTCTCTAATCTTTTTTCAGATTCCCCTGTGCCGTATTTGTACTACAGAGTCGCGGAAAAGATTTTTTGCAAATCTTTTCAAGCAGAAGATTTATCAAGAAGCGACGTGTCGGCAGATGCTAAAAAAGATAAACTTGGAATCGGGTTAAAGACTTTTTTGGTTGGCAACTCAAAAACTTATCAAAAAGTAGCGGAGTTTAACAGAGACAGGTCGTTATATGAAAGTTTAACTGAGGAAAAGCTTATTTTAAAAATTGCCGAATTGAGGAATGCAAGAATAGATTTTACGGAAAAGGCTCATGGACTTAAAAACTCAATTTATCATTGCGTTTTGAGAGATAAAGGAAGATTTTTGATTTTTGAAGAGCCGATGGATAGAATAGAAATCGGCAGTATAAAAAATATAAAGAAAAACAAGGGTTCGATATCTTTTCATGACGGCAAAAATGAATATTCTTTTTTGTTTTCCAAAAGCACTCTGACAAAAAGATTCTTGACAGAACGCATTCTGCATGAATTTAATGTCGAAATTTTAGAAGATCCTCTTTCGGAACTCGAAAAATTGCTTAATGTCAGGGGGTTGGAATTTGAGATCGAATCTAAAATAAAACAAACGATTTTTTTGCCTCTTTACGGGGGGCGGCAAACAGTTTTTGAAAAAAGCGGATTGAATCAATGGAATGCAGGCGGGCGTCCGAGAGATCCGAATGAAGTTTATATACCGGTACCAGCTGAAATTCATCGCAATGTCCCTGGTTTTTTTCCGGATCGCGATACGCCTTTTATGCTGAGATTGCCGGATGGACGGCAAATGCAGTCAAAAATTTGCCAAGACAAAGGGAAGGCATTGATGTCATATTCAAATAGGGCTCTTGGTCAATGGATATTGCGCGACGTTTTGGGGCTGAAAGAGGGCGAATTGCTTACCTATGCTAAATTGCAGACAATAGGAATTGATTCAGTGAGAATAGATAAAATTTCAGATGATCAGTTTGAAATCAATTTTTCCGCAACAGGCAGTTATGATGATTTTAAAGAAAGGATTAAGTCTTAGTTTATGGATGTTTTTTCAAAGAAAAAAAGAAGCGAGATAATGTCCAAAATCGGAAGCAAGGACACAAAAATTGAGATATTATTCAGAAAAGCCCTTTGGAAAAAGGGTTTTAGATATAGAAAAAACAGCAGTAAACATTTTGGAAAACCCGACATTGTGTTGCCGAAATATAAAACAGTAATTTTTATAGATTCCTGTTTCTGGCATAGTTGCCCGAAACACGGCTATTTGCCAAAAAGCAATTTAGGATATTGGCGAAAAAAATTTGAGCGGAACAAAGAAAGGGACTGTGAAGTAAAAAAATATTATAAAAAGATTGATTGGAAACTTTTTAGGGTTTGGGAGCACAATATCAAAAAGGATCCAAGTAAACCGCTGAATGCTATCTTGAAAAAAATTGTTGGAAAAACAATCAAAAATAACAGATTTGAAAGCAAAAATTGAAGAGGCGGAAGAAGGTTTATAGGAGTTAGCGGAGATTTTTCTTTTTACGGTTTATTTCGGTCGCATTTTTAGAATGAATAATTTTTATTGAATGGGCAAAGAAATGGATGCGTATTTTGAAAAATAATTTTAATGTTAGAATTGATGTTATGGAAACAAGATATACAAAAGAAGCCGTGCTAATTTATTTAGAGAATATGTATAAGAAAACAAACTATGATAAGTTAGCTTCTCCAAGAGTGAGAATGGATATTATAAAATTGATAGAAACTGGATGTGAAATTACAAATCTGTCTGAGGCGGATTTATTGGCAGGATTGGATTTTAAGCCAAATGATTTGAAAATTGAATCTTTAGAAGCTTTTTTGGCAGAACTAAGATCTATATTTTGGTTAAGGCATTTTGGGTTTACAGACATTCAACCGATTAAAGCAGCTCGTAAATCGAAAATGCCAGACTTTATTGCAAAATATAAAGAAAATATATGTGCCATAGAAGTATTCTGTCTTACAAGCGCACATGAGCAACAAAGAGATTCTGTTCTTTGCGTCTATAAAAATTTTGATCCTCAATTCAATGGCTCTAAATTTGGACGCGATTTTATGAGCACTGCGCCTAATAAGCTGCCGCAACTTGATTCAATTAATGCTGAAATAAAAATTTTACTTTGTGTTATAAATTCCAGACCGATTATTTTCTTGAATAGCGTTGAGGAAATTCACAATCACGCAAAATCTCTATATGAAAAGCTTAATTTGGGGAATGATTATTATCTTGGCATTTTAGCCGGTGAAAGCTACGCGATTTACCCAAAATTGACTTAAATAAGTTCCTGAATAATGACGCACTTATACCTGATAAAAACCAACAATGCAATTTTATCAATTTTTAGCTATAGTATACTTATGAACGCAATTGTTAAAAAACAAAGTTTGGGACAATTTTTTACAAAAAATGATTTTTGGTTAAAGCGCCATGTTTTAGATTTTATAAAATTCACGGGAGCAAAAATCGCGTTTGATCCATTCGCCGGAGGCGGCGATTTGTTAAAGGTGGCGCAAAAAATAGGATTTAAAAAAATCAAAGGTCTTGATATAGACAAAACTTTGCATTGGGAACAAAATGACAGTCTTTTAAGTATCCCGAAAATTGATAATTCGATAATCATTACCAATCCGCCATACTTAACCAATTACAGCGCCAAAAGAAAAGGAATTTATGAAAATGTAAAAAAGTATTTTGATATTTGCAGTTATGACGATATTTACCAATTGGCCATTGAAAAATGTCTGACAAATAATTTCGGCGTAATGATTATTCCCGAGACTTTTATCAATTCAAAATTTCCTAAGAATCGTCTTGTCAGTATTACTGTAATTGAAGATCAGCTATTTAGTGATACGGAGAATCCCATTTGCGTAATTTGTTTTGATAATAGAAACAGGTCTTATGATCAGATTGATGTTTATAAAAACAATAACTTGATCGGGAAACTTGGATATTTTGAAAAACTGCGCCGGACGCCGCACAAAAATATTTATATGAAGTTCAATGCTCCGAAAGGACAAATCGCGCTGAGAGCGGTTGATACGACAAATCCGTTGAAACCGATTTCTTTTATGAAGCCTGAAGAAATGGATTATGATTTAGCCGACATTAAACACAGCTCGAGATTGATCACTGTTATTGAGGTTAGAGCTGATAGCGGGTCAATTGATAAAATAATTGAATATAGCAATCAATTGCTTTTCGACTTTAGAAAAAAAACTTATGATGTTCTGTTGTCTCCATTTAAGGGAAATAAGAAAAACGGGGAGAGAAGAAGACGGCTTGATTATATGACGGCGAGATCATTTGTGGAAGACGCATATGAACATGCTTGTCCTAATTCAACATTAAAATTGTTTTAACTTATGAAAAGCGTTAACAATTTGGATTTATTCGGTTTTTCACTCGATAACCCGGAACCGATTATCGATGAATTTTATATTAAGAATGGAGACTTGATTATTTCAGATAATCCTAAAATTCCAACTGATTTAATGCGACAAAATATTGATTTGATTGAAAGTATTTCAGCTTATAATTTCGCAAAAAAGAATAAAAACAAGACAACTTCAAAAAGGGCGATCGAAAAAATTTTAGAAATAGTGAAGAATAAAAATATAAATTATTCTGAATTCGTTTCCTTTTGGCCGGTAGTGGATATTTCCTGCAGTCTTTTTCGCAAAATGAACGCAGAGGAGCAGTTAAAAATTATCAAAAATATTGTTGAAAGGTATATTGATTTAAGACACAATCTCTATTCTTCCTACGGTTATACCCCGACGACATTGCAAGTTGGAAAGGATGCAAAAGCTCATAAACAAAGTGGTAATTCGGGTATCAATAAGGTTTCCGCGATTTTAGATAAGTCTGGCTTCAAAAAAGTTAATGGCGAGCCGTTGGAAAAATTTATTTTTCAGGGCAATAAAAAATATATTCAAGCGGATAAAAAAGGAAAAAAATTATTTAAAAATTTATTAAACCATTACGGAATAAAATTTTTTTGGAGTAAAAGCAAAGAACAAAAAATGCCTGACTTTTTGATAAAACACGGAGAAGATATTTTTATTGTTGAGCACAAACATATGAAGGAAGGCGGCGGCGGTCAAGATAAACAGATCAATGAGGTTATATCGTTTATTAGCTTTAGCGAGAAGAATCCCAAAATTCATTATATTTCATTTTTAGATGGTTTATACTTTAATCTATTTACGAATAAAAAATATTTTAAAAATGGAAAGATATTCAACCAAGTCAAAAATATAAAGCGGAATCTGAATAAAAATAAACAGAATTATTTTGTTAATACGGCGGGATTTAAAAAATTGCTCAAAGAATTATAATAAGGTGCTCCAGTCACGCAGCGACTTGTAATCAGCTCCGGTTGATTAGCCTTGAGCGACTTTGTTATCAAAAACCCGCCCACTATTTAAAAATAATAAAAATGCGAGTATACTCTAGGAATGAGAAAATTATCAAAATTATTGTTTTATGGCATTATTTTCAAGATTTTTTAAGGATCCGAATCAAAAGGTGATCGAGGGAATTCTTCCGCTGGTGGACGAGATCAATCGGCTGGAGCCGGAAATGGAAAAATTGAAGGATGAAGAATTCAAAATACGGACTCAATCGCTGAAAGAGCAATTGAAAAATGGAAAAACTCCGGACGATATTCTGCCGGAGGCTTTTGCGCTGGCGCGCGAGGCGAATCGGCGAATGATCAATATTCGGCATTATGATGTTCAGCTCATCGGCGGCGTTGTCCTGCACAGAGGCGAAATCGCGGAAATGAAAACCGGTGAAGGAAAAACTCATGTGGCGGGCTTGGCGCTGTATTTGAACGCGGTCAGCGGAAAAGGCGCGCACTTGATCACAGTCAATGATTATCTGGCTCGGCGCGATGCCGGCTGGAACGGTCCGGCCAATCATTTGCTCGGACTGAAGACAGCTTGCATTGTCAACAATCAAGCGTTGATTTTTGATCCTGAATATATTGATGAAAATTCCATTGATGACAAACTCAGCCGATTGCGGCCCTGCACTCGAAAAGAAGCTTATGGCGCTGACATTACCTATGGCACGAACAGCGAATTCGGTTTTGATTATTTGCGCGACAATATGGCCAGTACGCCGGAAGAACAGGTTCAGCGCGGATTGGCGTACGCCATTGTGGATGAAGTTGACTCGGTTTTGATCGACGAAGCGAGAACTCCGCTCATCATTTCCGCGCCGGCCGAAGAATCAGCGCAGTTGTACAAGAAATTTTCGCAATTGGTTCCGAAATTAAAAGAAGACGATGATTATAACATTGATGAAAAAATGCGAGCCGCCACGCTGACTGAAGAGGGAATTGAAAGAGTGGAAAAAATGCTTGGCATGGGAAATATTTATACAGAAGGAGGCATAGAAATGGTTCATCATCTGGAACAAGCGCTCAGAGCGCATACATTGTTCAAGCTGGATCGCGATTATGTGGTGAAAGACGGCGAAGTTGTTATTATCGATGAATTCACCGGCCGGCTGATGGTGGGACGCCGATATTCCGAGGGATTGCATCAAGCGATCGAGGCGAAGGAAGGCGTGGATGTCCAGCGCGAGAGCAGAACTCTGGCGACAATTACAATTCAAAATTATTTTCGCATGTACGAGAAATTGGCGGGCATGACCGGAACAGCGGCAACCGAAGCGGAAGAATTTTCAAAAATTTACAGTTTGGATGTGACGATTATTCCGACCAACAAGCCGGTGGTGAGAAAAGATTTGCCGGATCGGATTTATTCCACGGAAATGGGAAAATTCAAAGCTGTTGCCGCGGAAATAAAAAAATTGCATGAAAAAGGACAGCCGGTTCTGGTCGGCACGATTTCCATTGAGCGAAATGAATTGTTGTCATCGCTTCTCCTCCAAGCAGGAATCCCGCATGAATTGCTGAACGCGAAACAACATGAAAAAGAAGCGCAAATAATTTCTCAGGCCGGCCGCGAAGGCGCGGTAACCGTGGCAACGAACATGGCCGGACGCGGAGTTGACATCATTCTCGGAGGAACTCCGTTCAACAAAGAAGATTCGGAAAAAATAAAATCTTTGGGCGGATTGTTTGTTCTGGGAACTGAACGGCACGAAGCGCGCCGCATTGACAATCAGTTGCGCGGACGATCCGGCCGTCAGGGCGATCCGGGCGAATCCCGATTTTATATTTCCATGGAAGATGATCTGATGAGAATTTTCGGTTCGGACAGAGTGCGCGGCATGATGCAGCGACTGGGATTTCCCGAAGATCAGCCGATTGAAAACAAGTTTATTTCTTCTTCCATTGAAAAAGCTCAACAGCGCGTGGAAGGAAATAATTTTGATATTCGAAAACATTTGGTGGAATATGATGACATTATCAACAAACAGCGGCATATTATTTACAAGAAGAGAAGGGAAGTGCTGGACTCTTTCGCGGAAAAGCCGGAAAAATTGAAAGAAATGATCATGGAAATGGTGGAAGGCGAGATCGAACAAGTGGTTTCTTTTCACACTGCCGATGACAATCAGACGAATTGGAATTTGAAGGAAATCTGCGAAACCGTGCGGACGATTTTTCCTTTTTCCGAAGAAAGCTGTCAAATTGTGCAGAGCATTGAAAAGCTGGCCGGCGATCGGCTGGCGGACGCAACCGCGCGAACGAAGATTATTGAATTTCTGATGAAACAGGCAAATGAACAATACGAGCGATTGGAAAAATATGTGGAAGAATCAGGCGGAGATCCGAAATTCATGCGTCTCATCGAACGCGAAATTCTCATTCGCACGATGGACAATTTATGGGTCGAGCATCTTGACGCGATCGGAATGCTCAGAACCGGAATCGGCTTGCGCGGCTACGGACAGCGCGATCCGTTGCTGGAATACAAGCGGGAAACTTATGAAATGTTTATTGGTTTGCAAAATTTGATCCAGCATCAAGTGGTTTACAGCATTTACAAAGTCGGATTTACTCCGCAGATCGGAAAATCATTGGCTGAAACGGAAAAAATCCAAAAAGCCGGCGGCGAATTGTCCGGCCAGTTCAATGATCCGTATGCTGAAGCGAAACGCGATGAAAGCGAACCGGTATCAGCCAAAGTGCGCGACAAATCCGGCAAAAAAGTCGGCCGCAATGATCCCTGTCCCTGCGGTTCAGACAAAAAATATAAAAAGTGCTGCGGTTCGTAATAAAAAAATATGGAAATAATTTCAAATTTGCCGGAGAGAGGACTTAGCTCCAAGGAAAAGAAAATTTTGCAGGCGCAATCCAGAAAAAAAGCAAAAGAAATTGAGAAGCAAAAATTGAGGGAAAACAAAACTTATGGAGACACGAAAGTATCGCGCAGAATTCCCGAGGAAATCAGGCTGGCGGTCGAAGAACGCGACCGCGGCAGAGATTTTGGCCGGCCGAATCACAAATGCGCAAAACCGGGCGCTCCGCATCATATTTTAAAGTTTGAGGAATTTTTAACGGGCAGAGAAATCGGAAATCCGCATTCTCCTGAAAATTTGGAAGCGCCTTGCAACGAGTGCCACAAATTGGCGCACGAATTGGGCATTCCCAGCGGTGAATCAGTGGAAACTTTTTTTCGCAGGAAGTTCAACAATCCTAAAAATTGATAATATTTAAAATCGTCAACTTCGAGCAATAAAAAAAGCCGGCCTGAAAAAGTCGGCTTTTTTATTGCATCATTTTTTTGACAAGAGTCAAGAATCGGCGGGGTTGTTGCCATTTTATCATAAATTATGTAGAATATGAGCAACTAGTTTTAAATAAAAAATCATCTGTTTAGCGCAATCTAAACTTTTGATTTTGTGATAATGAATTGACTATAAGTATGTCCAATGTATCAAAAACGAACAAAGTCAGGTTGACAGTGGCGGTGATATTTCTCTGCGCCATTGTTCTTCTCATGTTTGATTTTCCGGGGATTTATGATAAATCAGCCGGCTGGATCAATTCAAAACTCGGAACGGAAATCGGTAGTTTCAGAAACATTCCGTTTCGCCTCGGCCTTGATTTGCTGGGCGGCACTCATTTGGTTTATGAAGCTGATACTTCAAAAGTCCCGAGCGGAGACAAGGCTGACGCAGTGGAAGGCGTGCGCGATGTTATTGAACGGAGGGTAAACGCTTTCGGCGTGTCAGAACCATTGGTTCAGGTGAACAAAGCCGGAGAAAAGTGGCGAGTGATTGTTGAGTTGGCCGGAATAAAGGATATTGATGAAGCCATAAAAATGATCGGCGAAACTCCATTGCTCGAATTCAAAGAACAAAACACCGAACCTCCGAGACAATTGACCGCTACGGAAAAAACGGATTTGGATTCATTCAATAAAGAAGCGAATGAAAAAGCGAAAAAAGCGTTGGCAGAGATAAAGTCCGGAGCTGATTTTGCCGAGGTTGTAAAAAATTACACTGAACGAGAAGGAGAAAAAGAAATCGCCGGCGATATCGGCTGGATCAAAAGCGAAGATCTCGCCAATAAATTTATCTATGAAGCGGCCGGAAAAGTGACGCCTCCGAATATTGTTCCCGAGGTTGTCACCGGATCGGACGGATTATATATTTTGAAAGTGAATGAAAAGCGCGATGCCGGAACAGAGGTGAACGCAAAACATATTTTGGTTTGTTTCAAGGGCGCTCAAATGTGCTCGCAGGAAACAAGCAAGGAAGACGCGCTGAAAAAAATCAATGAATTGAAAGATCGCGCTTCCACTGAAAATTTCGTTCAGCTGGCAAAGGAAAATTCCACAGAGCCGGGCGCGTCCGAAACCGGCGGAGATTTAGGTTGGTTTTCCAAGGGACAAATGGTACAGCCGTTTGAAGATGCCGCTTTTAATATGGAAAAAGGAACAATTTCCGATGTGGTTGAAACTGATTTCGGTTATCATTTGATTTACAAAGTTGACGAGCGCGCGCAAGTGGAATACAAAGTGGCGGAAATTTTCGTGAATACAAAAAGCGAAGCTGATATTTTGCCGCCGCAAGACCAGTGGAAGAACACAAATCTTACCGGCCGCCAATTGAAATCAGCTACCGTTGAATTTGATTCTTATACCACCGCGCCGCAAGTGTCGCTGGAATTTGATGATGAAGGAAAACAATTGTTCGCTGATATTACCGAGAGAAATGTCGGCCAGCCGGTCGCAATCTTTCTGGACAATCAGCCGATCAGCATTCCTCGAGTGGATGAACCGATCAGAGAAGGCAAAGCTGTAATTTCCGGATCATTTGATATTGCTGAAGCAAAACTTTTGTCTCAGCGCTTGAATGCCGGCGCATTGCCTGTGCCAATCAAGCTTATCGCCGAACAAACTGTTGGCGCCAGTCTGGGCAAAGAATCTATGCAAAAAAGTCTGATGGCCGGAATTATCGGATTTATCATTGTCGGCTTGTTCATGATCGCTTATTACCGCTTGCCCGGATTATTGGCGGTTTTCGCCATGCTTGGCTATGGAATTCTGGTTTTGTTTGTCTTCAAAGCGATTCCCGTCACATTGACATTGGCGGGCATTGCCGGATTTATTCTTTCCATCGGCATGGCGGTTGACGCGAATGTTTTGATATTTGAAAGAATGAAAGAAGAAATCCGTTTGGGCAAACCGCTGGCAACCGCGATTGACGAAGGATTTCGGCGCGCTTGGACCGCGATTCGCGATGGAAATGTGACAACATTGCTGGTTTGTCTGATCTTGGCTTGGTTCGGCTCGAGCATGATAAAAGGATTTGCCATCACCTTGAGCATCGGTATTCTCATCAGTATGTTTTCCGCGATTGTTGTCACAAAACAGCTGATGCTCTTTGCCACCACTCGGAAAAATGAAAAACGGCCATGGCTCTGGGGCTTAAAATCAAAAGAAAATAAATAATTTACCAATATGATGTTGCAGATAATTCAAAAGAAGAAAAAATATTTAACGATTTCAGCCATTGCCATTATTTTGAGCATTTTGTTCTTGCTTGTGTGGGGATTGAAGCCGAGCATTGATTTTACGGGCGGCAGTTTGCTGGAAATAAAATTTTTGGAAGAACGCCCGGCAGTCGCTGAAGTTCAATCCGTTTTGAATGAAGTTAATCTGGACGGCGGAATTGTAATCCAGCCGGCCGGAGATCAAAACATGCTCATTCGGTTCAAGCAGATTGGCGAAGATTTTCATCAGCAGATAATGTCGAAATTGAAAGAAAAATATCCTGAAAAAATTCAAGAAGAAAGATTTGACGCCATCGGCGCTGTCATTGGCCGTGAATTGAAAACAAAAGCAATGTATTCGCTTATTCTCGGTTGCATCGCCATTATTCTGTATGTTGCCTGGGCTTTTCGCAAAGTATCTTGGCCCGTGGAATCATGGAAATACGGCATTCTCGCGATTGTCGCTTTGCTACATGACTTGGTGATTGTTCTTGGAATTTTTGCGCTTCTCGGCCGATTTGCCGGCGTGGAAGTCGGACTGCCGTTTGTGGCCGCTCTGCTCACGATTCTCGGTTATTCTGTGAATGATACGATTGTTATTTTTGACAGAATCAGAGAAAATCTCGGCCGCTTGTCAAAAACCGATTTTGACACAGTGGTGAATCGCAGTTTGAATGAAACAATGAGCCGTTCCATCAATACGACTCTTACGACCATAATTGTTCTTGGCGCCGTATTCTTTTTCGGCGGATCATCCGTGAAATACTTTGCCTTGGCTTTGATGATTGGTATTTTCAGCGGAGCGTACAGTTCGATCTTCATCGCCAGTCCGTTGCTGGTTGTTTGGAATAAAATAAAGAAATAATTGCACTGATTAAAAGCTGTTCGGCTGAAACCGGACAGCTTTTTTTATTTGTCTCTGCTGATTCGGGAAAATTACATTTTGGAACCTCGAAGTTTTAATGATTTTCCTATCCTTGACACATTGGAAAAAATAAGTTAAATTTAGATAATAAATTTATGGATTGTCCACCGGTTCCGGGCTATTGATTCAATGTTAATAATGAAATTTGACTAATTTTAGGAAAGCGAATTCCCATTATTGACACTTGACATGAATAATGATATATTAAAACTATTATAAAATAAGCTAAACGAAGCTTGTCGGTTTATAAAAGTTAGTATGGAAAACATCAATAAAATCAATTTCCAAGACTTGTTTATAAGCCTGCTTTCGCAGCTGTCGGAAAGGGAGCAGGAAATATTAAAACAACGTTATCAGTTGACAAGCGACTTGGAACGACGCGCCACTCTGAAGCAGATTGGCGACAATTACAAAATCACCCGCGAACGGGTTCGCCAGATCGAAAAAGAATCAATCCGCAAATTGGTTGCAATGAAATCACAGCCGGAATTTACCGGACAATTGAACCAACTCGAAAATGAACTTTTGCAATATATCAAAAAAAACGGAGGCATTGTAAGAGAAGACAAATTGTTGTCTGAATTCGCGGAAGCAAATCATACTTTTGATTTTTTGCATTCCAATTCATATTTGTTTGTGTTGGATAATTTCATTGATTCCGTTTTGAAATCAGCTGATCATGACAATTTTTACAAGATTTGGTTTTTGCAAGAATTGAATCTGGACAAGGTCAATGAGCTCTTGGAAAAGACTTCGGCGAGCATTGAGGAAAAAGGAAATCTTTTGAGCGAACAAGGTATTTTGAATATCGGAAAAGAACATTTGGATGAAGAATTGACCGCTATGTTGCAAAATTATCTAGATCGGAATGACAATGTCAGCCTGGAAAATTTCTTGATTTCTTATTTGAATGCTTCCAGAAAAGTTGAAAAAAATATTTTGGATCAGTGGGGATTGGCAAACTGGAAGAAAATCAGACCGCAGAAATTGGGCGACAAAATTTTCTTGATTTTTGAAAAAGAAACAAAGCCGCTTCACTTCCGCGAAATCGCTGAAAAAATCAATCAATCGAAATTTGATCACAAAAATATTTGTCCGGCCACGGTTCACAATGAATTGATCGCCAATGATCAATATGTGCTCATCGGCCGAGGCATTTACGCGCTAAAGACCTGGGGATACGCGACCGGCACAGTGGCTGATATCATTGAAAATATTTTGAAAAAATCAGCTGAGCCTCTGAACAAAGACGACATTTACAATGAAGTTCTGAAGCAAAGACAAGTGAACAAATCAACAATCTATTTGACTCTGATCAACAAAGATCAATTCGAAAAAGACGCGAACGGAAAATTTTTCTTGAAAAATTAAGATTACTTCCCAAAAAACTTTTCTCAAATTGCGTTGAACCTTGTAGTGCGCTCGATACTTAATAATTACTTATAACAAGTTTATGAAGCAACAAAAATATTCTGCCGGCGCCATTGTTCTGGCTGTATTGATTACCGCTCTAGTCGTCGGTGTTGCTATGTATTTGTGGCAAATTTCAAAAGTTGCGCCGCAACTTACTCAAACCGAAAGTAAAATTTCCCCCGCAAAGCTCATCGATAGTCCGACCATCGGAACCGCAATCGAGCAAAGTTATAATTTTAGCCAAGGAGCGCCTGATACGTTTACATCAATAGACCGGGGCAATCAGCTTTTTCTGAAGAAAAAAGCATCGGCCGAAATTTATGCAAATGAAGAGCAGATTGAAAGTTTTTTTGCTCCGGAAAATCCCGCAAACAAAGATGTTGTCTTTATTTCAACCAGCATTGCGCCGACTCAATATTCGGAAGGCGTGAAAATCTTGAATAAAATATATTCTTACAACATTAAAACCGGAGAATTAACTCAGATCTATGAAGAAAACGAGCCGCGATTGCTCAGAACAATGGGAATGGATGGATCAAAATTAATTTTGATGTATGATGCTATTGAAAATTCCCCCGGACCTTGTTTTTCTATTTGGGCGGATTGGAAAAATTTCGGATACCTTGAAATAGCAAATATCAGCGCCGGTTTAAATCCGTACACTGTTCCGGATTATCAAATAGCAACGGCTAAGGCGGAACAAAAGCAATGTGAAATGGAAATGGGATTCTAATATCAGCCATCAAGAAATAATTAACTCTGAAAATTATTTCCATATAAAAAGAAAAAACAGCGAAAAGCTGTTTTTCTTTTTTTGCGCGGTTGTGGTATACTATAAATAATTCGATTATTTATTTTGTTATTTATATGTTTGATTTTGATTTTGCGCTTGACCTGACGTGGCTGCAAACTTTGGGTCAAATGCCTTTCCATCTTATTTTCTGGCATTTTTTCGTAAATGGCGGTTGGATTTTGTTTGCCGCCGCTTTTTTGTACGGACTTTGGATCAATTTCGTCTACATGCAGCAAAAAAAGTTCGGTGCGAAAGTCAGTTATGTTTATCTGGCGATCGATATTCCAAAGAATAATTTGCAGACGCCGAAAGCGGTGGAAAATATTTTCACCACTTTGGCCGGAGCGCACACTCCGCTGGATTGGCATGAGAAGACATTCAAAGGACAGTATCAAGTCGGATTCAGTTTTGAAATTGTCAGCATGGACGGCTATGTTCAGTTTGTGGTCAGAACTCCGGTTCAATTCAGAGATTTGGTGGAAGCGGCGATTTATTCCCAATATCCGGAAGCGCAAATTACGGAAACCGAAGATTATACCAATGAAATGGCGAAATTGAAATTTCCCAATGATGAATACAATCTCTGGGGCGCTGATCTGGTTCCGGTCAGAGAGGATTATTTTCCTTTTCGCACATATTTGGAATTTCAGGAAGAGCTGGACAAAGAATTCAAAGATCCGATCGCGTCCATGCTGGAAATTATGAATAAAATCGGTCCGGGCGAACAGATCTGGTTTCAGATTATCGCTGTTCCCGCTGATAATGACTGGATGAAAAAAGGAACCAAGGCGGTCAACAAAATTATGGGAATTAAGGAAGCGGAAACATCAAATCTTTTTGAAAAATTGCTTTACGCACCTTTGGAAATTCTGAGTTTCATCGGCGATCAGATACTGGGCGCTGAGCCGCAAAAAGAGGAAAGACCGGAAAAATTCAATATGATGATGCTCAATCCCCAGCAAAAAAGAGAAGTGGAGGCTGTCATGGAAAAAATAGATAAAATTTGTTTTGATTGCAAAGTCCGTTATTTGTATGTGGGCAAAAAAGAAGTTTTCAAAAAAGGATTGGCAGTGTCCGGCATTATGGGCGCGATCAAACAATTTTCCACCACCGGGCTCAACGCGCTAAAGCCGGGAGCAAACAAAACGCAAACTAAATTAATGTTAAAAGATTTGCGTTTGGCTATTCTGCAAAACAGTATTTTAAAGAATTATATTGATCGTAATACCGACACATTGAAAGGCACATATATTTTAAGTGTTGCCGAATTGGCGACTCTTTATCATTTCCCGTATATTGAAGTGAAAGCGCCGACAGTGAAGAAAACCGAATCAAAACGAGTGAGCGCGCCGGCCGGTCTTCCGGTCGAAGAAGGAATTGGACTTATTCCCGAGGAAATAGCGGAAGAAAAACCAAAGAAAGAAGAACGAATTCCTGTTGTTGATTATGACAATGATTATTTTGAAGAAAGATTCGCTCTCGACAAAACCGGAGAAAAAGACAAAGCGAGAAAAGAAAAAATAATTTCAAAGTTAAAAAAGAAAGAAGTCGTAAAAAAAACGGCGGGTACACTTCCGAAAAAAGCATCGACTGATAACAAGCGCGCGGAAAGCAAGTCAAAAGGCGCTCCGCCCAGAAATCTGCCGTTCGAATAATTATTAATCAAATCAAAAATGTCAAAAGACATTACAATTTTCGCTGAAACGAATTTTCGCAATGAGCGAAGAAGATTTGGCATCAAAGATGATGATCGCCGCCGGCACATGTATGTGATCGGAAAAACCGGCATGGGAAAATCCGTTTTGCTGGAAAATATGGTTTATTCTGATATTGTTTCCGGCAAAGGCGTCTGCTATGTTGATCCTCACGGAGACACAGCGGAAAAAATCGTGAATTGCATTCCCAGCAATCGCATCAATGATGTGATCTATTTCAATCCGGCTGACATGGATTTTCCGATCGCTTTCAATGTTCTGGAAAAAGTCGATCCGAAACACCGCCATTTGGTTGCTTCCGGACTGGTTGGCGTTTTCAAGAAGATTTGGGCGGACAGCTGGGGACCTCGTTTGGAATATTTATTGCGCAATTCCATTCTCGCTTTGCTGGATTATCCTGACAGCACATTGCTCGGAGTGAATAGAATGCTGGTGGACAATGAATACCGGAAAAAAGTCGTGGCAAAAATCAGCGATCCGGTGGTAAAAGCGTTTTGGCTGGATGAATTTTCAAAATACAATCAACAATTTTTGGTAGAAGCGATCGCGCCTATTCAAAATAAAGTCGGACAATTTCTTTCCACTTCATTGATTCGAAATGTTGTCGGACAGGTGAAATCAACTCTGGATCTGAGAAAGGTCATGGACGAAGGAAAAATTTTGATTTTGAATTTATCAAAAGGAAGAATCGGCGAGGACGCGTCCGGACTTCTCGGCGCCATGATCATTACGAAAATTCAGCTCGCAGCCATGAGCCGCGTGGATATTCCGGAAGAAAAAAGAAAAGATTTTTATCTTTATGTGGATGAATTTCAGAATTTCGCTACCGAGGCATTTGCCAATATTTTGTCTGAAGCGAGAAAATATCGTTTGAATTTAACCATTGCCCATCAATATATCGGTCAGCTGGCGCCCGGCCAATCCACCGTTGTCAGAGACGCTGTCTTCGGCAATGTCGGCACTTTGATTTGTTTTCGCGTGGGCGCGGAAGACGCTGATTTTCTGGTTCGGGAATTCACCCCGCAATTCACTGAGGAGGATTTGGTTAATTTGCCGAAATATAATGTTTATTTAAAATTAATGATTGACGGCGTTTCGTCTGATCCGTTTAGCGCGGGAACTTTGCCGCCGATTTCACTGACAACCAATTCCGAGTCCAAAGTGATCAATGTGACGCGAGAACGATATTCTCGATCAAGAGAAGTGGTGGAAGACAAGATTGCTCGCTGGAGCGGAATTGAAACCGAAGCCATGATTGAAAAGCTGGAAAAAGAATTGAAAGCAAAAAAAGAAAAAGATCTGGCAAAAAAGAAAATAGATTTTCTGAGCGGTATGCGCGGCGATTCCGAGGAAGAACCGGAAGAAGCGGTTGCCGAGAAACAAGTGTTGCCGGCCAGAGAAAAAGAATCTTCCGAAAAAAAAGAAGAAATTATAGAAATAGTGAAATGCAGCGGTTGCGGTCAGAAAACGAAAATAAATTTTGTTCCTGATCCGAAACGGCCGGTTTTTTGCAAAGAATGTTTGAAAGAATTTCGGCGCAAACAAGCGCTGGAGGAAAACGCCAAAAAAAGATCCGATTTTAGAGGAGAGAGCCGGCCGGCAAAAAGATATGAACCGCCGCGCCGAGAAATTTCATTGAACGATCTTCGGCCGCCGAGAAAACCATAAATAACTTTTCAAAAACAAAAAAGCTGTTCGCGCAGAGTCGTGAACAGCTTTTGATTCTAGAAAGTTTTTTTTCTGTTGATTTCATTTCCTCGACTGAAAAGGTTGCAAAGCCCGAGCTTCGGCCGCTGCAACAGCTCTTTCGGCAGGTCGAGCGTTTCGCCGAGCTGGCGCATGAGAATTTTTCTTCTTTTGTCAGCCGCTCTTTGCCCGAGCGGCAGATGCATCAGTTCGGGCGCGGCCGCCAGATATGGCAGTGCAACTGAAATTCCATACTTTGCCGCGAATCGATCCAGCGGTTCGATATGATCCGCATAAAGCCTTTGCCAGAATCCATCGAAAATTTGCCGCCGCTGATTTTCAATCGTCAGACTTGCGTCAGCCGTCACTTTTTTGGTTGATGTTGGCGAAACATGCGCCCAATATCCGCCCATGATTTCATCGATCGCGTCTCCGTTGATAACATGGGAAAATCCGTTTGCTTTCACCAGTTCAAACAAAGTTTCATAATTGTCCGCTCTTTTATATGAATCATCCAGAACACACACAACAGTCTCAATTCGTAATTTTCGCGCAATCATGTTTGCGAACACAATGTCAGGATGGCGTTTGCCGGCGCCAATGGTGAATGCGGTGAAGTTGACATTTTGCCGTGAGAGCAGGATAGCCAGAATTGAAGAATCCAATCCGCCGCTGAGTGCGAGCGCGTATTTTTCTTGATCGAAAAATTTTTCCTCGAAGAGACGCGCCATTTCCTGAATTTTTACTGTAATCAGGGAATCGAGATCAGCTGTATTCATCGGCCGTGGCGGATCAGCGAAAACGGATTTGAGCGCCAAGATTTCCCGCCAATCTCTCGGGTAAATTATGCCGGCCATGGGAAGTCCTCCTTTTGGCTGAATTTCAAAGGAACAAGTTTATTCCAAAGATTAACAGAGAATCGCTGAGAAGTCAATATCATCGTTTTATTGTTGCAGACTTGTAAATTTTCCGCAAATGTGTTAGATTATAATCATTACAACAAATTTATGGAAAAAATATTGCAACATTTTCATCACATTCATCACGAGGAAAATAATCATCGCGTTCACCATTGCGGCGGAGCGCATCCGAGTGTTGATTATGAAATTTGCCACTGCGCCTGCGGTTTGCACCGGATAGACAAGAAAATCGCAATCGGCCATAATTTTGATGAAAGTGAAGTGGAATTTGAATTTTTCGAGGAATGCGTTTGCGGTGGCTGGCATGTGGAATCGGGAAAAGAAAAAATAAGTAATAAACGATAATGGAAAAAATTCGTTTGCAAAAATTCATCGCTGACAGAGGAATAGCTTCCCGCCGAAAAGCCGAGGAGTTTATTCTTGCCGGCAGAGTAAAGGTGAATGGAAATCTCGTGAAAACGCTCGGCGCGAAAATTGATCCTGATCAAGATGAAGTTTTTGTTGACAACCGCAAAATTGACAGAGAACAAAGCAAAAAAATCGTTGTCATGCTGAACAAGCCGGCAGGCTATGTTTGCACCACTCGGCAATTTAAAAATGAAAAAAATGTTTTGGATTTGGTTGATTTATCCGAAAGATTGTATCCTGTCGGCCGATTGGACAAAAATACTTCCGGATTGCTCATTCTCTCCAATGATGGCGCGCTGGCCTTGAAACTGACGCATCCTCGCTATGAAAAGGAAAAAGAATATTGGGTGAAAGTGAACAAGCCGATTCCGTTCGAATCTCTGCAAAAATTGGCGCGAGGAGTCGAACTTGCCGATGGAATGACCCTTCGGGCAAAAACAAAGCCGGACACAGCTGATTCATTTTTTATTATTTTGAAACAAGGAAAAAAACGGCAGATACGCCGGATGTGTGCAGAAATCGGTTATCATGTTGTTGAGTTGAAACGAATCAGAATAAATAAATTATTATTGAAAGATTTGCCGGAAGGAAAATATAAAATTTTGTCGCCAAAAGAAATCGAATTGCTTTAAAAAAAATAAAAAAACAGGCGATTGCCTGTTTTTCGGTTTGAAAAAAGAGATTTAGAGACGAAGAGATTTAGAGAGTGAGAAATTGAAATTAGAACTTAATTGCTCAATCGCTTAATCTCTCGTTCGCGCGATCGAAAAGCAACTGAGTAATAAAGTAATTAAGGGAACGACTAAAATCTCTCAATCTCTCAATCTCTAACCCGTTTAATCTCTCAACCGCCTAATCGCAAGTAACTGAGTATCAAAGTAATTAAGGGAAAGACTAAAATCTCTCAATCTCTTAATCTCTAACCCGTTTAATCTCTGAATTTCTCAATCAAAATGTTTAAACAACCGCACTTCATTTTCCTGCAAAAATCCTTTGCTTCTCAATTCCTCCTGCTCATCTTCCGGCAGAAATTCAAATCCCATGTTCAGATGAGATTGAATTGAAAGAGTATTATCATTTCTGATCGTGGCGAACAAAGTTTTCAATTTATATTTTTCCGCCAGCGCTGTTTCCGCTTTTTCCGCCATTCCCATTCCTCGAAATTCCGGAGCTGTCAAAACTTGAACAAACCCGGCTTTATCATTGTTTTTCAGCGGAACAAATCCCACAACTCCTATTTTTTTTTCTCCTCTGACAACAGTGTGATAAATTATTTTCCTATCCGGCGCCAGCAATTCTTCATGTCCGGGCGTTGAATAAAAAAAATCTTCATCAAATTCAGCCAATGTAATGTTTGTTGAGTTCATATTATTGAGTAATGGAGTAATAAAGTAATTAAGGGCACGCCTCAATCTCTTAATCTCTTAATCTCTTAATCTCTCAATCTCTCAATCTCTAATTCTCTAAACCGTTCAAGCACTTCAAATCCGTTTGAATAAAAAATTTTTTCAATAACCGTTTTCGCTTCTTCATCATCAGGATAAATATTATGAATCGCCGTTAGCAATGCTTTCAACGAACCCAATAGCCAGCGGTCGAGTTGTTTTTGGCTTTTTTCCAATTCAGGCAAATCTTCAGACGTCGCGAATTTCATTTTTCCCTGCTCGAATTTTGTTTCAATTCTCATCGCGTCAAAAGGAGCGTCAGAGCCGAAAATCAATTTGTCAGCGCCGTCATGAGCGAGCGCGAATTCGAAAACTTTCGGATCTGTCACAGTGGAAGTCTCGCAATAAACATTGGGCAAAGCTAAAACTTCAGCCAGCGCTTTGCGGGAATTGGGCGTTGCCAGTCTGGCCAGACCCATGTGCGCCAGAACGAATTTGGTATTCGGATAATCGGCGGAAAGTTTTTTCAATTCATCCAAGTGATTGTATAAATGCCGGGGCAGATGCATGACGATCGGCAGTTCGCGTTCATCCGCGATTTGCAATATTTTTTCCGGCAAAAGTTCGTTTTCTCCGATCAAGCTTTGCGCTTTTTCTTTGCTTGTGGTCGGATACGCTTTTAATCCCCGATAAAAACCGGAGCGCAGATTTTCCGCGGTTTCTTTTATTGTTTCAGCGTTGAAATTATTTACAATCAGAAAAGGAATGAATCCGTCGGCTGATTCTTTTAAGTTTTTCCTGATATAATCATCAACTTTTTTGTAATCAACATTGCTGTGCGGAATGGCGAAAACAACTTTTTGCACTTTGCGCGCCGGCGACCGCGTCAGCGCTCCGCTCAGAATCGCATTGTGGCGAAATAAACTTTCCATTTCATGATGATTGAAAACATCGCCCCATTCCTCGGTTTTCGCGCTTTCTTTTACTGATTCGATCGGACCGATGTGAGAATGGAAATCAATTATCGTTTCCGGCAATTGTTCGATTATTTCCTTTAATTCTTCTTTTTCTTTTTCTGAGAATGGAAACAAATATTTGCGGACATTGTCATGTTCGACGGCTGTAATTGTAGGTTTTTCGTAAGTTTCTTTTTTCATAATCATTGTAATTAGTCATTTAATTATACCATGAGAGCCGAAATCAAGGCAAAATTTCATCAAAAGTTAAATTTTTGATATAATTAAATCGGAAAATAAAATTTGATTATGAAAATAAAATTTTGCGGCGCAGCTCAGTCTGTCACCGGTTCTCGGCATGTGGTCGAAGCGTGCGGAAAGAATATTCTCTTGGATTGCGGCATGGTTCAGGGCGGAGGCAGAGATAATGCCAGAAAGCAAAATACGAATTTTTTGTTTGAGCCGAAAGAAATTGATTTTGTTATTATTTCGCACGCGCATATTGATCATGTCGGCATGCTCCCTCGGCTGGTAAAGTTCGGTTTTCGCGGACAGGTTTTTTGCACAGCCGCGACGCGAGAATTGGCCGAAGTAATGCTCTTGGATTCATCGCATATTCAAAAGCAGGACGCGGAATTTGTCGGAAAAAAATCGGGAAAAAAGATTGAACCTTTATTTGATGACATTGATGTGCGAAAAACAATGAAGCTGTTTTCCACTTTTGAATATTTCCAGAAATTCAGAATAACCGAAGGCGTCTGGGCCACATTCTATGATGCCGGACATGTGCTCGGCTCATCAATTGTCGCGCTGGATGCAAAGGAAGAAGGCGAACAAAAAAGATTGGTTTACACCGGCGATCTCGGACGCAAATATTTGCCGATTTTAAATGATCCTTATCAGGTTGATCACGCTGATTTTCTGATAATTGAAAGCACTTATGCCGGACATTTGCATGATTCTTTTTCCAATGTGCGCGAAGAATTGGAATATATTGTTAATGATGTGGTGAAAAGAGGCGGAAAAATAATTATTCCCGGATTTTCCCTGGAAAGAACGCAAGAATTGGTTTATGTTCTGCATGAACTGTACAACGCGAAGAAAATTCCGGCGATTCCGATTTTCGTGGACAGTCCGCTGTCTTCTAAAATATCAAAGATTTTTGATAAATATGTTGATTATTATGACAATGAAACCTATCGCGCTTTTCTCTCGAAAAAACAAAGCCCGTTCAATTTCAAAGAAATAAAATATATCGAGTCAGTCGAAGAATCAAAAAAGCTGAATCATTTTGAAGGTTCGTGCATAATAATTTCCGCTTCCGGCATGTGCGAAGCCGGCCGAATCCAGCATCATTTGAAATCTCACATGACTGATCCGAAAAATTTGATTCTCATTGTCGGTTTCATGGCGCAGGGCACGAGAGGCAGGCAAATAGTGGAAGGCGCGCGAAAAATCAGAATTTTCGGACGGCTCTATCCGCTCAGAGCCGAGGTTGTCGTGATGAACGCGTTTTCCGCGCACGCCGACAAAATTGAATTGCTGGAATATGTGAAAAATATCAATGATTTGGAAATAATTTTCATTGTTCATTGCGAAGAAAACGAATGCATGATAATGCGCGACAATCTTCACAATATTTTGAAATTCAAGGGAAAAGCGGAAGTGGTTGATCTGGGCGAAGAATTCGATCTGTCAAATGAAGGTCTGGCCGCCAGATACGGCACGCGAAGAAAACAATATATTGAAATGATGGGAAAATTAAAAGAAAAAGTTTAAATAAAAATAAAAATTGATTATGGATAAAAAACTGGTTCAAGTTTACAACAAAATAAAATCAATCGAAATTCAAGGAGCGACCAATGTGGCGCTCGCCGTTGCCAATGCTTTGAAAAATTACGGCAAAACATTGAAAGCGAAAAACAGCCGAGACTTTGTTCGAAAAATAAAATCAGCCGGAAAATATCTGGTTTCAGCGCGCGCCACAGAGCCGATGGCGGACAATGTCACTGAATTCGCAATATTTTATTTGAAAAGAAATATTGACATGCCGGTCGGCGAATTGAAAAACATTCTCAATGAATCGCTGTCGTATTTTTTCGCGCTGGCAAAGAAAAACGAAGCCAATATTATCAATTCCGGAGAAAAATTAATCAAATCAAAATATAGAATTTTCACGCATTGCCATTCTTCCACTGTAATAAAAATTTTGCAGTCAGCGAAAAAAAACAAAAAGAATTTTCAAGTTTTTCAGACGGAAACGCGGCCGCTCTATCAAGGAAGAAAAACAGCGGACGAGCTGGTGAAAGCGGGAATTAAAGATACTTTAATAGTTGATTCCGCCGGCGCATCGGTTCTGGCTCAAGAAAAATTCGACCTGCTTCTCCTCGGTGCGGACGCTATCGCGCGCGACGGATCCTGCGTCAACAAAGTCGGCAGTTTCGGCTTGGCGCAAATCGCGTTTTTAAATAAAATTCCGGTTTATATAGCGACGCAAGCATTGAAAATAAATGAAGACGCGAAAAATCTGAAGGCAATAAAAATGGAAATGCGGGACGCAAAAGAAATTTGGGAAAAAGCGCCGCGCGGTTTGAAAATTTTAAATCCCGCGTTCGACAAAATTCCGGCGGAATTCATTTCCGGCTACATTACTGATTTTGGAATTATAAAACCGCAAAGATTGTTCAAGAAAATAAAAAGAAATTACAAATTTATTTTTTAAGGAAAAAATTTCAATGAATAATGAGGTTGAGGAAAAGGCAATCGCCGTTTCAGCGGAAAAGAAAATGAAAATTCTGGAGAATAAGTTTGAATTGTTTTTAATGGGAAAGCGAAGCGGAGATTTTTTCTTGGGAAGAGAAAGCTTTTGTGATAAAATTGAAGTATTGGGAAAAATTTTAAATTTAACTGATATTTTTGTTCCTGAGCTGGATTTCATGAGGAGAACGGTTCGCGTTCCGTTTGATCGGCGAGAAAATGGAAAACAAGTGAATGCGCGAACCTTGGAAAACGCCGACGGATTGATTGTTTTTTTCGATGAAGCGAAAAAAAATGGTTTTCAGTTGAATAAAATCGCTCTCTCCGCCACCAATGCCGATTGTCCGTTTATCATCGGATTTGATTCTGAGAAAAACGCGCTTTTCTCTCTTCATTCAGGATTGAAATGCCTGCACAAGACGGGAGAAAAAGAAAACCAAACGGTTTTCAAAAAATTAATTGAAGAATTCGGATTGAATCCGAAAAATCTGAAAATATTTGTTACGGCCGGCATTCAAAAATGCTGTTATGGCAGAAATGATGAAGTTTTTCCCGATGTTTTTGCCGAATGGGGCGATGAATTTCGTTCCATCGCCACAAACGGATCGCGCGCCGGACAAACTTCTCTGGATTTGAGCGGATTGATCGAATTCGATTTGCATAGATGCGGCGTAGCAAAAGAAAATATTATTGTTGACAAGACTTGCACTTGCTGTGACGGGAAATATTGGAGCAATGTGAATGGCGATAAACAAAGAAATTTGATAGTTGTGCGAAAAATCAGCGATTAAGCGACAACGGAAACTAACTAATTGCAGGAATATGAAAGAAAGCGAACGAACTTTTACGGCAAACGGCGGAACGAAAAAACAAAAAGAACCGATTGCAAAAACAACTTTCATGGAAAAATTGCGCAGGCATAAGCGCGACATTATGGCCGGCGTTTTGTCGGCGCTGATAAATTACGGACCGATTTTTCTGAGTGAACATTCGGACGACATCAGTTCAAATGTCAGCCGCGCAAAGAAACAGATTGCGTATTCTCTGAAAGATTGGTCTGGAGAGTTGTCAAAATACGCCAAAGAAGTGAAGAAAAGCTTGAAAGCTGAACTGGAAAAAAGTGAAAAGTTTGAAGATGTTGATTTGCTAAAATTCTTTTTGCTATCAGAGCTTGCCGAAGGAGCGGATCCGTCCGATTATGAGGACGCGCTTGAGATTTTCAACGAAGATGTCGAGAAATTCAAAAAAATGTCAAAGACCGAACCGATGATCAAAGTATTGCATGAAATGACTCAGGAATCAGGCCGCCATGTCAAAAGCAGCAGTTATCTGACAAAGTTGCTGGTCGAGAGACAAGGGAATTGCGAAGCGCGGGCAAAATTGATGATGTCATTCATGCAAGCGGTTTATCCGAAAGCAAAGATCAAACTTCAGCGCCTTTCAAATCATATTTTGGTTATGGCGCCGGTGGCGGATTCTTATTATGCGCTGGAAAAGCCGACGCCGAGAAAAATTGAATTCAAAGATATGCAAGATACTGTTTTGTATGATCCCGACGTTTTTATCAAATTATATCTGAAACATGAAGTTCAGGGCAGTCGTGTAATTTCGGGAAAAAAAGTAAAGAGCGAATCAGCTCCGCCGAGCGACACTTATTTTCATTTTCCTCCTGTCGAGGGAATTAAAGCGAGTAGCGGCTCAAATGAAACCGAGGCAAAGGAGACTCGATATGAATACAAACCGCCTAGAATGATTCGATTCTCGTTTTCTCCGCCCAAAAGTGAAAAAGCCGGAACCGAAGCACCTGAAGCTGAATCCGAAAACAAGGTTGAATCGAAAAAATTTGAAATAACCGATGAATTTATCATGCGCGCGATCGTTGATAATGAAGTAAAGATTTATTCAAAAGAAGTGATAAATCCGGAACGATTGAAAGAATTTGAGGTGGATAACTACTTTTTTCTCGAATCGAACATCACTGATTTTAGCTTCCTTGATAAACAAAAGCAATATGACTTTATTTCGCTTCCCGGTATTTCCAAAATTAGTTTTGAGACATTGCAAGGTATTCATTGTACCTCTTTAGGATTGACTGACACCGGTATGCAGACCGCTGATTTGGAAAAATTAGCCGGTTCTGAGATTGAGGTTCTAAATCTCACTAAAAATCACATTATTGATTATTCATCTTTGGAGCGAATTAGCGGATTAATGAAGTTGGATGTCACACTGAATGACAAGAGTGGATTGGCAACTCTTCCCGTCCATAAACTGCCTCAACTTTTGATGTTGGATATAGGTGGAACCGGTGTGGACAATTCCGTGTTAGCCAATCTCAAGAGTGATTCCGTTAGAATATTGTTGATGAATTCAACAAAGGGAATTTCCGCATTCTCGATTCTGGTTGAAAATATGCCGAACATTGAAGAACTGAATCTTTCCTATCGCTGGCGTTCTGGAAATGATCCGAAGGAATTGCATTTCCTGAATAAGTTGCCGCATCTTAGAGTTTTGAACTTGGAACATAATGATTTAACAGCATCCGAGTTGAAATTTTTAGAGGATAATAAAACCATTGAAGATCTTAATTTAATGGGAAATGATTCTTCCGGAGTGATAGCGATGATTGAGTCAATGCCGCAGTTAAAGCGTTTATTAATTAATAGTCCCGAAGATCATCCGCCCGATATTACAGAGAATATTTTCAAACGAATAAGAAGCGGAGCTCTGAGCTTGAAAGTGAATGGCGGCGCAGTTGTGGCTTTGCCTGATGGTTCATGGACAGTACAAGAAAGAGAGAATTGAATTAATAAATTATTGATAATTTAAATATGTCTCATGTCAGCTACATAAATTTATCTTTTCATCCTGATTACAAAAAAGAATTGGTAGCGACGTTTTATTTGGAGCCGGCGGGAAAATTCAATGAAGCGGCCGAAGCTGTCGCGGGCGAGAGTTCCATCGGTTCCTGGACTGATCTTTCAACATTGAAATTGTCTGTGGCAAAAAGATTGAAAGCAACGGTTTTCTATTTGAATGAAAAACAAAAAATAATAAAAATCGCGTATCCGCTTGAATTGTTTGAGCTTGGAAGTATTCCTCAGCTCTTGTCAAGCGTTGGCGGAAATATTTTTTCCATGAAAATGGTGAAAAATTTAAAATTGATTGACATTGAATTCCCGGAAAAATATATCAACAGTTTTCAAGGTCCGGCGCTGGGAATCGCAGGAATCAGAAAAGCATTGAAAGTAAAAGATCGGCTGATTTTGGGCGCCATTATAAAACCGAAAGTCGGACTGAATCCCGATGAGCAGGCGGAACTTTCCTATGATCTCTGGAGAAATGGAATCGATCTGATCAAAGATGATGAAAATCTGACCAGCTTGTCATTCAACAAATTCGAAGAAAGAGCGAAAAAAGTGCTGGCAATGCAAAAAAAAGTGGAAAAGGAAACCGGGAAACGAAAAATTTACGCCGCGAACATTACCGCGCCGCCGGACATAATGCTCGAAAGAGCGAAATTGGTAAAATCTCTGGGCGGACGCTGTGTTATGGTTGATATCATTTCCACGGGATTGGATAATGTGCAATATTTGCGTAAACAAAATTTGGGAATGATCATTCACGGACATCGAGCCGGACACAGCGCATTCACCAGAAATCCGCGGCATGGAATTTCCATGCTGGTAGTCGCAAAACTGGCGCGCCTGGCCGGAGTTGATCAGGTTCATACCGGCACTGTTGTCGGAAAAATGGAAGGCGACGCTGAATCGGTTCTGAGAATCAACGAATTGTTGCGCGAAGATTGGAATGATTATCACGCGCTTCGGGAAAATTGGTCAAAATTAAAACCATGTCTTCCCATCGCCTCAGGCGGACTTCATCCGGCGCTCTTGCCGAAATTGGTTTCAATTCTGGGAAATAATCTGATCGCGAATTTCGGAGCCGGACTGCACGGACACCGAGACGGTTCATCCGCCGGAGCGCGCGCCTGCTCTCAAGCGGCCGAAGCGATTGCCGCGAATATTGATTTGAAAGAATATGCTCAGACTCATTCTGAATTGAAAGAAGCGCTGGAGCAGTGGGCTGATGTTCGGTATAAGTATAGACGATAGAGATTTGGAGATTTAGAGATTTAGAGATTGAGAAATAACTGAATCTCTCAGGCGCTTTCGACGTTTATAAGAGACTAAGAGATTTAGAGATTCAGAAATAACTAAATCTCTCAGTCGCTCAATCGCTTAATCTCCTCGTCGTCTAATCTCTTAAAAATAAAAACACTTATGGCATTCTATTTAAAATGTAAAAATCTCGACATATCCACAGGCGGAAAATCAATTATTTTATTAAATGAAAAAGAAGCCGGGTATTATGGAATGAATCCGGGCGACAAAGTGACTTTGTCGTGGAGCAAAAAGAAAAAAATTGTCGCCACTGTTGATCTTTCCGCCAAAGCGGTAAAACCCGGAGAAGTCGGACTGTTCGAAGAAGTCTGGCGAAAAAAAGAAATCGAAGACGGAGCAATCGTGGAAGCTGTTTTGGAATCTCGTCCATTGTCAATTGAAACATTGAAGAAAAAGATGTTGGGAAAACCGGTTTCTTATGAAGAAATCTATTCGGTTATTCATGATATTGCCGAAGGTCGGCTGGGAGAAGTGGAAACAACCTATTATGCCATGAGCAGTTTTGTAAAGCCGTACAGCGATCAGGAATTATATTATGTGGCAAAGGCAATGGCGGAAACCGGCGAGAAATTCAATTTGAAAGTAAAAGTCGTTGACAAACATTCTGTCGGCGGATTGGCCGGGAATAGAATAACTCCGATTGTTGTGGCGATTGTCGCGTCTTGCGGAGTTTATATTCCAAAGACCTCCTCCCGAGCAATCACATCGCCCGCCGGAACAGCTGATGTAATGGAAGTACTTTGTCCGGTGCAGTTTAGCCTGCCGCAAATAAGAGAAATTATAAAAAAAACAAAAGCCTGCCTCGTCTGGGGCGGAGGTTTGCACATGGCTCCGGCGGATGACAAGATTATCAAGGTTTGCCGGCCGCTGGCGCTCGAATCGTTTGACAAGATGATAGTGAGCATTTTGGCGAAAAAAGTTGCGACAGGTGTTGATTATCTGGTAATTGATATTCCGGTTGGAAGCACTTGCAAAGTCTCTCACATGAAAGACGCGAAGAAAATCGGAAAAAAATTCGTTATGCTCGGAAAAAAGTTCGGTATGAAAGTTCAAGTGGTTATCACCCGCGCGAATGAACCGGTGGGCAGGGGAATCGGACCGGCGCTGGAAGCGCGCGATGTTCTCAGAGTCTTGCAACAACACAAATACCGGCCGCTTGATCTGGAATTAAAAGCGGTGAAACTCGCCGGAATATTGCTCGAATTAAAAGGCTATTGCCGTAAAGGAAAAGGAAGAAAGATTGCCGAAGAACAAATAAAAAACGGCAAAGCCTGGAATAAGTTAAATCAAATTATCGTAGCGCAAGGCGGGAAAAAAGATATAAATTCAGAGGAAGTGATGCAAGAAATTCAGCGTTATGAAATTCACGCCAAAAAGTCGGGCGCGATTTATTCGATCAACAATCGAGCCATCAATGAAGTCTGCATGAACCTCGGCGCTCCGCTCGACAAATATTCCGGCATTCATACGCATGTCAATTTCGGCGACAAAGTGAAAAAAGGCCAAAAGCTTTTCACCATGTACACCAGCAATGAAGAACGGCTGAAATTGGGAATTTTGGCTGCCAATCAAAATATTATTTTTCATATCAAGTAGAAAACCGGGAAATCCACAAGCCTGTTGCAGGGGAAAATAGGCTGTGCTAATATATAACAGATAATTAAAAAATTAATAACTTAAAATCTATGTCAGAAGGAAGTACTTCCAAAACAAATTTTTTGTTAGGATTTTTCATCGGAATGGCGGTCGTCTCGGTAATCGGATTTTTTGTCTTGCTCATTGTTGTCTTCAGCAATGGCCAGCCGGTGGATCTGGCGGCAAAAGCGCAGGCTATTGATGAACAAGTTGTTGATGATGGCGCCGGAGTATATAATGAAGTTCCGCCGGTGACAAATGAAGATTATTTTGAAGGAGGAGAAAATGCCTCGGTTGTTGTAATCGAATACACTGATTTTGAATGTCCGTATTGCTATAGACATTATGAAACAACCAAACAATTGGTGGAAGCATATGGAGATAAAATTAAATTGGTTGTCAGACATTATCCTCTGCCATTCCACGCAAACGCGCAAAAAGCGTCTGAAGCGGCGGAATGCGCGGGAGAGCAAGGGAAATTCTGGCAGATGTATGATGCGCTCTTTGCCGCTAACAATGCAAAGGACATGAGCGTGGACAAGTGGAAAGCAACTGCAAAAACATTGGGAATGAATACGGCGAATTTCAATGATTGTCTGGATTCGGGAAAATACGCCGACTACATTCAGCAAGTTGCTGCCGCTGGCGCAGGCGCCGGCGTAGAGGGAACTCCCGCAACATTCATCAATGGAAATTTCGTGAGCGGAGCAGTTCCGTTCGACTCTCTGAAAGAAGCGATTGACGCATTATTACAATAAGAAAAACAAAAGCCTCGCGATAGCGGGGCTTTGCTGTTTCAGTTATTGGAAATGTTCATTGATTTTTGATACACTGAAATCAGATCAAGAATAATACCGTAGTTCGTTTTTTATACACAATCTTGTTCATTATACGAAAACATTTCGCATAAGAACGAGTTATGTGCCATAGTGAAAAGCCAAAAAATTGAAATTTTTTGATATTTTTGGTAATTTACTCTTTGTCTTAGGTAAAACACCTATAAACTTATTAACTAAGCAAAAACAATATGTTTAGAAAAATATTTGAAGATCTAAGAAATCATTTAACATCCGAAGAGTTTGATAAGCTCAACAAAGGATTAAAAGAAGAATCTCTTCAGAATGCGAGAAACCGTCTTGGCTTACCAGAAGATGCTACTGAAGAACAGATCCGTGCCGAAAAGCAGGATAGAGGCAGAAAATTTTTAGCAGCTGAACGTGGCTTACCAGAAGATGCAACTATGGAAGAGATAAGAGCTGTTCAACATGAAAAACACCGCAAGAGATCAGCTGCAAAATTAGGTTTACCAGAAGATGCGACATGGGATCAAATACACGAAATACTAAAAAAAGACAAAGAGTAAATTACCAAAATATAGTGACTACCCTTCGGGATAGCCACTGCTTTTCACTACAGCACATAACAGCACGATATCCGATTCGCGCTTGGCTAACGCCAAATGCTCACCCAAATTTTCACTCCACTGCGTTCCGTGAAAACTTCGGATATCGGCGACGTTAGCTGAAATTTTAAAATTTATTTATGCCTGAAAAATATAATAATCCGTCGCCCCCAGAAAAAAAAGGTGGATTTTACAGCGACATGGTTCGGCGGTATGAAACAGAAGTAAATCGCTTTGT
>Ga0180007_10001553_pt1 | contig 30674 bp, 52 predicted proteins | sample MM_PC_MetaG_FD_121122 | JGI IMG/M metagenome (GOLD analysis project Ga0180007, IMG submission 121122) | Groundwater microbial communities from the Aspo Hard Rock Laboratory (HRL) deep subsurface site, Sweden - MM_PC_MetaG | ecosystem: Environmental > Aquatic > Deep subsurface > Groundwater... | reverse complement strand
TGGCGCTGCTGTCCCGATGCCGACGTTGCCGTTGGTTGGAGTTATAGACAAATACGGGGAAGAATCTAAATCAAGATTTGGACCAATAGCAAATTTTTCCGTGCCACTTAATCCTATATAGACAACCCCTTCTGTATTTTTGAACTGCATATTTGCTGCCGTACCAGTAGACCTTTCTAAAATTAGAGGGTTTGCATTATTGCCATAGATATGAAGTAATGTTCCAGGTCCAGTCGTCCCAATACCGACGTTGCCTGCAAAATAACCTTTCCCTGTGCTATCCACCGTAAACTTCCTTACACCGTCTAACTTGTAGTCAATTACCTTTAATTTTGACGGATCAATTATCACGCTGTCGCCGTCTGCGTCATAATACTTCGCTCCCTCGCTTATCATTGTGGTCAAGGATATCTCGTCGCTGAAGTACGCTTTCGGCAGGCTTATTACCGTGTACTTGGATTTCAGGTATACGCTATCTTCTACATTCCCGAAGTGGATTTTTGGGCTGCCATAGAGGCCTTCTTGCGCTTGAATTGAACCCACTAAAAATAATAATATAATAATAATTAATCGCATTTTATGCCTCCAAATTAATCTTTATAACCAATAATACGAGTCCATAATTTATTGGACTGGGCACCGACTTCAACTAATTTGATGCCCCATACGTCGATAACTCTTAGGGTCGAAAAAGAAACTATATCAGTATCGGCAATATTTATTTCACTATAATCCCCGTCCGTTTGGAGCGAATCAACCAAAGTCCATAACCAGCCTAATTCAATGCCTCGATAAAGGCCATAGTAAATTAAGACGTGAGTATCTGCTCCGTCTACTGAGTCAACGCCGCACATAACCGTTTGCCGGGCTTGGACACCTTCATTCTTAAAACCTATACTTTGCAATGTGTCAGCCCTGCTTGCGATTGTATGAACATACATAATTTGCCCCGCTGCGCTATCCAATTTCACGCTGTCAAGCGGAACAGTCATATTTACTGCACTGTAATTTCTGAAAAAAATCGTATTCGTTGTATAAGTCAAATACGACTGACTTAACCCAACCGAAGCCAGCATCAAAATGATAAAGTACTTTTTCATTATTTCACCTCTATTTTTACATCGTTAAAAGTCAATATTACATAGTCCGAAAAATACACCGTTGAAAATTGTGCCAACGGCGGAACTATTATTTTGCCATAATTTGGAATCGTGACATCTTTTAAATTTTTAACGGCTGTCATGGCCTTGTCAAAGACATCCAAATAAATATCGTTTTTAGCATTTAACACGAATTCAGGTTGAATATCAAGTATTGACATTGTATGAATTTTCGCCCCGCCGGATAACCCTGTGAATTTTAAAGTAAAACTATTATTGACAAGAGCCTGAGGAAATTGGCCGAGTTCAATGTTGAACCATTTGTCAGCCGGGATGTACTTAAACCCACCGGCGATAATAATTGCTTTTATGTTAGTGTGCAGCGTTTTAAATGTCATCGGCCTATCACAATCGGCTTATATTGTATAGCATCCTCTTGAACCGTATCTATAAGGTAACTGAGCGCAACCTCATTTGCTTGCTTGAAATACACCTCAGCCAATTCAGTCATATTATTCGCGATTAAAATATCCGAAATGGTAATATAAACAATCTTCTCCAATATCGGCTTATCTTGCGGACTATCATTAATTGTGTCCAATAGCGTAGCCAAATCTTCTTCTGTAAGGGCTGGATTCTTGACTCGTTCAATGGCTCGGATTTCACGATATACTTTACGCTTCGCCCCGGCAATTTCTTCAGTAAAATCGTCGTCCGTACTGTGAAGAAAATATTGTGTAATATCCGCCCGAACGCTAATCAAGTCAGCGTCTACGACTGTTATGTTATCTAATACGGCCATTAAACATGCACCTTTTTAAATATGCTAACCACGTCAGCCCCGGCCAATACTTGGAACTCAAAAGCTGTTAGCTCAACAAGCTGACCTTCTTTTAGCGCAAACCTTTTGCCAATTATTTCACATTTCCAAGGCTTTTTGGCTATTGCTGTTATTAGTTCTTTTGAGTCTTTTTCCATAGCCTTTTTAACTTTTCGCATTTTTTACCTCTTTTATTTAATAAAAAGCGGCCAGGCAACCCGGATAAAAACCCGACCGCTTTCGTTTCCCTGGCGGAGGAAGAACTTTTAGACGTTATCACCAAAACCAGATGCGGAAGTAAGAACCCACAACGCATCCTGGTCAACGATTAAATACTTAGTGACCGCATACCAGCCGACATTGATAAGCCTATTCAACTTATCTCCAGCAGGCGCGTATACCAAATGAGGTGCGAGCGAAGTCGCTTTCCCGATAGCATTCCTTCCTAGAAACAAAGTATGATAAGTATCACAGACATCAGCTCCTGCATCTGCATTTATTGACATCCCCGCTGTCGAAATCCAACGAAACCCCTTATACATCCCGATTTCATTTTTTAACAACATATCAGGCGAGGCATATTTCAATACAGCTTCGAAGCCGTCTATCCGTTTGATTTCAGAGGCAACGTCCGGATGACAGACTGCAATATAAGCGTCACCATCGAAACGCTGAATATTAGATCGGTAAAGGCGATTATGAACATATTCCAGATCAGCATCGGTCGGAATGTCAGCGGCTACAATAGCAGCTTCACTTGCGGCACTGTTAGCAAGGCGGATGTTTGTTCCGGCTTCACCTGCAATGCAACCCAAAGCGTTCATCGTCTCAACCATCTGAGTTGCGACTACTTTAGCGGCTCCCAGATCGGCTTTCCCGCCTGTCTGCAATGAAGCCAGACGAGTATTAGTTACAACGTCACCATATTCCAGCGGAGTCAGAGTCACTTTAGTGTCACTCATTGAACTCGGTGTAACATCGGTTCCATCGGTTAAGGGTGTTGTGGCTTTTGATAATTTTGCGTATTTGGTAATATCAATGCTCTTTGCTCCGATGTTTTCTACGTGGTCAACGAACTGGTCAACTACAATCCGGTCAGCGGATGCCACTAAAAAGGCCTGTCCCATTAAAGCAATCACGCTGTCATCAAATGCTGCGGCTGTACTTATTGCCATGATTAAACTCCTTTACTATAAATTCTCTTCCGCTTGTATGGCTTCGATTTCAGCCATTGTTTTAGCGGCGCTAATTTTGTCCAGGAGACTTTGGTTTTTACCATCGACCGGCTTATCGTCGGTATCAACTTTTTTAATGTCACCGAAATAAGCTAAATTATTCAGCTTATCCAATTCGACGATGTTTTTTTCAAGCTGAGCATCTGTCATTTCTTCAATCTTCTCAGGTACGTCAAACAATCCTTTAGCCTTCTCAAAATTAGAATGAGCTTTAATAATTTCAAAAGATTTTAAAAAACCTGCTTTTCTGGAAGCCATTGACTTAGTTTTAAAATCCCTTAAACTATCAAGCTCTTCTTTTGAATTATCAGCGGCGGCGGCGGTTTTTAATTCGTCACGCTCAAGACTGGTGTCTTCCAAATCTTTTTTAAGCTGACGAATCTCTAACTTGCGGCCTTTAGATTCGCTCGACGCATTCTTAGCGTCATCAATTAATGACAGAACGGCGGTTTTGATTTTACCAAGTGTCCCATTAATTTTTTCGGCTGTCTCACCATCTACTTCTGCGAGCACCTGCTCAACTAACTCATTAATTTCCATCTGGGTCTCCAGTTAAATTTTACGTTTTTTAAATATAAACGCATAAACACACATTTTTAAAATTTATTTTTTATCCACTTCCTTAAACAAACATTGACAGCCCACATTACACTCAGTCCTGCCCTCTCTCGGTAAACCATAGCCCAGATCGCGCCACTCACTAATCGTTCTGGGTTCTTTACCTGCCAAAGATAAACAATCAGAACAATGCGACGTTTTAACGCTGCCGAGCACCCAAGCGAAATCAGAGTTAGGATTTTTTTCTGCATGTAAATTTGAAGGTTTTGCAACTAAATCCTTTCCCATCTCCGCCAACTTGCGGTTTTGCTTATTTAACCAAGCCTTTGCCGGGCCTTCACCTGCTAAAAATTCATTTAAAACGATTTGCTTTGCCTCTTTAGCCGTAGCTCCTGCGAATATACGTTTCTTAATATCAAGCTGAATACTTTGCAAAAGGTAATCAGTCTCAAGCTGCATTTCCTCAATTATTAAAGCTATCTGAGTTTTAACCTTGTCTCCGGTTACTTTAAAGCCTGGCATTCTGTTTCCTTATCCAACTTGCAAGATCAGCTTGCGTCTGTTTCATATATTCCTTTTGCATACGCGCCTCAAATAAACTGGCTACCGGGATCCCAAAAATACCTGAATATTTTTTTTTTTTTTTTTTTTTAGTATGCCAAGCGAATAAATCCTCGAAAGTCGGCGGATTCTTATATTTACTCGTATGTGTTTTCTTGCTGGCAAATATAGAAGCTTCCATTCTGCCTGCCTTAGACTCAAAACCGCTCCGTCTTAATTCTCCGGTATGCACTAACCAATGGTTAAATCCTTTTCGTTTAGCAGTAGACGGCTCATTTCTTGGCGCATCGTCCTCATCAATACCGCGCTTCTGTGTTATTAACGATTTGTATTTACGAATGAATGTCTTGACCTCTTTTGCGAAAAATGCAGTGAAGTCATATCTTAATCCAGCCATTTTAATCCCAACTTAAAGCCGCTGTCAACCATACTTGTTGCAAACTGTTTGAGCTGCTTATTTATATAACCCTGAGCCTTATCAGTAGCCCCGTATTTAGCAACGGCAATCTTAACTATCTTTTGCCATTCAATCTGATGCTTTGCTATCAGAATAACTTGCAGCTTTATAAGCGCATTAATTTCCAAGGTCTATGTTATCCTTTTCATCCGGCTCAATTATTGAAATACTCATCGCCTGCATTAAATCCTTTGTATCGCCTAAATTTTTCTTTATCTGGTCAATAGCCGATTTCTCATTTAATTCAGGATTTTTTTGCATCATAAAAATAACCGGGGAACTCGTCCCATCTTCCCATTTAAGCCGTTCCAAATCGTAGTCGCCTTTCTCATCCGCTACCATGTTTGGCTGCTGGTAATCAAGCGAAAGCCCTTTCATCACCTCGGTTGAAATCTTCTCTTTGCGATAATAATTATTAACCTCAACAAGTGTGGTAAGTAACTGGTTGTCATAATATCGGACAACATTTATATCCTTCGCCCAGCGTTGTAATAATGGCTCAGTCTTTAATTTAATCGCAATCCCAGACAAGTTAGCGGATACTGACGATTTGATAATATTGTCTATTGAATGCGTATTTGAGACAATATCGGTTAGATTTTCGATCAACTTTATTACATCGTCGTTATATAAATTTACCGATAAGATTTTCCCGTCTGGATTTGACGAAGAGTCGAAACCACCCTCTTTGAAAAACGGATGTCGAACGCCTGATTTTAATTGACCTTTTTCGCCGGTAGTTCCTTTAGGGTCGAAATTTAAAAGCAATATTCGAATGCTCTCGGTTATAGTGTCATCAGTGCAGACGGTTAGCAGTAAATTTATAGCCCGGACAAGCTCAACTATTGAATCCATCCCGTTGCCCCAAAAGAAATTATTTGTAAGCCTATAATGATAATCGATGAAAGGCCAATAGCCGGGACCCTTAGTATCTTGATTTTCGCCGACTTTATATTTAGTCTGAGCTTTTATGTCTAATTTATCCGCGTCGAATTCCGGCTTCTTCTTAGTATAATAATGTTCTTTCGTTTCCTTATTCCAAATATAATAATGAGTAACCGTCGAGCTTATCACTCTCGGATAGGCAATTACAACTGCCTCTTTAGGATGCCCCGGATGTGAGAAAACAATAGTATTACTTTCATTTAAACTTAAATCAATCCATAACTTGTCGAGTTTCTGATTATAGCGTACGTAAGGAATCGTCGTCCCGTGCATCCGCAACCGTGTGAAGTTATCCTGCAACGTTAAAAAGAAGCGCACCTCATTTAATAAATTGGTCAATTTCTCATCTGGAGTGTCATTAGCGAATCTCGGAATCGGAGCGTTATCATATACGTTGCAAATCCTGTCAAGAAAGGCAGGTATAAAGAAATCTAACGTTATTAGTTTCATGTGAACAATATCCGCCACATCGACGAATTTAGCCAAATCCTGAATAAGGCATTTGCGGATAAAATTAGCATCCTCGTCCAGGAAATTAGCGCGTATATTTGCCAGAGAACTTCTACTCGTCGTGCCATTATAGGATGTATTGCTCTGAGTTAAATCTACACCGTCAGCCATATTAAACCTGCCTTACTTTTTGATTGAAAAATTCTTTTTTAAATAACTTAAACGCCAAATAATCTCCGGCATCGGTGAAATGAGTTAAGATTTTGTTGTCTTTATCTTTAGCTCCTTTGCCATCCCCAGTAACATTTTCCAAGTCGAAAATATAACCCTGGCAAGATTTGTTGACCGTCAACCGCCCCTGGTGAATTAATGTCGTTTGAATATTTACCCGATTATTGATATTAGGATTGCTGGAAGAAACATCCAGGGTGACAATCCATTTAGCCTGTTTGAGAACCTCGACGAGTATCAGATAATCAGTCGTATAATCTCTTGTCGTAGTTATGTTCCCGGAGGCATCCCCTGTAACGAAAACCTCTTTGCGTTTTTGGTCGGCAAACCGCTCTACAAACATTTCAGCAGCTTGTTTAGTCGTAGCGTTGTTCTGAATATTGATTTCAGCAACATAGTGTAACGAATTCCCTTTAATAGTTGGGTTGACCTGAGCGACCAGCCAGGCCATTGGCGCCTTATTGAAATCGCAAGTTAAAAATAAAGGCTGATCTTTGTTTTCAAGAACATCGTTAGTATGTATTTCCTTGTCCCAATTATAATATAAAAGCCCATCCATCAGGCTCACAAATTCGCCGTTCATATAGGCTTGTAATAATTTAGGCGGATAGTTTTCTTTTAATAAAATAAAATATCCCGGCGGATTATAAGGATTATCTTCAGTCTTTGCCTTGATTAAATGTCGTTCCCCTTTTTTATTGTCAGCCACAAATATTTTGTATAAATAATGCAAGCCCTCTGGCGTTGAGACGAAATCTATCGTGATGTCGTCAGAACCTCTCATCCTGCCAAGTGACTTCTTAAACGCCATATCACAATTCTTATAAGATTCAACATCGAACTCGTCAAATCCTATATAGGTCAATTCGGCACCGACAATTCTTTGCGGACGTTGCAGTTGATACATTTTCAGTGTACCATAAGGCGTTGTAAAACGATGCTTTGATTTATCATAATTATATTGTATCCCAAATGTGATTAATAATTCCTCTAACGGCTCTACAAATAATTCCTCAGCCAAGTCATAAGTCGGATATATTACCCAGCCATTTGAAGTCCCCCGGTTTTTGTTTTTCCGAAACAAATGATTGAGAAACATTTTGCGGACAAATACATATGTTTTACCCGCTCCCATCCCGGCAATCAGGCCGGTAATTATAGCAGTGCTTGTAAGAAATTCCCACTGATGAGACAAGTAGTCTTCTCGTCTTAATTTAAGCGTTTTCATTCTAAATACTCGACATGATCGAATCCCTGTTGAGGCTGAACTGTTTCAACGGCCTTGCCTTCTGTACGATCTGAAATATAATTAATAGCTGACATATTGCCCTTACCGGCCATAACATAGACTTTTCGTAAAATTGCCTCCCGCTTTGTTATATCTTCGCCGCCAACGCTTATAAGTTCGTCGCCTATCTTGTTAAGTATATCAGCAATGGCCGAGCCTTTTTTGGGACGACCTGCAGGGTTACCCGACTGGCCCGGTTTAAAACGCTTGTCTTTTAAGTGGTCCGCCGGGTTACGTTTCTTTTCCGGCTGTTTCTCCGATTGATTTTCAGCCATTTCCACCTCATTCAATTCAAGATTAATATAATACGCATCGCGCACAAATTTAAAATTTATTTATGAGATGACTTTCCAGCGTTTTTTGCCGTGACTATCAAATATGTAATAAACAGTTAGCCAATCGTCTTGCGGGATAAAATTCACAGGCGGGGCGCCTTCGGCTTGATCGTCTAATATAGCGAGCCAGAGATAATCTTTAACGGGTATATCCGGATTACGCTTATTTTCGGGCGGAATTTTATAGTTTTTTGATTTCATATACATTTGTCCAAATGTACCTAAATGTACCTATTTTGTAACATATTGTTTTTTATGGATATACATGTACATTTGGGGAAATGTACCTAAATGTACGATCTATTATATTATTAAACCGCCCTATATGGGGCGGTTTTAATATACCACTGTGTAATTTTTCGTCAATACCATAATATAATACATACATTATTTCTACATACATGTAGGGGCAAATGTATATGTCGTTAACTTGTTGTTTATTATGGTTATACATGTACATTGTCGAAATGTACCTATTTTGTAACATATTGTTTTTTATGGATATACATGTACATTTGGGGTTTTGGTCAGAAACTGACCAATTAGCATCATTTTGATACATAAGAAGCCTTTTTACCTTTTGGATTTTCCTTTTCTATAAACTCAAGTTTTTCCATATCTCTCAGTTTTTCTTCCGCTGTTCTGCTCCCCCATCCGCCTAATTCCATAAGTTGTTTAATGGCCGTTGATCTTAAAACCGAGCCTTTAGCGGAAAATATATCATTCGCATAGAATCTTAGCTTTTCAAGTTCATTTGTCTTTTCATCGAACCTCTCACCTGCATAGATGTGATATTTTTTCTGAGCGTCGTAAATGAATTGGATTTTAATGAGGTTTTCTTTTCCTGCATTTCTAAGGAATTGCCCTTCGCACCAGCTTATCCCGGTATTATTATCTTTTTTGATAAGTAAGACGGATTCTGATTTTCTTTGTAGCTGTGACCCCAGGTGGCCGCGCTGCTTATTTTCACTATTCGGGTTAAGGTGTATAATGGTAACAATAGGACACTGGTAGAGTACAGATAGTTGCTCAAAATAGTGAACAATCTCATTAGACTGTTCCTCGTCGTTCACAGATTTTATATAATCGGCAATTCCATCAATCACGATCATATAGACGCCGCCGTGAGCTTCGTAAGCCGCTTCGCAGATTTCGCTTGTAATGCTTTGGTAATCTTCGATATTAAGTTTCCTGATATTATAGGAATAGTAGTATGCCGGATCTTCGTTTGCCAGACCCGCCCGGTTAATAATTCCCTGATGTCTTATCTTATGGATAGTCCGGGATTGTTCGGTATCAAAATGCAGTACTGCTTTTTTATCGCAATTTTTCAGAATAGTAAGATGCTTGAATGATTCGGCTTTCGTTTCATCTTGGTAAATAGCTCCGGCAATTATGACATTTGCCAGGGCTGACTTAGAAGACTTCGACTCACCTGAGATAGCGGTAATATTTTCAGGCGTACAAATAACGCATTTGCCAATTTTCACAATCGGGATTATATCCGGAACATCAGTTTCGCTTGTAATGCGCAAATCATTATAATAATTAAAGACCTCTTCGCTGTTAGTCCTTCCAATGGGCCTCCCGGCGGCCTTAGCAGCGGCGGTCAATTTATCAAAGCCGTTTTGCAGCGTCTCAGACAAATCACCATCATAGAGACTTTGAGTAGTCGCATCAGAGGCTTGTATAGCTTTTCGGCGAATAGCTTTATCGCGTATAATGGATATATGGCTATTAATATCTACACTTGAGGCCGAGCGGTTATTAACATCTATAAGATATGCCATACCACCGGAATCGTCGAAATTACCGTCCTTTTTAAGCTGGTCGGCAATCGTTAACATATCGCAGACAATATTAGCCGTATGCAGTTCAATTATAGCTTTATAAATATATCGGTGCGCCTGTTTATAGAAATATCCGCCAGGCAATATTTTAACTGTCTTTTCGATTACGTCGTTATCTAATATAATAGACGACAAGACAGCTATTTCCGCCTCAATATCATGAGGTGGAACTCTTAGCAGTTCTGTCAAGTACACCTCCCTTCATTATATGTAACCGCTAAGAGGTGGTTTTCTTGCCTTTATTAAGCGCTCGCTGTAGTTGCACTTCGGTGAAGTCTTGCAGAGTCATTCCAAGTTCAGCCGCTCGTTTTTTAGCAGCCTCGTGGATTTCTTTTGAAACCGGGATCATCATTGTTTCAGTCATTTGATTTGCTCCTTTGTTATAAATGTAATTCAATATATAAATTAATTGTATTAATTACAAATTAATATTGCATTAATATTATAATGTGTTATATTAAACCAAGCGGAGGGAAATAGTATGATAGACTTATATGAGCATCAGAAAACCAGCTTTGAGAAATTCATTAAATTAACATTCTGTGCCGATTTGAGTGAGCCGGGAACCGGCAAGACAAGAGTACAAATAGCCCTGCTCTTGCATCGTAAAAGTAAACTCAACCTTATAATGTGCCCGCCAAGTACAGCAATTAAAGTATGGAAACAGCAATTAGACGAAGCGTTTCCGCCAGAGTGCCAGATTGTATTAGACAAAGGCAGCCGCAAAGCTCTTGATTTTTTAGATGGATTAACCGGCCATGAGGACTATAATATTATAGTACCTTATGATACGGCTAAAATAATAATTCCGAAAAAAAAGAATATTTCTTATGGTTTAACCAGGGTTTTTTGGTCTACTATAATTCTTGACGAATCGACAAAATGCAAGAATCCGCAATCTATGCGAGCTAAAAGAGTTATGTTTTTAAAATCTCAGTATCGCAGCATAATGACCGGGACCGTAGCTCCGAATAGTTTAATGGATATATTTCCTCAATTTCGCTTTTTAAGCGATAACATTTTCGGTAGTTCTTGGTTCTCTTTCCGGGAAAGATATTTTTCTAATCAGTTAATAGTTCAGACTTTCCTTGAAAACGGGAATATATATATAAAGTTCCCATATAGTAAAAAAGCGGTGAATTTTATAAAAAAAACCAAATCGTATTATTGGAACAATTTAGAAAGTGCATGGGTTTCTAAATTCACAGCGGACGATATAGAGGGGGCGGCTTATGTTGTTAATAAATTGAAGTCAATGGACGACGGGGCTACTTATTATTTAAAACCCGGCGCACTGGAAGCCGTTAGAGCGAAAATGGCGCCTTATAGTGTCCGGCATCACAAAAAAGACTGTTTAGACTTGCCTCCGGTTATTCATGAATATCGCATCTGTGAAATGACTCCCGATCAAAAGCGAGCTTATAAGCAGATGAAACAGGATATGATTTTATTTTTAGAAACAGGAGAACCAATTACAGCCCCTTTTGCAATTACAAAATTAATGAAAATGAGACAAATAAGTTCCGGGTTCGTTTACGGCGATGAAAGGATTATACATTTTCCACAAAACCGTACTGATTTGATAGTTGAACTTGTTGAGCAGATACCTGGGGAAGTAATAATATTTGCTCACTTCAGAGAATCTATCAAAATGATATGCCGCGCCCTGGCTAAAGAAAACATGTCATTTGTGCAATTTACCGGCAAGGTAGACGAGCTGAATCTATTTGAAAATGAGGTTAAAATATTAGTAGCGAATCCGATGTCGGCCGGCCACGGCCTAAATTTACAATTTTGCAGTGATATTATTTATTATGAGAAGGACTTCAATTTAGAAACGTATTTACAGGCCAATGACCGGATAAATCGTATAGGCCAAAAAAACAAAATGACAATTTACCACTTGCAAAGCAGCGGGATTGATATACAAATAGACAAACGTCTGGAAGCGAAAGGAGACGTTTTAAAAGAACTTGACATAAAAGAGCTTTAAACATTATATAATTTATTTATAAAAACACTTGACTTTCTTTAAAACCTTTCTTATATTGGAAATGAACGCGCAACCAAAGGAGATTAGAGATGACAATTACAGAATTAAAAAAAGCAGAAAAAGAATACACAACGGTAATGAACGAAGGCGGCGAAGGGTATAATCCTTATACGGAAGAACTTGCAAGTGAAGATAGGATTGTTGAAAACCGCAGGAATTTATTAGCAATTTTTAAAGCTGAATGGACTCTTGAAATAACCAAATCCCGCCGAATCGAATGGAACAATTTTGTCCGCTCAATCAATAATAACGGCCTGATTGAAAACGCTAAATTGTATGCTTTTGAAGACGCTAAAGGCTATAACAGAATAGACCTTAAAAAAGCAATATTAATATATAAATTATAGGATATTAGAAAATGGATGCACTAACAAAAGAAATCGGCATAATTAAAGATCTGCAGGAAATAGGCGGGTTTTCTTCTTCCGATATGACTCTCGGACACCTTGCCGACTTTCTACAGCGCACTAAGGACGCTAAAACCGGAATCGGCAAACTTGAAAAAGCAATGAACAAAGCGAAATCAGATATTGAATTTCTGCTCATTAAAAAGATGGAAGCGATTGACGTTGAAAAAATTACCGGCGAGCTAACCACTGTCACGAAAAAAGCAGACCTCAAAGCCGGAGTCGACGACAAAGAAGCATTTATAAGGTGGTGTTATGAAAATTCACGTTTTGAATTTATTCAAAGTAAGGTGAATCAGGCCCCGGTTAAAGAAATGTTAGAACTTGAAAATATTATCCCGACCGGAGTCAGTACATGGATTTATACCAAAATAAATACACTGAGGAGAAAATAATGTGTTCAGTATGCGAAAATATTTTGGACAAGCCTCAAATTACACTTGGAACCGGGGCCCAGGCCATTGAAGTTTGCAGCTCTATTGTATGCGTTATCGACGCTTTTAACGACGCCACGGGCAAAATATTAGAGCACGCCGAGGATTGCAAAAAAATAACCTACGATGAATTCACGGCCTTACAGGAAATTATACATGATTGCATTGAAACTATCGGAAATTTTACAGAATTTAAACCGAGGGTGTAAAATGAACTTTTTAACCATTGCGGCAAGAATGACCTGTCCAGAAGATATACTATTTGCCAGTTCAGCTTATCTAAATCCAGAACTTTTTGAAAAACTAATGAATATAAATGCAATGCTAACACTTAATGACTCGTCTGATTATTTGAGGTCTACGGAAGTTATTGCGTCAATAGTGTTAGATTGGATTAAAAAAAACCCTGACAAAAAACCATACTTGGAGGCATAATGCAAAATGACCACGTTTTAGACGTAAGCCTGGAAAATGAATTACAGGTAGTCCCGCAAGAGAAACAAACAGAGATTCAGGTCGTATTCGACCCCATATTCAAAGAGATGAATAAGGCGGCGACAACGGCCCGGAACATTAAAGTATCTGACGAAACGCAAGTCACCCAAATGAAAGCCGCAAGAGAATTAAGGCTTCAACTTGTTAGAATCAGAACCGACGCGGACAAAAAGCGGATAAATCTTAAAGAAAATTATCTGCTTATGAGTAGAGCAATCGACGGTATTTACAACGTTATCAAAGCGCACCTGAAACCACTTGAAGTCCATCTGCAGCAACAAGAAGATTTCATAAAAATCAAAAAAGAAACCGCCCGACTTAAACTCATTCGAAACCGAATCGATATGCTTTCAAAATACAACGCCCCGGAACCATTTTTTATCGGGTTAGACCTTTACACCGAAGATGAATTTAGCGAATTTATCGCTACGGCAAAAGAGGTTAACGACGCGCGTATCGCTAAAGAAAAAGCCGACGCTAAAAAAGAAACTGCCCGCATTAAAGCAGAAGAGCAAACCAGGGCGGAAGATTTAAAACGATTAATAGCCGCTGAGAAAGCTATTGTAGCCGCTGCTAAAAAAGAAAAAATTTCCTATATCAGATTAGGCCAAATGCCTCAGGCAAGGATAAAAGGCGAACATATTTATATAGGCGAAACTGCTTTAATTCTTGCTGAGAAATTAGCCGATATTGATGACAAGGAATTTAAGTCGGTTCTTGCAGCGTATACGGCTGCAAATGATGTCAACGAAAAATATCGACAACAACAGGATAAAAGAGCAACAGATTGTTATGCTCTTGGGCTGTCAATAAGCCCTGACTCAATGTCTTTTACAAAAGACGATTTTAATGTTAGCTTTTCAGAAATCCGAACATACACCGACGACGCCTGGAACCATCTAATTAAGCGGATAAGTGACGAAATGGATATAAGGCAAAAAGCCGAGAAGGAACGGCTTGTACAACTGCAACAAATAGAAGATGAGCAGAAAGCGATTAAAGCTGAAAAAGCACGGCTTATAGGTGCAAGTGATAAAGAGCAATTAAAAGCCTTTATGAACGATCTCGACACCCTGAAGCTACCCCAGCCCAAATCACGGGAGGCAAAAGAAATTGTATCGAAAGTTGACGATAAAATAGATGAGGCGATTCACATCTTGAAAGCATATTTGAACTAATTAAAAGGAGTAGTAATCATGACAAGTAAAGAAATCGCAAAAAAAAATGCAGGCGCACTTCAAAAAACGTCTGAAATTAAAGGCTTAGAAGGATTTGACTCTGAGCTTCTAATCGTCCCGCGTCTTAAAATTGTACAGAGTATGTCAAAAGAAGCCGCACCGCCGTACGAAATAAGAGTCGGAAGTCTTGCTAATAATTTGACGATGAATATATTAGCAGAACCAAAAACCCCACTAAAAATCGTACCACTACTTATCGGCAAATCCCGTATTAATTTCATTCCAATAGCACAAGGAAAAGGTATTAATTGTATCGCCAAAAATAATAAAATAGGCATAGGCATGCCGGGCGGTGATTGTAGTGAATGCCCTTTAAAAGAATGGACTGAAAAAAACGGTAAAAAAATAAGACCAGTCTGTTCACAATATATAAACATTCCTGTAATATGCCCGGATGCTGAAGATATGACTCCAATGATGTTAAGTTTTGGAGTATCTACATTCGACGAAGGCCGCCGATTTACAAATATAATGGCCTCAAAGCGCAAAAGTCCCTGGTATTTTACTTATAAAATCACAACTAAATATATTGAGGATGGGGATAAAAAATATTATAGTTTTCATGATGTCGTCCCAGCCGGGTTAACAGAACCAGGCCTTGTAGATATGTTTGAGTCTGCGTATGAAATGCTGACCGAAGAAGGCTATCAGGTGTACGAAGAAGAAAGCGAAGAAACCGAAATAATTGACGCCGAAATAGTTGACGCCGAAATAGCTGGAGAAGATAGCGACTTAGAAATTTAAGGTTACAAAGAGGCGTGATTTGTCGGCTGCAGTAAACACCATAATATTAAAAATAGTGAAGTAGGTTTATAACGCTGGTGCTCAGTGGCGCGAAAGGAAAATTATGAGAGGTTTAGAAACATATAATGACCCATTTAAAAAAAGTAACGTGCCAGAGGGATGTGTTTTGCGTCCAATGCAGCACGATGTTAAACGCATATCATATGCTGACGGCGTAGAGGTGAAACTCAAAAATAGACGACTTTATATAAAATTAGAAAATGACACAATTATGATCTGTACAAAAAAATTAATAAATGAAATATCTGAAATAGAAAAATACAAGCAGGGTGGGTTTCAAATAGAAAGAAATAAAATTGTCACCTACTTTTATAAACTAAGCACAGAAGCTTTTGACGAGATTATTGGTGCATATTGTCATTTAAAACGCAAGAGCGTTTAATGCGGATATTAAGCGGCCAACTAATAGTTACCGGGCGAGTCGCGTGCGACCGTCCGCTTGAATATGATGTTAAACTTAGTGAGGTGTAAGTGAAACTAACAAAAGAACAAATGGGTCTGCTGGAGGTGGCACATTTATCCATTAGCAAAATTCCTAAAACCTGCGGAGAACTTAACCAGATGATATGGAAAGCGTATAGTGTGGGTCTTGAGAATAGGCTTAGCCCACCGAACGACAGCACGGCGGTTTGTGAATGGACAGAATTACTGGATGGCTATGGGAAAAAAGACGGCTATGAAACTAATTGTGATTGCTATTTTATAGCTATACCGGGTAAATATTGCCCTGATTGTGGAAAGCCAATTAAAGATGTAAGCCGTGCTGAAGTTTAACGCCGCGTGTTAAGCAGCGGCAAGAAGGGAATGATTATGACTGAGAAACTGGCGGCGTTTGCCGTCAGAGTTGAACGATTTGTTAGCGGCTATAATAAGAAACTTTATAAAAAAAGGCTTGCATATATGATATGGGAATATGAAAACGAAACGAAGCCGAGGCTTGAGAGATTGGAAAAAATGTTAAAAGAAAAAGGAATTATTAATATATATACTTTCGAGGATTTAAGCCGCTAACGCTGGTAATCAGTGGATTAGCCAGCCACGATTTAAACAACGCAGAGGAACAGGCCGTGTGCTAATTCTACTGCATTACGATGTTATATTACGGAGGAGTTATGAAGATAGTAGAACTCAGAAAATTTGGGAGGATATTAGGAAGAGAAGGCTTGGCACAAATGGCTTTAGAAATTGCACAGGATATTGTTAAAGACGGGAGTTACAAGAGAGCTATTATCGGTGCCGGTAAAATGCAGGCAATAGTAAAGGCTTGCACGTTCGACGAATATTGGGATGAAAAGGCAAGTGCTGGCATTATCAGTGGAGAGTACTTACTGGCAAACAGGGCCAATACTAAGGTGATTGTTGAGTAATATAACGGGTGTATTAACCCGCCAACTAAATAATTCCCGATTCCGGCGCGTGTGCTGAGTCGGGTTCAATACGAGGTTATAATTATCGTGTGAAGGGAGGTGATAAAAGGCAATGATACGTTTATGTTTGATAACCAATTTAACAATCTTATTGACCCTGGTATTATTAATAAAGGACAGTATTTTATTAACGGTCTAACTCCGGGGGCTGCGCATCCGGTAAAAACACGCATAATTATAACGCCCATTATAAGCCGCCGGGCGTTTCCGGTCGGCTTGATAATTATGTTAAATGCAGAAAGGGATTAAAAATGAACACACCAATTATAATTCCAGTGACCCGAAATACAGGGCCAGACACTTGCCCGGAATGTGGCAAAGAGAAAAATAAGATTGAGACTTGTAAACATTGTGGGTATAAATATCCAAAAGATGAAAAATTAGGATTTTGGAACGGTTTGCTTCTGACAATTCTTGTGGTATCGTTTTTTTTAGTATTTTTTACGCTTATTGCCTGGCTGCTTGATTTTAGTAATCCTACTTTAGTTGAATTTCTTAATTCACAATGGGATGAGGTAACAAGTAAAAGGCTATGGTAGCATTTAACGCTGGTGCTCAGTGGCGCGAAAGGAACTAAATTATGAGTAAAGATAAGATAAAGAAAAAAGTGTCTGCAAAGGGACGCGTTTCGCGTCCAATGCAGCACGATGTTATACCGCCAGTGCTGGATGCCTGCTGTGGTGGTAGACAATTTTGGTTTGACAAAAATAACCCAAATGTACTTTTTGCGGACCTTCGGGTTATGCAGCCTACGGTTGTCGGCAAAGGCAAAGATGCACGTATTAGAAAATGTTTACCAGATAAAATTATGGATTTTAGAAATATGGATATTGCGGACCAGACTTTTAAACTTGTTGTGTTTGACCCGCCTCATCTTTTTTTGGGTGAAAATAGCTATATGGCAAAATCCTATGGCAGATTAAACAAAGATACCTGGCGCGAAGATTTACGTAAAGGCTTTACTGAATGTTTTAGGGTGCTGCAGAATGATGGGATATTGATTTTTAAATGGAACGAAAGCGACATACCACTCAAAGAAATACTTAAACTTACGGACCAGAAACCATTATTCGGGCATCCTTCTGGGAAAGCGCAAAAAACACACTGGGTAACATTTATGAAAACGGTATAACGATGGTGTTAACGGGATTAAAACCTTTATGAAAGGAATATGATATGGAAAATAACTTAAAAAAAGAAACCAAACAACAAAAACCGGGAGGCGTTTTAATTCCGGTTGAACACAATGTTGAACGCGCCATAAGTTGCGATCAGGTAGCTTGGTTACTTGCTATTGCCAATAGATATTTGCCAATGAACGGCCATCCAGGGATAAGTCAGAAACGGGAAATGATGAAATATGGAATGCTGTACGAAATTATGGAAATTGCTCATTTATCATTTGCTGATGATAACGCCAGATGGAATGGTACACCAAGTCAAGTAAGAAAATATCCGGCTGGTAAATAGCGTACAACATTAGTTGGCGCGCAACTAACGGTAGTTATCAGTGGGTAAAAACCCACGTAATTTAAACTTAAAAACAGCCGTCCGCGTTTTTGTTCCACTGCATAACGATGTTGGACGGCGTAGGAGAAGTTATGGATATTAAAGTAAACGAACCAACGGCAGAATTTTTTTATGACCAGTGCGCTGGCCATTATGCAGGGCACATGGCAAACATTCCCAATAACCCAACTTTATATGGATTGTGTTTTGCTCATAGAATAATGGGTAAATCTGATTTTATTCTGTTTTTAAAAGGTGTTATTGAGCAGTTAGAAAAAGAACAACCGTTTTAGCCGTACAACGCCTGGCATTAAACGCAGAAAGGGATATAATGAACAAATGTAAATATTGTGGCTATACTGGAACGAATGATGATATGGCAGAACACGCAGGGGAAATGTGCCACGAAAAACTACCCGCGTTTAATGTCGAAGTTGATGCCGATGTTAAAAAAGAGAAGAAACAAGAGATAGTAAAATAAAAAGCCGTGCGTAGGCGTTTTTAGTCAGCTTAATAATTATGTTAAACTAAGTGAGGTAATTATGAGATGTCCAAAATGTGGCGATAAATTACAGTGTGTATTATGCGGAGAATATATAGAAATACCAGAAGTGAAGTTTAATGAACGTATTAACCAGCCGCAAACAGGAGGATATATGTTACCGAAACAAAATGACCCAAAGTGGTCACCAAGTAAATACGATAATGGCGAAAGACCGCGTTTGCGGTCTGAGTTGAATACGATGTTAGATTTGCCTATTTCTTTTGGGCTTATCCAACAGGGTAAACTTGGGTACGTTGGAAAGATGTTGGCTGAAGGTAAAAGTTGGAGATGGATTGCAGCAACAATAAATTGGGAAGCGAAAACATTAAGAGAACATTGGTTAAATATTATGGGGCAAATTTAACTGGCATACTCAGCGGATTTAAACGCTGAGATTAACTAAACAATTAAACTAACAAGCCGCGTTTAAATTCCGTTGGAGTATAATGTTAGACGGCACGGGAGAATAAGATGAGAGAACTTATAAAAGAAGACGATAGGGTAGTCGTAAATTTTAACAATGCTCAATTTACACTTTGTCACGGTATTGTAAAAAATATTCCTTGTGCAACTGGTGATAGTTGGATTATCGCAGAAGATGATGGAACAATTCACTACATATCTGAGGGATGCACTATTACAAAAGAAGCCGTTTAACGAGCAGTGCTTAGCCGCATTGCTTAATTAACTTAACATAGAAAAAGGGCCGCGTGCAATGTCGGTTACAGCACATTGTTGGACGGCACGGAGGTAAGGATATGATATTTCCAGCAATCAAAAGCATAACGGTTCTCTGTAAAGATGGATCCTATATTGCTTATAATCACAATTTTAATGGCGTAACTGAAATAATTGATAAATCCCTTGAATTCCCAAACGAGCTACACAATATTTTTTATGTGATGAAAGGGGACTCTGTCTTTGTAGAGATAGTTAATGCCCCAGTTATTATTGAACGTTTCAATTAGCCGTACAACTGGCATACTCAGCGGATTTAAACGCTGAGATTAACTAAACAATTAAACTAACAAGCCGCGTTTAAATTCCGTTGGAGTATAATGTTAGACGGCGAGGAGGTAAGATGAAAGAGTTCGAGGAAGAGTTAACCGTATTAATCAATAAGCATTGTATTGAAAGTGAGTGTGATATGCCAGACTTCATCCTTGCAAAAATGATTGTGGGATTTATTCAATCTATTGGTGGGCCAATTAAAGACACCCTGGACTGGCATGGATGTGATTCTATTTGTCACCCGAAAGCCGTATAACGGTGATTATCAGCGGCAAAAAACCAAGTGGACATAAACTTTAGGAGATAATATTATGACCAGAACAAAAAGATTTCTTCAACGCAGCGCGTTTTTAGTCTGCTGCATAATTTTGTTAGTTGCGTCCGTAATGGGACAAGCTGGACATACAACAGATTCTTTGTCTGGATATATGCCATCAGATTCTTTGCATTATGCTAAATATAACTGGGATAACCAGACTGAGCTTGCGGCTCTTACGTGGAGAGAACCAAGCAGCATCCAAATAGGAAAATATATAATATCCAATGATAGTCTTATTACTATGACCGAGATTGAGCTTGATAAAATGATACTTATTATAAGACTGCTCACGCTAAATATTTACTTCTCCGAAGAAATGATCGACCGACTATGCAAAAAATATTTACCAGACAGATTTAGCAACTAACGGCTGCGATAACCCGCCAAAAACTCAACGGCCAGTAGGTTTAACCAACCAACGCACTGCTACGAATTAGAGCCTGCCCGGCAACCGACGGGCGTTTTTGGTCGGGTTGATTGCTATGTTAGACGGCGATTGGAGGAAAGATGTACGATATTTTAGAATATGATAGTATAGACGATTTGATAGAAAATGTAAATAAAATGATAAAAGAGGGCTGGCAGCCAATAGGTGGAGTTCAAGTATTGCATTATTCTTGGGAAAATGAAAGAAAAGGATATACTGAAAGCAATACTGAATATTTACAATCAATGGTAAAAGCCGTTTAACGAACGTATTAACCCGCCAACCGTAGACTTTCCGACGACAGCGCGTGTGCTGAGTCGGGTTGAATACGAGGTTAGGGTACAAATAAAGAGGTAGTAAAATGAGAGAACTTGTAAAATATATTGTGATATTTGTTTTAGGAATGAACGCTGGTATAGGTTTTTTGTACCTGATTAACAAGACAATTAGGGCTGAGATTAGTAAATATATGCTTAAAATAGATGATGAGATTTTGTAGCATAACGGATGAGTTAACCTGCCGCAAACATAAAGGATAAATTTAGTATATGGAAGATACTTTGATAATGCCAGCAACACAACAAGAAACCGAGCGCGTTTGCGGTCAGGTTGAACGCTATGTTATGTTGCGTGGTGACTGCGTTGAAATACTAAAGACAATACCAGATAATTCAGTTGAGCTTATTGTAACCGATCCACCATACAACGAGGTTAATAGGGTTACAAATGGGTTACGGGAAATAGACAAAGGTGTTGCTGATAGTGAAAAAATAGATATTGATTATCTTGTTTCAGAATTTTCAAGAATTTGTATTGGAAGCATTTATGTTTGGTGTGGAATTGAACAAGTTAGTCAATGGCGAAAGGCGTTTGTTGATAATAAATGGTCAACAAGGCAATGTGCTTGGCAAAAGACTAATCCAAGCCCGATGAACGCACAGCATTTATGGTTAAGTGGTATGGAATTATGCGTTTATGCTAAAAAACCAAAGGCAACCTTCAATAGATTTTATGAAGTCCCATTATGGAAAGGCGCTTCTAAGCCAAAAGAATCTAAGCATCCAACAAATAAACCTGTGTGGTTAATGGAGGAAATAATAGATGCAAGCTCACAAATTGGCGACACTGTATTAGATCCTTTTATGGGTGGTGGCTCTACTGGCGTTGCTTGTAAAAAACTTGGACGTAATTTTATTGGAGTTGAAAAAGAGCCTAAGTGGTTTGATATGGCCAAACAAAGAATAGAAGCAACATAACGTTGGCAATAACCTGCGGCGTTTTTCCGTCAGGTTAATTGCTTTGTTATATGCCAAGTTTGGAGAATTATGATAGAATTACTAAACATAGATTGTATGAAATATATGGCAACACAGCCCGACAATGCGTTTGACTTGGCGATTGTTGATCCGCCGTATGGTATGATTGGTAACGTTTATGTCAACGTGACGATGAATAAAGGTAATAAAAAATATTGGCTATCACTGGATAAAAAAAATGGATATAATTTTGGAGCAAGACCAGGACAAAAATATTTCAATGAATTGTTTAGAATTTCAAAAAATCAGATTATTTGGGGTATGCAGTATTTTACTGGTATTTTGCCACCGACACAATGTGTTATTGTGTGGGATAAAAAATATGATAACTCAAAGCAATCCGCTTGTGAGTTAGCATATACAAGTTTCAATACAAGGGTTTCAATTTTTCGGTATCATATATCACAAGATAAAGAGACGCTTTTTAGGGTTCACCCAACTCAAAAGCCTGTATCACTATATAAATGGATATTAAAAAACTATGCCGAACCAAGTCAAAAAATACTTGACACTCATTTGGGTTCGGGAAGTTCTGCAATAGCAGCACATTACTTTGGCTGTGATTTTGTCGGCTGTGAGATTGACAAAGAATATTACGATGCAATGAAAAAAAGATTTAAACGTGAGACAAGTCAAATTGCAATGTTTGAAGGCATATAACATGATATTGAACCGCTAATAATCCACTGCAAATAAACCTAAATGATTGTTTATTATGGCTGATTTTGTAAAAACTTTATTACGGCAACCCTACGACGAAGCATATGTTTATTATAAACGCATCGATGGCCACTGGACAGTAGTACATTATTTCGGGATTGTGCATAAGGCCGGGACGAATAAAAAGCACTGGTCTGTTTACAATAAACGCCGCGTCGGTGAAATAACAAAAACTAAAATACTGGAATGGTTACGGAGGAAAACTACCTGATGCGCGATAGCATTTCCTCAAAGCAAAGATATGCACTTCTTGATACCGGGATAGCTTCAAATTTAGACCGTCACACGTCCGTCCTGCTGGTTCAATTCGCTAAAAGGAACGGCTTACCAGTAAAGCGAATTAAGCACGGTAAAAACGGCTTAGAACAGGCTGTTTATGATGTGAAATTGAAGGATTAAACCAGATTAACTGAAAGGACTGTATAATGCAAAAACTTAAAGACGAGCTGACTTCTTATGATAATATGGAATTAAGAGATCGGCTTAAATGGGCATTTAAGCCATCTTATAAAAAACTTATCTGCTCCTATAAACGCGACCACGTGACGCATCAATTCAATACAACATGTAAACGAATCATTAAAATAGACGATATGCAAATGATCTATTATTCATTTACCTTTTGTCCGCATTGCGGACACTTGATTATACTTGAAATGTGATACCGCTTAAAACACAATATGGAAAGGATTTTAATATGAATCAAACCGCCAATAATGCCCTGATAAAAAAAATATTGATTGCCAATTTCCAGGATGACGTCCGTTTCATTAAAATTCACGGTAGCAAATATCAAGAGTCCGGATTGCCTGATATATTGTGCGCTATTAAACGTACAAGAAAAACAATTAATATCTGGCTCGAAGTTAAACGAAACTGGAAAGACAAACCTACCCCATTGCAGATTTATAATATAAAAGATTTGAGAAACCGCAATTTCTTTACCGGTTTTGTGGCTGGGAAAGAATTTAAATTGAACTGGAACGATGAACCTGTATTATTTGAAATGGCTTTGAAAGGATTCTGATGAGTACTTTTACTTCCAGAGACAAATATAAGGTCCGAATAGAAACCGGAATGCCTAATAAAACGCTCACACGTAAAGAACAAAGGGAAAGAAAAGAAGATGTAAAAAGCCATAGGACTGTCTACTTTTGCCCTAAATGCCAAACTGCTTGGCAAATGTCAGAGGGCGATTTGATATATTATCAAAAGTGGATTGTAGGCGACGTTGACAAGGTATGTCCTAAGTGCGTTTTGCCGTTACAATCGTTCGGAATTTCTTGAAGTCTAACTCGAAGGAATATAAATTATAATTATTAGATAATATGGTGTAAGTATGCACCGGACTTTTAAAGCCGTGAATCTCAAATTTCTCTTTCCCGATAAAAAGTGACGGCAAATAATAATCCTGATAAGTCTGGCTGATCAAAGTCATTAATTTATCGATTTTATGCAGCCGCCCGCCAACCCCAAAGCGGTCTACCGTGAATTCCTTACCCGTATGGGGCGTAAAGCCGTCGGCGTAAAACACAAGCTGTGTGGCCGAATTAACTTCCTGGATGACGCTGTCATAAGCGTAGTCCGCTCCATCCCAGTCCGTATACAAAATCATACCGGATTCAATAACAAAAAGGCCGCCCGTTGCATAATTGATTATTGTTGTCGTCGGGGAAGTAGGAAGCCCGCCCGGAGCCGCCGGGTAATATTGATTTGTAACCGGAGCCGTAATATAAACCTTGTCGATATAACCTTCCAGATCAATTTCCACATCCTGAGCAGCAAGATCCATGCGGTAGCCTTTCGTGACAGTAAACGATTTATTGATTTGTGTCCAGGGATCTACGGAGGCCAAAAGCCGCACACTGGAAACAGAATTATAGTCAATGGCCCCGGTGTACTTAACCACGTCGTCCGAACTAATAGCCAAAGTACCCAGCCCGTCCAGGGGGACGAAATATAATTTATTACCGTAGGAGTAAGCGCGGGCCGCGAATAATAAGCAAAGTTTTTTTAGGGCGATTAAAAGGGTTGTTTCCGAAAAAGTTTGCAGGCGGTACTGGTCGTCTCCGCCGGGGATAATAGTATAACTGTTGCCGTTGCCCTCCTCAATAGCAAAGGCGTCAACCTCTAAAGTAAGCCCGCAGGCCCCGGCCATATCCTCTAATAAATCATAAACCGTGTCGCCGTTAGACCAGGCGATATCGGTCATATCCAAAAAGCGCAGGGCGTCTATTTTATCCACGATGGGGATGGTTATTTTCTGGTATTCCCAGGCCGCGCCGACCTTTGTGTAATTTTCCTTTTTAACGTTTTCCCACTGCACCCGGCCGTCGTAAATAATGGAACCGTCTATTTTCAACTCAAAGTAAACGGAATGGATTTTCGGGATAACAAGGTTATCCTCAAAGAAATTATTGTCATTGAAAAATACAACATTCATTGAAGACAGCCGGGAATCTTGACCGGATGGATTCACTTCAAATGGATAAGACAATTTACCGATGCTTGCTAAGTGTACATTGGAGTTTGTATTTGCCAGCGTCCCTTCATAATAAATACGCATTCGGAATGCGTGCCCATTTATGTCGTAAGAGCCGGTAGAGGAGGGAAAGTGAAAAGAGATGTCTGCCATATTTTACCAATCCTTAGCAGCTATTTGTTTGTTGCCTGCCTCCGCCGCAAGTGCGACACCCTCAGCGTCTACCCTTAAATCCAGTTCACGAAGAGCAGTTGTAATATTATCAACTTTTTCACCCAGGGCATCGAACAAAGACTTTGAGCTTTCCGCTCCCATAACCGGAGTCGCTGAGGTGCGTTGCACGTCTATTTCCTTTTGAACCATCATATTCTTAATAACTTCGACGAAGGTTTTCTTAGGTGCGATTAATTCTTTAGCTGTACCTTCAATATATCCCATCTGACCCTTGTCAAACTCACCGCCCTCCTCGTACCCGGTAGCTCTTATAGATTGGACTTGCTTAAAACCAAAAACAGTCGCTGCAATAGCCGCCGCCGCGCCTAATATAGTTCCGATAACTGGTATTTGAGCCAACGAATTAAAAGCCTTAACGGCCATTTCATAAGTAGATATTATCGTTCTGCTTATAGCCGCTGTCTTTTCAATAGCACTCCGCTTCTTTTGTTCCTGTTCAATTTTCTTGGTTTGGTTACTCTCATAATTCGCTATCTCTTTGAGGCGTAAATCATAAGCCTTCTGAGTTATTTTCCCGGTGTCTAAATCTTTTTTCGCAGCAACTTGGCTGGCTTGAACTTCTTTTCTTAGCGCATCCCTTTTCTTTTCCGCTTCCCGGTTGCGCTGATCCTGCATTTGAGACCCGATGAATTCGGCCACTTCCAGCCCGGCCTCGGCGCCCTGACTGGTAATGGCTAACTGCTCTTCGTTGGATTTATTATGCCATTCGTTTTCATACTCGGCCCGTCTGTTAAGGGCCTCCGCAGTGTCAATCGTTTCCTGTTCCTGGGCTTCCCTTTTAATACCCGTATTTTTTTTAGCGCTCTTGATGGTTAAAGGGGTTTGCCTTTTTGCCAAATCACTATCGATTTTATTTTTGGCGTCCGCTAATTTCATATATTCCAGCGACTCTTCGAGTCCGGCTTTTTTCATAGCGGCTAATCTATTATTGAGATGAACCATATAAGCGGCTAATGTAATTCTGTTAGTTTCAAACTCGTAATCTTTACGCTTATTCAACTCGTCAAGTTGTTTTTGTGTTAATTTCCCCTCCAGTTCATTTTGGAAATCATTTTTATCTTTTACTGCCTGTTTAATTTTTGCAATATTATTCTTAATATTATCGTATCTATTGATTAGCTCTAAATAAGCCTCGTTAGTAGATTCTCTTTCCCCCGCATCGATTTCTTTTTGATATTGGCGTATTTTTTCGCCAACGATTTTAAGATTTTTTTCTAAAACCGGAGCAAGTTTTTCAAGCTCTTCTACTGTCTTTGCCGCATAGTAATCTAACGCCAACTCTTTAAATTTACCGAATGATTTAACAAGTGCAGTGTTGTAATCAACTATAAGCCCGGCCTGTTTCTCGTATATTTTAAAAGCAGTGACCAAGGCGCCTACGGCAATTGCAACCCATCCGATAGGGCCGATAGCTGCATTTATTTTTAGCATTGCAGCTTGCACATTTAAAGCGAATACTCCAAATGCTGTCCCGGCCAGGGATGCGGCGGTAGCGATACCGCCTAAAGATGTTATGATAACAGCCAGTTTTATGGCGGCAAGTCCGGCGGCAACAACCGCCAACTGCATAACCAGGCGCACAAGACTGTCAATAACTTTATCCCAGCTCTTTATAAGTTTCTCCGCGCCGATTATAAGTTTCTCAAAAAGTAATAAAGCGGCTTTAAAAACCGGGATAAGTTTAGCGCCGAACAATGCGATCACATCCTCAGTTTTTGCGGCAACCCTTTTTTTTGTGTTTGCGTATTGCTCGGCGGTTCTGTTCATATCCCCCTGGGCTTTAACATTGGACTTGGCGATTATATTATAAGCCAGCTCTGCTTTTATATTTGCGTCGATAGCTCCCTTGCCGTTCCATAAACCTAAATTCATTGCCTCCTGTTTGATGACCGTCTCGTTTAAAATGGTCCCGTATTTTTTAACCGTTTCATAATTGCCGACCAGGGCGCTTTTTATATCATCAATGACCTGCTCGGTTTGCAAATTATTAAGGCTGCCCAGGTCTGCCGAAAGCTGGACGATCTTATTTGTCAGTTCCCCGGCTTTATCGGCGACCATTCCCATAGGCACCAATAAATCCTGAATAGAAGATAAATACTCTTTAGATTCCCTGGTGGACATAGCGTAATTTTCAACCAGGTTTTTACTCCAGGCGTTGGCCTGGACGCCCATACCTTCGAAAACGGTGTCGAATTTAGAGGTTGCTTCCTCAAGGTTGCTGGCCGCGTTAACGGCTTTATTTAAACCCAGGGCGACCCCGGAAAGTGCAGCTACAAAAGCAATAGCCCCCATGCGGATTTTATTGAAATCTGCAGACATAGATTCTCCGGCTTTACTGCTCTCATTTTTTAGCCCGGTCATCTTGCCTTTAGCGCCGTCGATTACAGTGATACTGCCTTTGTCATCAACTTTTAGCTTGATTAAAAATGTCCCTACTTCAGCCATTTTTCTCTTTATCTCTAATTGTTACATAATTCCGGATTCCCGTCCAATGATGCAAATCTACGAGCGTCCAATTTTTTTGCATAGCCATTACTCTTAAAAAATCCCCGTCAGCTAATCTATACATCATTATATCGAGGCCGTGTTTCTTAATTACTGCGTCTCGTAATCCTACCGACTCAAGACGAAAGAAGCGGCTAATTCTTTCAACCTCGCTATAAGACTCGGATTCAAGTCGAAAAAATCTTCTACCATATCCGCAACATCGTTCCCGTCTGCTTTATCCCATTCAATTTTAGCGGCGACTACGCCAAACAGAATAACAGCAACCTCCTGTAACTTCTCAGAAAAAAGCATCTCGGTAACATCTTCAAAAGTAACCCCGGCTTTTTTAACCTTGTCGTCGTCAATTTTAAACTTAGAAAAAAGGTTAACGAAATCACGTATCTGAAACATTTTTAACGGTTCCTGTCGTAACTTCACTCCAAGAACTGTATAATGAAATGGGACCCGTTCCGCCGACTTTTTCTTTTCCGGACTTTTTTTAGCGTCTGCCATTTTAATAACTCCTTTAATTTAATATGCCCTGTAATCTGACAATCCACCCATTTCAAGTTGAGCGTCGTCGATGGAAATACTGTAAGCGACTACGGTGGAATAAATGTACACCTGCACGTCATGCCCGGCGTCGTACCCGGCGGGTAAATCGACTATCCCGCTTACAGATAATCTTTGTTCCTGATTAGCCGAAAGAGAAATTGCCGAAGTAATCTGCTGAATAGTACTAGGAACCGAGCTTCTTATATCTAATACCATGCTCCCTGTAAATCCGGTTGCCCCGGCTTTGGCGTAGACGCTAAAGGTCACCCTTTGCCCGTTGTGGATGGGAAAAGGCGCATTGTAATACAAAGACCCGGCCCCGTCCCATTCGGCTTGCTGCGCGTCACCCGTGCGGTGCGATGCGATTATATCCGTTATGAATAAATTATAATCCACCCAACCCGTGGCGATGGTACCGTTGTTTATTTCCATATCGCTGTTGTCTAACAGGTTTACGCGGTGTGTCACATCAGCAACGATATTAGTTGACGCATCCACATCTATATAATGGCCTTTCCCTTCGCGTATTACTGAAGGACTGATATACACATTCTCAACCAGAATAATGCTATCGTTACACATTATATAAATATCTTGTTTATAAGCCACTCTCGTATTCAGATCATCGAGTAAATCTTGATCGCTTTCTGGAATTTTCAATTTCAGATCATTATTCACAGCATAGACGCGGACTTGACCTTCTATTGTAATATTGGACTGTGGCTTTTCCGCTAACTTATACTCAACCGACTGGGATAAATGTAAAAATCCATTTGTCGCATCGTATAAACTGACATAAGCCCAGCCGCCGAATATGTTCAACTTGTTCGACATCTACGGAGTCACCACTACTCTTGAAACGAAATTACTTTCATTCAGAGCCTTTTTACTGCCAGTGACAACTGCCATATGAGGCTCTTCGCCGAACTGTCTTTTGGTTTTGTAAGTAATTAATAAATCGGTTACCTCAAAACGAGTATATGAGTCAACAGCGGTATAAGAGGTGTAAACTAAAAAGTCGGTCAACTCAAGGCGTCTTGCTTTTAATGCAGTGATAAAAGCCGCCGGAGTCTCAGCGAATTCAACTTCTATTTTACCCTCACCATAACCGGATATAATTTGACCATCGTTTAGAGTAAACTCAACCGGAGTAAATTCGATAAGGCAATTATTCTCACCGAACCCGAAATACTCGACCACCGCAGCAGCCGGATTTCTTAGACCTATTTTAACAATAGGCCCATGATAAATTTGAGTAGGGTCCAAAGCCATTTAAAAACCTCCTAAGTTATTGTTACGAAATCGTCTTCATCTGTGACTTTCTTTTGAGCTGAAATAATAACCATATGAGGCTCTTCACCGAACTGTCTTTTGGTTTTGTAAGAGAAAATCATTGAAACAAGCGTATATACCTTGCCGTTCAACCCGGTTACAACCAAAGCCGCCGCCGTTGATTTAGCCGCTGAAATAGTCGCTAAATGAGTCGCGTCCGTCTCGGTCAATTCAACCTCAACCCGACCTAAGCCATACATGTGGAATTGTTGCCCATCGTGCAGCGTAGCTACAGCAGGTTCATAAGTGATTAAAACATTGTTCTCGCCCATAGAACCTAAATCGCTACCACCTAAAGTTACGGTTGCAGCAGGGCCGTGATAAATGTTTGCGGGTGTAAGTGCCATGATAAATTCCTCTTCTTAGTGAGATATGTGTGTTGAGCTATCTTGCCCTTATTTTAGTTTAGTTTTTCCAAAATTCTATCTAATTTATTACTGTCTCTTTTTTGCAATTCCTTCATTTCTTTAACGTCTTTTTCCAGATTGTTAATTTGCATTTGAGTATTTTTCTCTTTCAAAATACTGACTTTCTCGGTACTATTCATATAATTATCAAAATCATTAGATAACATTTGGACAGCAGTAGTATTGTAATTAATCTGTTTAATAGCATCCGCTGTGAGAACGTCCTTAGCGAATATCCCGGTTCCGATAGCCGCCGCGACAGTACTGACAATAAGAAAAATTATATATATAATTTCTTTGATCGTAAATAACCTTCGCGCCTCCGGACCTTCGTTATTCATTCGTGTATCTTTTTTAGATACCATTTTATTGTCCTTTATTTCTTTTTCTTCTTAAAAAATGTTACAATTTTAGTGCCGTTACGCTTGTTCCATAAATCGGCAGCTTTTATCACTCCGCTAATAATTACCATTGCAAAAGGATTTTTTAAATATGGCAATATTAGCGATAAATTATTGCCGTAAATCAAGAACAATGACCATATTAATTTGGCTAATTTATAAAGCGGTTCTTCAGCCCACTTTTCAAACTGCTTTTTTGTCGGCTTTAAATCTTTAGCCCGCTTGTCAAGATTAACGACCAT
>Ga0180007_10001552_pt1 | contig 30703 bp, 24 predicted proteins | sample MM_PC_MetaG_FD_121122 | JGI IMG/M metagenome (GOLD analysis project Ga0180007, IMG submission 121122) | Groundwater microbial communities from the Aspo Hard Rock Laboratory (HRL) deep subsurface site, Sweden - MM_PC_MetaG | ecosystem: Environmental > Aquatic > Deep subsurface > Groundwater... | reverse complement strand
ATATTGAGCTAATTCCAGAGGATAATCATTTACATCAGTGCTGACCAAATGATTGGCAACGATATCTTTGGTAAACTCAAACCAGAACTTGGAAATCTCAGTAAGCAAACGCCCTTTTTCCGGAATCGGAGTAGGCAGGATAACATCAAAACAAGAAACCCTGTCTGTGGATATGATCAATAAATTATCACCCAGATCATAAACTTCTCTTACTTTTCCCCGTCTGAAAAAATTAATTCCTTTTAATTCAATAGAGGATAATGCCTTGCTCATTATCTTAGCTCCTTTTAATTTTATAATTGATCCGGAATCACATAATCGCCAAGTTTAGACCGTAAAGCAAGCAAACGCTTGCGCTGTCCATCAAGTTTAGCAAAAACCATTTCCGGAATATCTCTGGCATTAGTTTCATAGACTTCGAATATCCTCTCGATTTTTTCCAAATTTTCAGGAATCCGAATCTTAAACTGCTCATTATATAAAGCTTCCGTATAATCAATATTCAATACTTCCTTGAAGAGTTTTTTTAAATTCTCATAGCGCGGGATCATGCCAATCGGGGTCGTTATTGCTCCGACATCATTGTGCACGCGTAGTTCCATCCATTTAAGCCATACCCGCTTATCATGTAAGCCACTGAGATATTTACCGTTTTCATCTTTTAGAAAATAATTTGCTCCGAATATCACTGGCACACGATCCAATCCTTTGGTAAAATCAAGATGATTTTGAATATATTTTCCTAAGGGAATAGATAGAAAATCAAGATTTGCCATTAAACAAAATTTGCGCACACCTTCTCTGCCCAAAGTCGCGGCAGTTGTCTCTGATTCCAATGAACTGGCAATGCAAACAACTCCATGATCCCAGTCAAAGCTCTGGAATACCGGAACCCAGGTATCAGAATCTCTTCCCCCGTAAATAATCCCTTGGATTTTAGCGCCCTGAGGATCTTCCAGTTTTTCATCACAATTTTTTAAAGTTTTTATGGGAATTGTATATCGGGCATTATTATGTGAATGGAGAATTTCTTTGCCAGACGCGTCTTTTTTACCTTTTGTCCAGGCTCCGGAATAATTCACTCCAGCTTCTGGAATTGCCCGGCCGTCTCCCTGCCAATAAGGAACCCCTTCTACATTTAGAACATTAGAGAAAATAACTTCTCCTTCTGAAGTCAGCACATCCCAGATTTTAGGATCATCTTTTTGCTTAACGTCATTTATTATGCCAAATATACCACGTTCAACATTTACCGCATAAACATTACCGTCTTTTTTACGCAAATAAGCGATATCATCACCGACAATGCTTTCGCCATCCACCATACAAGTTGATGTCTTGCCGCAAGCGCTAGGATAAGCACCTGTAAAATAAGATTTGCGATTATTCGGACCTTTAACTCCCATTAAAAACATATGTTCCGCTAACCAGCCTTCTTTATCCGCCTTATTAATTGCCAAACGCAGCGAAAGCTTTTTTAAACCAACAGTATTACCCGCATACTGCGTATTCGTGGTAAACACAATCCCCGCGGCTAGATCAATATAAACCCGGCGTTTATCGACGTTTTTACTTACATTATTTTCCAGCTTACCAGCAGAATGCACGTATTTAAAAAATTGAATATTAGCAGCTTTGGCTTTGAATGCCTCATATGCCGGACGGTAAAGAATATCCTCAGAATGAGACACGTATGCTGAATCAGTGATCTGAATCGCATATATTGAAAAATCAGAATTAACCGGCCCCAGACACATAAACATTACGTACATCTGCCTGCCCACCATCATATCTTTAAGCAAACCATTAATTTCTTTAAGCCCAGCCATCCGCTCCATAGTATTAATATGCGCGCCAAATTTCATTTCCGGGGTGATTAGAAACTTAGTATTATCTTTATCTCTGGCCTGGTCTTTCATACTGTCAAAATGAATCGTATGCCCTTTTTTATTTAAAGCAATCTCTTCACCCATTTCTAATGTTTTGGCCCGGATATAATCAATATCCTCTTTAGCGTCAGTTCGGACAAACACAGAATCAGGATTGCATAATTCCACGTATTCAGATATAAACTCAATTATACTCTGATTTTTTAAAGCCAATAGTTTTTCATAGCTTTTAGCTATACATTTTTTTTCTAAATAAGTATTATTTTTTTCATTCATTTTAACATTCTCCCGTTATTTAATTTATTTGATTAATTCAATAGTTTAGCAAATTATTGGATTAATTTCAAGTAAAAAAGGGGGGGGATATCTCGGGGATAAAACAGAAAAAAGGCGTTTCAAAAGAAACGCCTTTTATTAATGGCGGAGCTGACGGGGCTCGAACCCGCGACCTTCGGATCGACAGTCCGACGTTCTAAACCAGCTGAACTACAGCTCCATTTTTAAAAAAATTAGGGTCTAATGGTGGGCGCGGTAGGATTCGAACCTACGACCCTCTCCTTGTAAGGGAGATGCTCTAACCAACTGTGCTACGCGCCCCTGACTAGATTTTGTAATATACCTTATTTTGCTTAACTTGTCAACTAAAAGATTATTGGCGAAATAATTCGTAATTATTCAACCGTAACACTTTTTGCCAGGTTCCGAGGCTGGTCAACATCACAACCCAGTTCTACAGCAATATAATATGCCAATAACTGCAAAGGTAATGCCACCAGCAACGGTGAGAAAAACTCATCAACCTTAGGAATATACAATACATAATCCGAATAATCTTTTTTCGCTATTTCTTTATCACCCTTTGTGGCAACACTCAGAACAGTTCCCTTGCGGGCTTTTATCTCCCGAATATTGGAAAGCATCTTATCATAAACACTTGATTGCGGACTAATACAGACAACCAAGGGAAATTCATCAATTAAAGCAATCGGCCCATGTTTCATTTCACCAGCAGCATAACCCTCAGCGCTGATATATGTTATTTCCTTTAATTTTAAAGCCCCTTCCAAAGCACTGGGATAATTAACATTTCTCCCTAAATACAAAAATGGAAAATCACCAAACCTGCGGCCATATGTTGAATGCGACATTTTTGCCCATTTTTCCGCAAGCAGCAGCGCTTTTACCGGATCTCTAAATTCAGTAATATCCTCTTCGAGGAATTTAAACTGCTCGGCAAGCCGATGATGATAACTCTGTACATACTTTGAAGATACTTTTTGAACTTTTTTCTTATCTTTAAGCGCCTCCCGCATTAACTCCGGGATCTGCTGCATCTGATTAATCAGTTCTTTTTGCTTTTTAGAAGAAATTATTCCTTTTAATCCCCCCAGATAAACCGCCAAAAGATAAAAGGTTGCCAGCTGAGCCGTATAAGCCTTGGTTGAAGCAACGGCTATTTCCGGACCAGCTAAAGTGTAAATAACTCCGTCCGATTCCCGGGCAATTGAACTGCCGAGAATATTACAGATCGAAATTACTTTTGCCCCTTTTTCCTTTGCTGCCCGTAAACTAGCCAAAGTATCGGCTGTCTCTCCGGATTGGCTGACCGGGATAATCAGAGTTTTATCTTTTACGATAATCTGATCGCGATAGCGGAATTCACTGGATGTATCCACATTAATTGGCAGCTTTAATAATTTTTCTAAAATATACTTGCCGCACAATCCAGCATGATAAGCTGTTCCGCAAGCCACGATCTGAATATCATTAATCTGCTTTAGCTTTGCCTCAGACAAACCAATATTCTCAAAGATTATCTTATTATTTTTTATGCGATGATTTAAGATCTGCTTGATTACATTCGGCTGTTCATTGATCTCCTTGATCATAAAATGGGGAAAACCCGCGCGCTTGGCACTGGCAGTATCCCAGTCAATTAAGACTTTTTTATTTTTAATTATCTCTTCTTTGCTATTACAGATAACCACATTTTCACTGGTTATTTTAGCGATCTGATCATTATCCAGATAGATAATTTCTCGAGTTTGGGAAAGAATCGCCGGCACATCAGAAGCAATAAAATTTTCATTTTTGCCAATGCCAATGATTAAAGGGCTGTCCTTACGCGCGGCAATCAAAACATCTGGTTCATTTGAACTTATTATGCCCAAAGCAAAACTGCCTTTTAAAAGTTTTATTATCTTGCAAACAGTTTTGTGCAGATCTCCTTTATAAAATTTTTCAATTAAATGAGCAATAACTTCCGTATCCGTCTGCGAAGTAAAGCGATGTCCTTGTTTTTTCAGAGTCTGCTTTAATTCCTGATGATTTTCAATAATCCCATTGTGCACAACCATAAACTGCATAGTATTGCCATAATGCGGATGGGCATTAATTTCATTGGGTTCACCATGCGTTGCCCAACGCGTATGGCCAATGCCCAAATGCCCGCAAACCGGCTGATCCACAAGACAATCAACCAACGCTTTAAGCTTCCCGGCGCGCTTAACTAAAAATAATTTTTTACTCTGATCAATAACCGCAATCCCCGCTGAATCATAACCTCGGTATTCCAAAGAACGCAATCCGTCAATCAGAACAGTTGCCGCGTTTTTACTGCCAATATATCCGACAATTCCGCACATAAAAATCCTTTGTTTTGAATTTTAAATTTCGCGTTCAAATTAAACCTTAAAGTAATTTATTAAAAACAACTTGACCATCAACAATTGTTGCCCAACATTTAAACTTCTGATCAAAAATCACCAGATCTGCATCATATCCGTTTGCTATTTTACCTTTACGCTGAGCAAGACCAATGACCCCGGCGGGATTTGCACTGGCCATTTGAACCGCGGACAACAATTTTACATCTGTTAAGTATACCATATTTTTTACTGCCTGCAACATTGTCAATTTACTACCGGCAATTATATACCCTGCACCAGAGCAAGCTCGGTTCAGGGCAGGATCCTCCATACGATAAACTCCGGAGATAATTTTCAATGTTCTTTTATCCATCGCCGCCACTGAATCAGTAACTAAAACTATTTTCTCCAACAGCTTATTTTTCACTAAAAGCTTGAGCAAAGCCGGATGCACATGATGTCCATCAGCAATAATCTCAGCGCTAAGATTATTATTTACAAGTACTTGAGTAGACAAACCCGGATTACGCGCGGAAATTCCGCTCATCCGATTAAAGCAATGCGTCGCATGAGATGCTCCCAGATAAATTGCTTTTAGCGACTGTTCATAAGTGGCATTAGAATGCCCTAAAGCCGGGACAACCGCGTGTTTTTTGAGTAATTTTATAAATTTATCAGTGCCTTTTAATTCACAAGCAAAAGTGATTATTTTAATATCATTGTTGGTTTGCTTAAGCAGAGCCTGCATTCCCGGAATATCTGGCGCCTGGATAAAATGCTTAGGCTGAGCGCCAGCCATGTCTTTGTTAATAAACGGACCTTCCAGATTAAAGCCCAAACAAGCTGCTCCTAAGAGATTTATTTGTTTTAATTGCTTAATCTTTTTTTCAAAACAATTAAAATCACCGGCATGCAAAGTCATTAAAAAACCTGTTGTGCCGGTTTTTACCTGCAGATTAGATATCTTATCAATCTGACCGTGAATATGCAAATCAATAAACCCCGGACTTAAATAACAGCCTTGAGCATTGATTCGCAAAGCATTGAGAATTTTTGGCTTTGTTCCCTGCCCAAAGCTTTTTATCTTATTGTTTTCAATCAGCAACCAGGCTTTGTCCATGACCTTGTCAGTCAGAATAATTTCAGCATTATCAATGATTATTGATTGTGAAGATTTCTTAAGCATTAGAGTATTCTGCCTTTTATTTAAACAGTTTCTTTAATCCTTGCTTTAGCTGCTTTTGCAGATCAATTGTTTCTGAATCAGCTTGCTGAGCATCACTGCTTGGTTCAAATAAGCCTTTGAGGATTTTATTAGTTTGGTCCTTGATCATATCCTCTGTTGAAAAATCAATTTTATATTTTAATTGAGAAATCCTGTCATAAAGCACAACTTTAGCTCCGGCTGCGGCAATATTAGTCATCATTCCCAAATCTCCGGAACGCATGGCAAATTCATCAGAGAGTTTAAACTTTACTTCAAAATCAACATACTGCTCTAAATCAATATATCCTTTGCCATATAGCGTCGCATAATCCGCAACCGCGATAAAATCTTCGGTCTGGACTTTTCCATCAAGTAAAGAAAAAGTAGCGCTTGATTGTTCAATGCGCATATCTGAGAGCTCTATAAGATTTAATGATTTTGCTACTTTTTTAAAATTAGGCGGCGGCTTTAGCGATGCTTGTTCGATTTTAAACCATCCAGAACCAGTTAGATTATTAATATCCATGGCACTGCCGGAAACACCAGCATGGGCATTAAACTGTCCTGCGCCCATGTCCTGGCCAATAATATCGGTTATCAAAGGCGCGAGATTAACTTGTTCTATTTCCAATGAACCTTGGATCGGAATAATATCTTTTATTTCCGCTTTTAAAGCCGCGCTGATTTTCCCATTATAAAAAACACAGGTCAAAGGCGCGAGGTTAAGCGCAGCCTGCTCAAAACGAATATCTGCTTTTAAATCCGAGAAGTTTATTTTATCCACTGCTCCCTGGCTGATTGCGGCCTGAGCCTTGGCTTTAAATTTATTCAAATCAACAACTGGTCCATTAGCCTCGGCGGTAAAACGGCACTGTCCGGTTAAAAGCGGTAATGAATCAATTGCTAAAATCTTTCGAATATCAGCTAGATCAATTGATCCCGCAGCAGTAGTTACTATGTTTAATTTTTCAAAGTCTTCGAGTTTTGCTTTTATTTCTAAATTAGTCTGACCGTAATCTATTTTCAGCTGATTAAGCGCAAAATTAGTTTTACTGTATTTACCATCGAAAAATAAATTAAGCGGCTGTTGGCTGATCGCAGCGTTTAATCGCGTACTGCTGAATGATTCCTGATCGCAAATAATTTCTCCGTTTATTTTTTCAATATCCGCGAGGCTGTTTATACCCTTTATCAACAAATCATTTAATTTAATATTTGCTTTAAACACAGGCGATTTATTCTCCGCGACCTCAAGCTCAAGATCAACAACCGTACTTCCTTGAACCACTAAACCCTGCTGGTTTAAATCCGCGCCTTTAACCAGCAGCCGGGCCTTTAGGTTTGCTTGATTTGGCCGAATCCTGGGAAATGATTTAAGGCTTAAATCAACTTTATCTATTTCTAAAAATTTAGAGCCATCAGCATTCTGCACAGATATGCCGGAAAACAGCACTCCCTTAAACGGAAAGTAAAACGCTTTATCAATATTTACATCTTTCGCCAGGTTTTTTTGTAAGAACTCAATAACCAGGGGTTTTAAATGTTTGGGGATGTATAGATTATTCAGATATATAAATCCTAAGCCAATAATCCCAATAAAAACTACTACGCTTATAATTACTATTTTTTTTAACATTTTCCCCTCACTGTTACGAATTGATTAAACATTTTTCGCAATAAAAAAATTATTTATTTTTGCTAAAAGGCAAAAAACTTTTCCAGAACTTTTGACGTTTTTTTTGTTTAATAAGCTCAAGTATCTGCGGCAGCATTTTTTCCGCGATAACTTCCCCAGCATCTATACATTCCTTACCTTTAGAAAAAGCTGCCCAGCTGATTTTTCCCACATCCGGATAGATTACAATATCCGCGCCTTTTAATCTTAAATCACTCAGCCAATACGCCCTGATCGCGTCAGCCTGAAACATTATGTCCATGCCATTGCCCAATTTTTTATTATAATCAACCAGAGCTTCCACGCCCACGGCAATTATAATATCCGCGCCCATGGCTTTTACCGCGTCGACCGGAACACTGCCGATTATTCCGCCATCAACCAGCAGTCTTTCGCCAACTTTTACCGGTGGAAAAACACCGGGCAAAGAAACCGAAGCCAGCACTGCCTGCTTAATGCTTCCCTGTTGGGAGATAATCTCATCGCCAGTACGCAAATCCATGCTCGTACAGGAAAAAGCGATTTTCGTTTTGCTAAAATCAGAGTCAATGCCTAGATAATCAAATATCCAATCTATTTCTTTACCGCTGAATACCCAGCGTTTGATCGCGCGAATATTAAACAATACCATTCTTTTGACAAAGGTGAACAGCTCTTTGACAATTACCTTTTTTTCCTCTTCCGGAGAATAGCCGCCGATCATGTTTTCAATTTCTTTTATTTCCTTGCGATTAACCAGACTTAACATTTTTTGTTCAATTGCCTGACTGTCAGGATTAAGCGCGTATTGAGCGCCAACCATCGCGCCCATACTTGTACCGGCAATAATATCAATCGAAATGAATTTTTCCAGAGCCTTAATCACTCCAATATGCGCCAGACCTCTTACCCCGCCGCCGCCGAGTGCCAGCCCGATTTTCAGTTTATTTTTATTCATTCGCTCCCCTGGTTATATCTCACTACGTCCCTAAATACTCTTCTAACCAATGCCAATATTTCTCAAGCTGATCTTTTTCTTTAGTGTCAACATCTTTAAGTTTTAAAAAATTTTGTTTTATCTCAAAAGATTCTTTTTTTTTGTCACATAAATATAATAAATACATTCTTAGATAGCTGTATTTTTTTGCATTAACAATATTTCTTCCCAATAGCTGATAAAATTTTTCGGCAATCAAAAACTCTCTGCGCTGTACAGCAGCAGCCCCTAGATGAATACATACTTCTTCTATAGCTTTTATGGTAAAAACATTTTTCTCCTGCACTGCTTTTTTTAATTGATATTGTAATAATTTTAGTACGTTAGACCATGCTTCTTTATTATCACCTATTCGATTAAAGCAAATTTTTTGAGCATCATAATCGCTCTCCAAAACAAAGATAATATAATTTCTAAGCAAAGGATCGTTAAGACATTTATCCAATCGCTTGATATTCTTAGGAAAGCTTTCTCTTGTTTGCAAAAATTCATCAATTAAACAAGTTGCTTTAAAATACTTTTCAGTTTGCTGTTGAAAATACTTGGGCCATATCTTTTTGATTATTTTGCTTTCTGAAAAGTTTTTTTGAACATTAGCAGCATTGCGTAATTCTCTATAAGCATTTATATCTTGATTACCCACGACTAATTTATTTGATAACCTTTGAGGATAATTATCAACAAGCGGCAAACTTTCAGATATCCAATTTTCAAGCCTTTTTCCATCAGCAATAAAATATCCCCCAAACTGCTCTGGACTTTCAAAGCCTAAACTGCGTATTTTAGGTCCTATAATGGGATCATTCCATTGCATAGAAAATAATTCTTCAGATACTGGTTCCTTGGGATTTTTTATGCCAACCATCATCCATTGATATCCGCTGCCAGACCAAAGCGAGGCTTGATCAAAAACATTACAAAAAGCTTTTAATATTGCTTTCGCATCGGAAACTTCTAGTTGATATATTGGCAGCCAATGCGTAACTATCCCCCCATCTTTTAAGCAATCATAAGCCAATTGAAAATATTCTTGAGTATATAAATTCACAACTCCAGAGTTTTTAGGTGGAGGAGGTTCGGCAGTAATTATATCAAATTTTTGTTTTGTAGTAAGCATAAAAAAGCGTCCATCATCAATGTGGATTTTAACACGCGGATCATAGATAGGGTTTTCTTTAGGATCAGGGAAGATTATATGGCTCATATCTATTATATCTCTGGAAATGTCCACTATTTCAATGTTTTCTAAATGCCGCGTATCTGTTAAGGCTTTTGCGGTAATACCGCATCCATAGCAAATTAAAAGTGCATCTTTGGGATCCGGATGGATTGCCATGGGTAGATAGACAAACATACTCATATAGCGTTTTGAGTTAAATGAAGTTCCTGACATCATATGATCGTTGGTCATCAATCGGTGATAAAGAGTATTTCCGAGCAATTTTTTCTCTAAATACTGAATTGACTCATTTAGGCCTTCTTTGAAAGCTACGCGTTGTTCGCCGCTTTGTTTTAATCTTAAGATTGGGAGATCCAATAATTGTCGATTCATCAAGCCGAAAGGAAAAAGAATTAATGAAACAATAAAAAGTCCTCCAACTAATTGATTAATATACTTTTTTTTGTTTTCAAAAAAAAGTAGTTTTTTATCAAACAGCAGTGCGGCAATCAATCCATAACTAAGTGCAAATAAGAAAAAAGATCGTTCTATACCTATAAGAGGAATGAGAATTATTCCAGCTACAAGTGACCCCAGCGCACCGCCAATAGTATTTACCATTGACATCACCCCTGTTGCTTTAATTTCATCTTCAATTGTGGAATGTAATGCCTTGCACAGCATTGTGAAAGTAATCCCTGATGCAAATGAAATAGGAAACATCAAATATGAAGAAATTAATAAAATAATTTTAAAATTATTCCCGCTCATAATCAGTTGGTGAAAGAAACCAAAATTGCCATAAAGACCAATAACTAATAATCCGTTTGTAAGCATAATAGGAAAAAGAAAGCGCTGTGCTTTTAAATCACGTTTAAACCACATAGCTGCAAACAGTCCTCCAAAACAGATGCCAAGCAAAACTACTGCTAGCATTATTGCAAAATTTAAGCTGCGAGACATGAGAAACAATCTTATAAATCTGAACCAAATCACCTCTAGTCCCAGAAAAACAAATCCAGATAGAAAGCTCGCGAGTAATAACTTACTAGATTTTGAGGAAAATTTAAAACAAACTAAAGAATTATCCGTTTTTGTAAGATCTGCGTTTAACATGCTGTTGTTTTTGAAGATAGAAAGAGTAATGATCGCTGCTAAAATATTACAACCAGCGGCAAAAGCTCCGGCATGTATCAATCCAACCCATCTAATAATAAACATTTCACTAAAAAGAACTCCGATTACTGCGCCAAAGGTATTCCAGCCATAAAGCAAGCCGAATACATTTCCATAGTTTTTCTTTTTAGCATATAGTGCTTTTACCAATAATGGCAGTGTTGCTCCCATGGCCGAAGTTGGGATTATCATAAGTAAAATACAAAATATTGCTCGAATAATGTTTAAAACAAGAGTCTGTCCTGTAAAAAAATGAGCTACGGGCACAAAAGTTCTTGTTAATTCAGGAAAAATGAGTACCAATAAAAATCCGAAAAGAGCAATTGCAAACTGCAAAAAAGCATAAAACAACAAAGGCGATTTTATCTTAAAGCCCTTAAAGGCGATCAATCCATTCCCTAGTGCTAACCCTCCCATAAAGCTGGCTAAAACAATCGCTGCGGCATGAACACTGTTTCCAAAAACTAAACCGGCAAGCTGAAACCACACCAATTCAAAAATTAATGCGGAAACCCCGGAAAGAAAAAAAATCAAACACAAAATTATTGTCATGTAATTAGCCTAAATCCGTTCTCTTAAAATATTGATTATTCTGTCTATATCTAACATTGGAGCTCAGTTGCATCGGCACGAGGTTGCAGTAAAGAAATATTTACTCGCAAGCTAGTAACTAGGCTGCGGCAGCGATTTGTTGTTTTTATTTTAAAACACCGCTTAATTTTATAACTTTTGAGAAAAAAAATCAATAAAATACTTGATCAGGGGTTCGCGATCCCCTTGTGAACTTAATAATAAAAAAGACCACCCGTTAAGAGTAGTCTTTTTTGTTGGCGTCCCCAAGGGGATTCGAACCCCTGTCGACAGCTTGAAAAGCTGTTGTCCTAGGCCAGACTAGACGATGGGGACAGGAACTAATTAGTAAAAAGTTGAAAGTAAATACAAAATCATTTTTAAGTTTATAAACTTTTAACTTTAAACTAAGTTATTAGTGGTGAGCCGCCTTGGTCTCGAACCAAGCACAACCGCCTTAAAAGGGCGGTGCTCTACCAGATGAGCTAGCGGCCCACTAAACTTTAAACTTCCATTATATCGTTTTCTTTTTTCTTGGAAAGAGCTTCTAATTCTTTAATATATTTATCTGTAAGCTTTTGAATATCATCCAAAGCTTTAAAACTTTCATCTTCGGTTATTTCCGCGTCTTTTTGTTCAAGTTTCACTGCCTCATTAGCATCACGTCTGATTGCCCGAATCGCGATCCGGTTTTCTTCTGTGAGTTTATGAATAACTTTTACCAGTTCCAATCGTCTTTCCTGAGTCAGCGGCGGCACATTCAAACGAATGATCTTTCCATCATTAGACGGAGAAATTCCTAAATCAGATTTTTGAATTGCTTTTTCCACAGCCCCTAAACAAGATATATCCCATGGCTGAATCACGATCAAACGCGCCTCAGGAGTAGCAATCCCAGCAAGCTGTTTTAAAGGAGTGGAAGTGCCGTAATAATCTACCCGGATTCCTTCAACCAAAGCAGCGCTTGCCCGACCAGTACGAACCATACTGAAATCACGTATTGCCACATCAATTGTTTTTTTCATTTTATCTTCTAACTGATGAACTATCTCTTTAACACTCATAACTGATTCCTTTAATATTTTTTATTTTACAAGGGTTCCAATCTTCTCGCCCTGAATAACTTTTTTAATATTACCTTTTTTAAACAGATCAAAAACAATTATCGGCAGGTTATTTTCCATGCATAATGTCACTGCCGTCCGATCCATAACTTTCAAATTCTTATTCACAACTTCAATATAACTTAATTCATTAAATTTTTTGGCTTTTTTATTTTTAATCGGATCGTCAGAATAAACCCCGTCAACTTTTGTTGCTTTTAAGATAATATCGGCGTTTATTTCAATTGCCCTTAAAGCCGCGGCCGTATCAGTGGTAAAATAAGGATTACCTGTGCCTCCGGCAAAAATTATAATCCGGCCTTTTTCCAAATGTCTAACCGCTTTTCGACGGATATACGGTTCAGCTAATTCCTGCATATCAATTGCTGTCTGCACCCGAGTATGCACCCCGATTTTTTCCAAAGCATCCTGCAGCGCCAAGGCATTGATTACTGTTGCCAGCATGCCCATATAATCAGCGGTAACCCGCTCAATTGCCCGGCCGATTGTTGATGCTGCCCGGAATATATTCCCGGCTCCGACAACAACCGCAATCTCCAAGCCCAAGCTTCGCGCGTCTTTTAACTGCTCGGCTATATTTAAAAGAACACCCGCATCGATTCCAAAACCTTTTTCCGTGTTTTGCAATGCTTCTCCGCTGAGTTTTAAAACCACCCGGCGATATGCTGTTTTTTTCTTTGCCATAAATTTATTTTCTATTTAGCGTAATTGATCAACTATGATCTAAATTTCTTCGCCGATTTGATAGCGGGCAAATCTTCTGATGCGGATATTTTCCCCGATTTTAGCAATAATTGAATTTAAATAATCTTTGATTTTTAATTTATCGTCTTTGACAAAAGTCTGTTCTAAAAGACATACTTCCTGATAAAATTTGTTAATCTTTCCTTCTAACATTTTTTCAACTACATTAGCCGGTTTGTCGCCTGCCTGAGAAGAAATAATTTCTTTTTCTTTGTCCAAAAGTGCTTGCGGCACATCTTCTTTATTTAAAAACTGAGGACTTGCCGCGGCAATATGCATAGCCACATCTTTCACAAATTGCTGGAACTGTGCGTTGCGGGCAACAAAATCAGTTTCACAATTTATTTCCACTAAAACTCCGATTTTTCCGCCCAAGTGAATATAGGATTCGATTATTCCTTCTTTAGCCGCCTTATCAGCGCGTTTCGCGGCCACCGCCAAACCTTTTTTCCTAAGTTCAGCAACCGCTTCATCAATATTACCGTTGGTTTTTACTAAAACATTTTTGCAATCCATAAAACCAGCATTGGTTTGCTCTCTTAATAATTTAATTTGCTCGGTAGTTACAGCCATTATTCTGCCTTTCGCTTTGCCTTTGGAGCTCTTTTCTTTGAATCATCAGCAGGCTTGAATGTGCTTTTTCTTGCCGCTGGCTTTATTTCTTTATCGTTTTTTTCTTCCGGCTTTTGCTCTGTTTTTTTCTCAGCAGCTTCTTTTGCCGCTTTTTCCGCCTGAGCGGCTTTTGTCAACTCATAACGGCCCTTGCCTTCAATAACCGCATCCGCAATCGTCGCGGTAACCAGTCTGATTGATTTTATCGCGTCATCATTACCAGGAATAACATAATCTAATATATCTGGATTGGAATTAGTATCCGCTAAAGCTACAACCGGAATATTTAATCTTCTGGCTTCTTTAACCGCGGTTTCTTCTTTTTTTGAATCAACAATAAACAGCGCCCCCGGCAATTTGTTCATTTTGCGGATTCCGCCTAAATTTTTCAGTAATTTGCTCATTTCTTTATTTAAAACCGAAACTTCTCTTTTCTTCAGTCGATCAAAAGTTCCGTCCGCGCTCATCCGTTCAAGTTCCTCAAGCCGTTTTATGCTTTTGCGAATAGTTTCAAAATTAGTCAGAGTTCCTCCCAACCATCTTTGATCAACATAATACATTTCGCAACGAGTTGATTCTTCAACAATTGTCTGCTGCGCCTGTTTTTTAGTTCCCACAAATAAAACAGACTCACCGCGAGCAGCCACGCTTTTTAAAAACTCACAGGCGTTTTTCAGCTCAACTTCGGTTTTTTCTAAATTAACGATATAAATACCATTACGCTCACCAAAAATATAGCGAGCCATTTTAGGATTCCATCTTCTTGTCTGATGGCCAAAATGAACCCCTGATTCTAAAAGTTGTTTGATTGTAACTGTCAAAATTATTCCTCCTTTGTAAACTCATATTGACTAACGCAATACTTTAGGCGTATTAAGTAAATGTTAAAATACTATAACACACCTTTTATTTTTTTCAAGCATTTTTTTTATTTTAATAAAAACAGGCCTTTTCTCTATCTTTTGCCTTCCTTACTTAATGGCAATTAAGCCAAAAACTCCAGTTCAAATAATTTCTTATAAGCCCCGTTTTTCTTAAGCAGTTGATCATGAGTACCTTGCTCAACAATCCGGCCGTCCTCAAATACCAGTATTTTCTTAACTTTTTTTACTGTAGCTAAGCGATGAGCAATCACAAAAGCCGTGCGATTGGTTAATAATTTATCCAAAGCTTCCTGAACCAAACGAGTTGACTCCGCGTCCAGCTGAGAAGTCGCTTCATCTAATATTAATATCGGCGGATTATCCAATATCGCCCGGGCAATAGCCAAACGCTGCTTTTGCCCCCCAGAGAGTTTCATCCCCATATCGCCAATAACCGTATCATAGCTATTGGGCATACTCAGAATAAACTCATGGGCTTCAGCGATTTTCGCGGCTTTGATCACTTCTTCTAATGTCGCGTCCTGCCGGCTATAGGCAATATTATTCTTGATCGTATCATTAAACAGCATCAGATCCTGGGTAACAATACCGATCTGCGAGCGCAATGATTTAAAACTAACTTCCCTGATATCAATCCCGTCAATTTTTATTGAACCTTTGGTTGGGTCATAAAATCTAGGAATTAAATTAACTAAAGTTGTTTTTCCCACCCCGCTGGCGCCGACCAAGCCGATGATCTCACCTTTTTTAATCGTTAAATCAATTTCCTTTAAAATCATGGTCTGGTCATAGCCAAAACTCACCTTATCAAAAACCAGCTCTTTTTTAAATTCCGTCAATTCAAGCGCGTTTTTTGCTTCCGCGACTTTTACCGGAGCATCAAGAACCTCAAAAATCCGCTTAGCCGCGGCTAAACCCTGCTGATTTATGCTGTGAATTTCACTCAAGCGCCGACAAGGCTTGATCAAAGACATAAACGCGCCAAGAAAAAGAATGAACACACCAAAAGACATGCCGCCCTCAATAACGCCTTTACCGCCATAATAAAGAAAAGCAGTGCCGCCGCAAGCGCCAATAAATTCGGTAAATGGCCCCAGCACTTGCGAACGTTTTTCCAAACGCATCATGATTTTATAAAAAGAAAGATTATGATTACTGAATTTAACGATTTCCTTATCTTCCATGGAAAACGCTTTGACAATTCTGACTCCGGATATTGTTTCAAACAGCTTGCGGTTTAAATCACCCATTTTCTCCTGAGCCTGGGTACTGATTTTTTTGATCATCCGGCCGATCTGCATAATCGGAAAAGCCACCAAAGGCGCCAGGGCCAAGGCCATCAAAGCCCATTTCCAGCTGATAAAGAACACGATCCCGGCTAAAAACAACATAGTCAGAAAATGATACAGCATCATCATTCCCACGGATATTGAGCCTTTTAAAATATCAACATCATAGGTGATCCGGGAAACCAGATGCCCGGTAACGCTTTGCGTAAAATAATCCAAAGAAAAATTCTGAATTTTCTTATAAATTGTGTCCCGGATATCGCGAATCACCAATTGACTTAACTTAGTAATCAAATATGTCCGGCCAAAAGAAAAAATACCTTTTAAAACAAATACAATCAGGATTGTAAACACAATTATATTCAGCATTTCTAAAGGTGGAGTCGCGTTTATATTACCAACAATTTTTGCTAAAAATCCCGGCAAACGGCGATCTAAAACAATCTTATTCTGGCCAAGGACTTTATCACTCAAAGGGACCAACATAGTCAGAGAAGCGCTATCAAAAAAAGCGGATAAAACCATAAAAACCACAGCCAGCCCTAATGTAAACAAATGCGGCCGGATAAACATTTTTATTACACGGAAATATAATTTCATGAAACTACCTTTCTAGACTAAAGATAACTTTATTTATTTTAGATTTATCAATATATTTTAAAATAACTTTTTTGGCTTTGCTAAACGCCTTGGCCCGATGACTGATCTGATTTTTCAGCTTAGGGCTTAACTGGGCAAATGTTTTCTTATAACCATTAACTTCAAATAAAGGATCATAACCAAAACCCTTATCTCCTTTTAGCTCAAGCGCGATATATCCCGGACAAGTTCCCTCAACCACGGCAATAATTCCCGCGGCATCGGCAATAGCCACCGCGCAGACAAATCGCGCTTTGCGCTGGTTTTTATTAGGCAAATCCTTTAAAGCCTTTAACAGCTTATTATTATTTGATTGATACGTCGCCCCTTTACCGGAAAACCGAGCAGAATATACCCCCGGAGCGCCAGCTAAAGCATTTACTTCCAATCCTGAATCATCCGCCACTGTTAACTTTTTAGTCCTGTGGGCAATTTTCAAAGCCTTAATACTGGCATTAGCAGCAAAAGTATCACCGTCTTCCTTTATTCTTTTCGGCGCCTGAGGAAATTCCTCTAAACTAACAGCTTTTATCTTGGCATCTGATAAGATTTTACTGATTTCCGCAAACTTATTTTTATTTCGAGTTGATACAATAACTTCCATTTCTAAAAATTCTCCAGTTTGCCGGTTGCCAGTCTGCGCGTTAATTCTATCTTATATCCTTGTGTCCTTGTGTCCTTGTGTCCTTAAATGTTAAACGGCAGATCACTTAATGCTTTTTTCTGGATTTTAATCAAGCGATCAATTCCTTTTTTTGCCAGCTTGGTCAGCTGAGCAAGCTGCTTTTGATTAAACGGTACGCGCTCGGCTGTGCCCTGTAACTCAATAAATTCCCCGGATGAAGTCATCACCACATTCATATCCACATCAGCATTAGAATCCTGCTCATAATTAAGATCTAAAGTTGGTTTGCCATCAACAATCCCGACACTGGTGGCAGCCACATATTTTTTAACAGGAAACAAGGCGATTTTACCGGATTTTTGCAAAGCATATAAAGCATCAACCAAAGCCACAAAACTTCCGGTAATACTGGCAGTTCTTGTGCCGCCATCAGCCTGAATAACATCGCAGTCAATCCAAACCGTGCGTTCTCCGAGTTTTTTCATATCAACTACAGTACGCAATGATCTGCCGATCAAACGCTGAATCTCATGCGTCCGGCCGCCAACTTTTCCTTTGCTTGATTCTCGGGGACTGCGGGTCTGACAAGATCTAGGGAGCATGGAATATTCCGCGGTTATCCAGCCAGTGCCTTTGTCCCGTAAAAAAGGCGGTACTTTATCTTCAATCGAAGCAGTACAGATAACCTTGGTATTGCCGACTTCAATTAAACATGATCCTTCAGCATATTTCATAAAATTTCGGGTAATTGATACTTTTCGCAAAGCATCTGGCTTTTTCTTAGCTGCTTTTGACATAAATATTATCTCCCTTAGAATCTATGGCCACAATTAATGGAAAATCTTTTACGGTAAACGCGTAAACCGCTTCCGCGCCTAAATCCTTAAAACAAACCAGCTGTTTTTCAAATACATACTGCGCTAACAAAGCGCCGCAGCCGGCATATGTCGAAAAATAAACTGACTTGTATTTTTTAATTGCCGCAATAACCTCCAGCGAACGCTCTCCCTTACCAATAGTAGCTAATAAGCCGTTTTCCAATAATCTAGGAGTAAACTTATCCATCCGGCTGGATGTTGTCGGGCCGCAGGAACCAACTACTTGGCCTTTGAGGCTGGGAGTGGGACCGCAGTAATAAATTATTTTGTCCTGAATATCAAACGGCAGTTTTTTACCCTTAGCGATCAGCTCTAGCAAACGTTTATGCGCTTGATCCCGTGCTGTATACAATATTCCAGTATACAAAACTTCCTGCCAAACAACCAGGTCTTTTATATTTTCTTTGTTTAATGTTCCTATTAATTTTTCCATATGTCTGTTTATTATATTGTTTCGGGCCGACGCAAGGCCGGCCCCTACGTGATTCTAAATTATAATGCTCGCGCTTCTAAGCGCATGACAGCTAATATTAACGGCTACCGGCAATCCGGCGATATGCGTAGGATAAGTTAAAACATTTACCTTAAGCGCTGTTGTCTTACCGCCAAAGCCAAATGCTCCAATATTCAGTTTATTGATTTTAGCCAGCAAACGCTGTTCTAAATCCGCTAATTGTTTTTGTTTATTTTTTACAGTAATTGGTTTTAATAAAGCTTTTTTCGCCAGCAAACCAGCATAATCCTGCGTGCCGCCGATTCCCACTCCGATTATATAAGGAGGACAAGCTCCGGCGCCAGCGGTTTTCACCGCCTGAACAATAAATTCCTCAATAACATCGATACTTGCCGTGGGATTAAGCATTTTCACCTGGGCTTTATTTTCACTGCCAAAACCTTTGGGCAGAACCGTAATTTTTATTTTATCGCCTTTTACAACATCAGTATGAGTAATACTCGGCGCATAAGCTAATTTGCTTTCGCGGCTTATCGGATCTTTTTGAATCGAGGCCCGCAGTCCGCCCTGTTTATAGCCAAGCGCTATGCCCTGGGATATCAGCTGATTAATATTATCTTGAACATAAACATTATTACCGATTTCCACAAATACCACAGGCAGACCAGTATCCTGGCAAATCGCCAGCTTCTGCTTTAAAGCAATTCGGGCATTATCGACAATCGCGGTCAAGGCTTTTCTGGCCAAAGGACTTTGCTCTTCGGCCAATGATTTTTTTAAAAGCAGCAGAACATCAGAGCGCAATTTAGTATTCGCTTTAATCGCGATTTCCGCTGTTTTATTTTTAATAAGTTCTGATGAAATCTTTCGCATCGGCTTATTTCTTTCTTTTAATATATTCCGCGGATACGCTAGTTTTAATTCCGCCGCGCAGATTAAATTCACCATGCACGCTCATTGCCCGCGGCTTACAGGCGCGAATCAGATCATCCATAATTTTATTAACCACATGTTCATGGAATATTCCGACATCGCGGTATTGATTAATATACAGCTTGAAAGACTTTAACTCAAGACAGGATTTATCCGGCATATACTCGATTGTAATTGTCGCGAAATCCGGCAATCCGGTCTTCGGACAAATGCAGGTGAATTCCGGCACATCCATTTCAATCCAGTAATTTTTATCTGAGTACATATTTTCCCAGACTTCAATTTCCGGCATCTTTAAATCGCGGATATCTTTCTGGAGATTCTCATACAAGCTTTTGTTTTTTGTCTGTTTCTTCATCAATGAACTCCTATCAGTTTATGTACTTGAGGGATTACTCTAACATCAGTTAAATCCTGCTGAGCCATTGCCTGCCAAAGCATTGTCTTTTTTATCAGCTTATCTGATAATTGTTGGGCAACCGGCTGCAGAACCAATGCTATATCTTTATCAACCGCGGCAATTATTTTAGCGGCTTTTTTTATTTCCGCTGATTTGGTTTTTAAGCCAACAACTGCCTTAACAAATACTTTTTTATTCTTAGCTGCTTTTAAAAACCGCTGATGCTCAGCCCAGAACGCGGCAAGACCAGTCGCGCTGGGAATTTTAAAATCCATGGCCACGATATCAATATATTTCTTTATCCGCGCAAAATCAGAACAAAGCAAGCCGTTTGTTTCCAGATAAATCTTTAATTTATCAAGCTTTAGTTTTTTTAAAAACAGCGCGACAAACTCAGTTTGTAAAAGCGGCTCGCCTCCGGTTAAGGATATATATTTAACTTTATGCTTTTTAACCAGCTTATCAACCGCGCCAGTTAATTCTTGCGCACTGTACTGCTTAAATTTATTTTTATCAGTATCGCAATAAGCACACTTAATATTACAGCCGAAAAAACGGATAAATAGATGCCCTGTGCCCAGATAAATACCTTCGCCCTGAATACTAAAAAATATTTCGGATATTTTGGCTGTTAACATCCTGCCGGGTCTTTCACTTTTGCCTGGGCAAAACCCTGAGCGCGCAGAACACAGCTGTCGCAAGTTCCGCAGGGCTTTTTACCGCCGCGGTAACAGGACCAGGTTAATTCCAATGGCACGCCTAAGCGCACTGCTAATTTCACGATCTGCTGTTTATTTTTCTTAACCAATGGCGCGCAAATAATTGTTTTCAAGCCTTGAGTCCCGGCTTTTGTCCCTTTTCGCAAAGCCAAGGAAAACGCGTCTAAAAATTCCTGCCGGCAATCCGGATATCCGGAATAATCAATTTCATTTGCTCCGATAAAAATCGCTGACGCGTTTACGCTCTCCGCGAAAGAAGCGGCAAAACTTAAAAATATAATATTTCTTGCCGGCACATAAGTTGACGGGATCTCCGCGTCAATCTTTCGATGCTGAGGAATCTTCTGAGTTTTATCCAGCAAAGAAGAGCCTTTCCAAGGCAAGCTGATTTTTACCAGCTGCCATTTACATCCGGCTTTTATCGCGATTTTTTGGGCTGATTTAATTTCTTTTTTATGTCTTTGCCCATAATCAAAACTCAGACATGAAACTTGATAACCGTCACTCAACGCGCTGTAAAGACTAACCGCTGAGTCCAGGCCTCCGGAAAGCAGAACAATTGCTTTTTTTTTATTTGAATTAGTTTTCATAATAAGTCGCTTTACTGCGCAAGCTTTCCCAAACACTGACCTGCTTAACTTGGCATTTGTATTTTTTAACTTTTTTAACCAGATTCTGGTAAATAAATTTGGCAATATTTTCCGAAGTCGGATTAAACTGTGTGAAATATTCAGTTTCATTAATATAGCCATGGTCAAAATATTTGAGCAATTGTTTAAGGATTTTCTTAGCTAAACTAAAATCCATGACCATATCGCTTTGGCCCAGCTGCTCAGCAATAAAAACCGCTTCTACCTGCCAATTATGACCATGCAGATTCTCGCATTTTCCTTTATAATCTCTTAAATTATGCGCCGCGCTAAAATCCATAATCACGCTGATCTCAAACATTTGATACCTTCCTTACTTTGTTTAAGGCAAAGCCGAGGAATTTCTCCCCCTGCTCGGCAAAATTATCCGGTTCATCACTAACATAAAAACAAACACTTTGCCGCGCTGTTTTTTCCCGATTAGTTAATAAGCCCTGCTCTTCGAGAATCTGTTTTGCGCCATAAGCCACTTGCCGGGCAGAATCAACCAGATGAACTTTTCTCCCCAAGACCTCTTGGATCACAGACTTAAGCAAAGGATAATGTGTGCAGCCCAAAATAATTGTATCAATATTTTTATTTTTCAAAGGCATTAAATAATCCGCCACGATCTGCTGAGTAATCTTGGTCTTAAGCCAGCCTTCTTCAACCAAAGGCACAAACAAAGGACAGGCAATGCTGAAAACCTTTATCTTTGAATCGATTTTTATGAGCTGCTGCTCATAAGCTGAACTTTTAACCGTGGTTTTTGTGCCGATAATCCCAATCCGCTTATTTTTCGTGATCCGCGCTGCTTCACTAACTCCGGGCTCAATTACCCCCATTATCGGAACTTTAAAGTTTTTCTCAATTGCCGCTAAAGCCACGCTTGAGGCAGTATTACAGGCAACAATAATCAGTTTCACATTATTCTTAAGTAAAAATAAAATATTCTCAATAGAAAAACGGATAATTGTTTCTTTGGATTTCGGACCATAAGGCACGCGCGCTGTATCGCCAAAATAAACAATTTTTTCATTAGGCAAACTACGAATAACTTCTTTGACCACAGTTAAGCCGCCCATGCCTGAATCAAAAATTCCAATTGGTCTTGTGTCACTCATCGGCTAAATCCATCACTTAATTCAAACATTTTTTTATATTCCAAAATCCCCTGGGCAATTGATTCCGCCAACATCTGGCGATAATAAGGGTTGTTTAATTTTGCCCCTTCTTCGGGATTAGTTAAATACCCGACTTCCAGCAATACTGCCGGCATCCGCACCCCTTTTAACACTAAAAACTTGGCGCCTTTTACAAAGCGAATTTTCAGTTTTAAACTTTTTTTCAGCTGCCCGGCAATGGAATTAGCCATCTCAATTGATTCAATCCGGTTTTCCGAAAGAATCATATCCCAAAGCGTAGCATTTAAATCAACGGCTTTATTATAATCCGCGTTTTCTTCAAATTTTATAACCGCGTTTTCCCTGATCTGTACTGCTTTGCTAAAATTATCATAAGTTGTTGACAGAAAATAAGCTTCAAACCCATTGGCAGATTTAGCTTCCGCGGCATTAGCATGAATACTGATAAAAAAATCCGCTTTTGCCTGATTAGCAATTTCTGAGCGTCTTTCCAAAGGCTGAAACTGATCATTCTCCCGGGTTAAAATAACTTCAATCCCATTTAAAATCAGTTCATTTTTTAAACGCCGCGCGATATCCAGAACAATTTCTTTTTCCTGAATACTATTATAGCCAATCGCTCCCGGATCCTGATCACCATGGCCGGCATCAATCACAATTTTGCGAATGCTGAAACTGCCAATCGCAAGCTTAGTTTGCGGATAAACCACGATTTTACCTACAAATAAATCACTAAAAGATTCCGGAACCATAATCATGCCCTGCTTAACAATCACCGGGCTTTTTAAATCACAAACCTGTGTATCATATAAAACCAATCTGCTGCCAGGATACAACTTAGCGCTGACTTTCAGGTTTTTCACTGTAATAATATTAGAAAATCCATCCCATTCCCAGTTAAGGTCATGTTTATCGCAGAAATTCGTCAAATAATCATAGTGACTGCCGCCTTGCTTAAGAGCATTGCTCATCTTACCAGAACCAGCGCATCCAGATAGACTAGTAAAAGCAAAAACTACAATTAAAAAAATTATATATGAATTTTTATTTTTTATAAACATAAGAGCAATAATATGATTTAAGAAGAAATTCTAAAAAAGTTCCGGTATGTTAAGCATTCTATCACTAAAAAGCCTTTTTTACCAATATAAAAGCTAAATTAATGATTTACGCTGTCTCTAGGGAATATTTATAAGTCAATGTTTCAATAATGGACAAAATAGAAGGGCACTATCATTCAATCGGCTATGCGCCGCAAGTAAAAAACATGTATAAAAAACGCGATTATCCGTACTTGTATCTTTTTTTTAAGATCTACTATATACAACTTTGCAGTAATAAATCACACGATTTATCATGATCCGCTTTAACAGAAAGATGATTTTGCTCGATTTCACTGGACTGGATAATATTGCTTGATATTAAATAGGCAATAATAATATCGCTAATTTGCCGCCCGGTTTTTTTTGTAACCAATAAAGACATGTCCGCCTCTTCTTGTTTTCCCAGTAAAGAAACAGCTGTGTCGGATTTTAATCCATCTCTTGCTGATATCTCTTCCCCATCCAAATAAATAACATTTTTTACTCTTACCGCCAGCGGCGCGTGCAAAAAAACATTAAAAACTTCAATATTGTTTTGCCCCTGCCGGGATTTTTCGATTAACCATAAATCCGTGGATTTAATAATTACACAGTTAGCGGTTCCCGCTTCTATTGCTTTTATCCCGTCATCCAAACAAAATCCCTCAACTATACTTTTTATGCTAGGATAATTACTGAAAACATAAAAAAAGCGCATGTATTCATTAAGGTTGGTTTCTTCTTTGATCCTATTGCGCAAAGAAGGCTGTCCCCGATTACCAGAGGCCGAGGAATCAATCCACTCTCCGGAAGCATTCCTGATCATCCAAGGATCTTTGGCTATTTTCACCCGCGCTTCCTCTCCCAAGAAATCCGCGACATACGGAGCAATTTTATCTTTGATTAATTTATTAAGATCTTCTTTATTATTATTAGCCGCTAATTCATTAATTTTAGCCACCCATTCCGGATGCTCTTTTATCAAATAATATGCCGCTACACGCATCAAAAAATCAATGTTTTCCGTTTTTCCGCCGAGTACCGAAGCAAGATAGTCAATCACCTGTCCTCTGTTTGTCCCGGCGTCTCCGCTAAGAACAATAACCGGATGACTGAGAAAATTAAACTTGCGGCAAGGCAGAGTTTTTATATCGACTTTAATCGGCAGCCAGAGGCTAAAAATGAGTCCTCCATTAGGTAAAACAGCTGTTTTTGCCAGCCCATTAGCAATGTTCACATTTTCCTTTTGCCTTAACAAAAATCTATTCGCGTCAAGTTCAGTCTTTTCCAAGATATTTGCTTGTATCTTCAATTGCCGGTTATCCACAGAAACATTTATCGCTATATTTTTTACTTTTCTATCGTGAACAGCAAACAGGAAATCGCCTAATATCTTTCGCAGAGCAGTCTTAGGAAGAAATACCTTCTGCTCTTTTAAACCCGCCTTTTCAATGCCGGAAAAATCCAGCGTTATATCACCTTTTTGAGCCTGAAACTGGGGACGGTAAAAATCCGTTATTTCATTAATTACTTCCATAATCGAACAATTTTCCGTAGAACGAAAAGCAGAGACCAAAATACCTAAAAATATGTCCATGGCCTCAGCCGCGCTGGTTTCAAAATTCACTTTCCCATTTTGCCCTTCAGAAATTTCTTCCAAAATCCCGTATTGAGTTACAAAATCCCCGCGCTGCTGCTTTAAAATTCTCATTATCTGATTAAAAGATATGTCTCCTCTTTCATAGCGCTCGATCTGCTTTAAAATCCTAGCCGCGCTTTGCTGAAAATTATTTATAATTTTCATTTCAGCGGCTTTTGGATCAACCTCCAAAGAATATTCTTGAATATGATCAGCCTGTTCTAAAACAGTTTGAAGCTTGCGTTTTAATCTAATAATTTCTCCGACAGTAATCTCATTACCCGCCACAGCCGGCAGTTCAATAACAAACTTTGTACCTTTAACACTGTGGTTTTTTTCGCTAAACAATGAAATCTTTCCGCCACAAGCATTCAGCACCTGTTTGATCCGCCGCAGCGTAAATGACTTAGTATAAGTTTCAGTAGTAAAAAAAGGCGAAAACGCGAAAAGCTTTTCATACGGCCCCATACCGGTTCCATTATCCATTATGGATACTTCTACTTTATCCAGGCTTTTATAGTCAATTCTAATTATTATTTTTTTAGCATAGGCATTAACCGCGTTACTAATCATTGCCTTGATAATTTCTTCAAACTCGTCACTGACAATAGTCTCTACTGGTGAACCCGTAGAAATAAACTCAATATCTATTTCCCGGGCATTAATAACCCTCTGCAGCAAGGTTCTTATATGCGGCATATCAATATTTGATCCTTTAAGTCCCGCTGCCTTTGCTTTTGTTATTATCGCGCCTACAGAACGAGTTATGTCTCTGCTGCCGCTAGGAATGCTTTTCAGCTGTTCTTTAATAATTTCAGCCAATATATCATTACCCATTGTAAATCCTAAACCATTTAATTCCCGTTTAATTATATCCTCGATATTAAATTCTTTTTTAAAATTATCACGACACTTTAGCAAAAATTCATTTAAGTCCACTTTTTTAAAAGACAGTTCTAATTGCTCAATACCTATGGTTTTCTTAAGATTACCCATCATCTCGGAAATAATATTAAATTCCTTATTTATTACATCCATATATTTTTTTATTTCTTCTAATTTGCTGATCTTTCTATCCGTGTTCAATTCCCCCATAATTTTCCTGATTTCTGACATAGGCGGCGATATTTTACTCACCAAAGAATCAACGGCTGTATTTATCGTACTGTTATCAGTTAAAGCAGCAAGATACTGCGTTTCCCGAAATATCAGTTTCTCCAAATCATCAACCTTCTCCGTAATTCTCTCTACCGCTAACCAAGTCTTTTCAAATTCTCCTTCTTTTTTTTTCAGGATTTTTACTATGGCGCGGGTAGCTCCGCCAATACTAGTTAATTTATTGCGAATATGATGAGTAACCCCATGCAAATACAAAGTTTTTTCCAGCTGCCAAAAAGTATGCTGAGCAGCCGCGCTGACATCGCTATTTTTATCATGCAAAAGCTGATATAAAAATCCGGATATTTCTCTCGCATCAAAATCTTCTAAATCTTGGGCAAACCGCTTACGGACTTCAGGATTAGGGTGGTGACAGATTCTGTTCAAAATCCTCCTCGCGTTCTTATTTTTTTTAACCCGAGAGTGATTCATTAGGGTAATCAGATACTTTATCCTCTCTTTGCCTGCTGACATATCAATGTATCTCTGGCATAAAAAATCAAACACCATTTCCGACTTGGAAACAATTAACTGCTGTCTATCCTCTTTGGATTCAGGCTTTACTTCATGTTTTTCCCTTAAATGTATTAATGTCTGCATTGCCGGTTTAAATACGCTTTCATCTCTATCCGTAATCAGCGGCATCAAAAACGGCATAATATCATCTATATTAAAAACTGCCAAATCCGTGATAAATTGTTTTTTAATTTCTTCCGATTTATATAGTATTTCGCTGTTAAATATTTTTTCAACAAATTCATCTTTTTGCTCCACAGCATAAAACAGTAAAACTCCTAATATTTCAATCCTTTCCCGCGGCTTTCCGCTATTACAATATTTTTGCCAAAGATGCTTATAAAAATCACGCCTTTGCTCCAAGCTTAAGATAAAATCGCCAAGCGGAACAATTTCCATTACCGGATTGTTTTTCCATTTTGTCGTATAATGAAAATCATTACTTGATCGCGGATTCAGAGGATTAAAATACACGGAAAACTCCATAATCCCGTTTCTTTCCGGATTATCAGGGTATGACGGTATCTCCAATGGAATAATTTCGCACTCCAGACGAAACTCATTGCCTTTCTGTCCCTTATAAGCAAACGCTTTCCGCATTAAGCTGGTTATCTCATCGGATGTTATATTTTTAAGGCCTTCAACGTCAACTGACTGCGTTAAGGTCTGAAGCAATTCGATTAGTTCCTCATCCGTCAGCATTGGGGTTTCGATTATTCCCAGCAGCTGCTTCCTCAAATTATCCGCGTTGACCTTAACCTGGCTCTCAGACAGCTCTTTCACCGCCTTTTTTATGCCCGCGGCAATGTCAATAATTGTCTTCTTTTTCTTAAGCTCTATCCATGAGCGAGCCCAGAGATTTTTACCATCTTTTCGCACCTCCACTACTTTTACCTTATCTCCCATTTTAGCCGGAGAAGAGGTCCAAACCCCCATTTGCAGGATTTCGCGCGAAAATAAATTTTCCACATCAGCTTTACTTAAGTCCCAATCCAGCTTTAATGTCCCATAAGCGTAAAAAGTATCTCCAAATTTAATCCGCTTATGATCATCACCAAAAATTGATTCTGGATTAAATTGGCCAATACCCCGCGCGCTTATAATCCGCGGCGGATTATGAGTCCAAAAAGCATTCAACATCTCTTCATTGTTAATGTTAATCTTAGGAGAAAGGCAGCTCTGCCCGACATCGGCAAAACTTGTGCCAAAAGGCAGGAATACGATAATCAGCAAACCAGCAATAATTTTAATTTTGTTTTTTTTCATTATAATCCGCTTTTTTGATATATAAGGTTTAAATAAATATAAAGGAAACTATTCAGGTTCTATTCAGGAGTTGCGAGAAAGTATACCCTATTTAAGCGGATTATGCAATAAATTCTCGGGATTTTTTTATGTTTGTTCTATCGGAGGATACAGCATTACTAAAAAAAACTGCCTGAAATATACCTGACTAGAGAAAAAAGCAAATCAAGAAAGTCAAAGCCAGCTTGACATGTCCTGATTAAAAGCATAGTATGTAATTTAACCCCAAAGGAGGTATATATGGATCCCAATAAATTCAACTCACCGGAAGAGCTGTTTAAACAAATGGGCAATAATGTGAATAAATTGCAGTTCAATAAAGGAATGATCCCGATTATCGGTATTATCCTGGGATTAGGCATCTTGGCCACAGGCATATACTCAACTGGACCGGATGAAGTAGGCGTTGTTCAGCGGTTTGGAAAATATGTTCGGACAACTCAGCCGGGACTGCATCTTAAGCTGCCGGTAATTGAAACCCTGAACAATGTAAAGGTAAAGTATATTTTTAAAGAGGAATTCGGTTTTCGAACTACTAAATCGGGAATTAACACTCAGTACTCTAATAAAAATTATTTTGATGAGTCATTAATGCTTACCGGAGATCTTAATGTGCTGGAAGTTGAATGGATCACGCAGTTCAAGGTTAAAGATCCGGTAAAACTGTTATTTAATATCCGGAATCCGCAGCGGACAATCCGCAATATTTCTGAAGCCGTGATGCGCCTGGTAGTCGGTGATCACACGGTTAATGAAGTGCTGACAACCCGGAGAGTGGAAATAAACCTGGAAGTGCAGGAGCGCCTGCAGGAAATTCTTGATTCTTATGACGGCGGAATCCAGATTGTAACAGTTAAACTGCAGAATGTAAATCCGCCGAATCCGGTAAAACCTTCCTTTAACGAGGTAAACGAAGCAAAGCAGGAAAAAGAAAAGGTTATTAACCAAGCTTGGGAAGCCTATAATAAAATTATTCCCAAAGCCAGCGGCGAAGCAGCCAAAACAATCAGTGAAGCCGAAGGTTATGCTTTAAAAAGAATAAATAAAGCCAAAGGTGATGTCGCTAACTTTAGCGCTGTATGGGAAGCTTACAAAAATTCCAAAGAAGTTACCAGAAAAAGACTTTATCTGGAAGCAATGAATGAAATCATGTCTCAATCCGGAACTAAATATATTGTTGACCCCAGCCAGAAGAATATTCTACCCTTTCTCAATTTAAGCAATCAGGGAGGTGCAAAATGAGACAAGTTATAATTATGATTATTGTTTTAATCGCGATTATTATTCTCTTTGGAATAAGCGGCGCTTTTTATACAGTTAATGAAACCCAGCAGGTAGTTGTAACCCAATTCGGACAGCCGATCGGGCAGCCGATAACTAAATCCGGACTTAAGTTTAAGCTCCCCTTTATCCAGCAGGTGAACTATTTTGAAAAAAGGATATTAGAATGGGACGGCGAACCAAACCAGATTCCGACAAAAGACAAGAAATATATTTTGGTTGATACTACCGCGCGCTGGAAGATAAAAGACGCTTTAAAATTCCTTCAGTCAGTGGGCAATGAAACCGGCGGCCAGGCAAGACTGGATGATATTCTTGATTCAGCCACCCGCGACGCGGTTACCAATCAGAATCTGGTAGAAGCTGTGCGCAATACCAATCGGATCATTGAAGAAAAAACAACGCCGGAAGATGACAGCATGGGTCAGGTTGAAGAACTGGAAAAAATAGAGCAAGGCCGGGAATTACTTACCCGGGCAATACTTGAAGAGGCATCTAAAATTGTCCCCCAATACGGCATTGAGCTTATTGACATCAGAATCAAACGAATAAACTATGTGGCTGATGTTCAGGAAAAAGTATTTGAGCGGATGATTTCTGAAAGAAAACGCGCTGCCGAACAATACCGTTCCGAAGGCCAGGGTAAAAAAGCGGAAATCGAAGGCAAAAGAGCCAAAGAGCTGAATCAGATCGAATCTGACGCTTACCGCGTGGCCGAAGAACTTAAAGGTAAGGCTGATGCTGAGGCAACCAATATATACGCGCAAGCCTATAATAAATCTCCTGAGTTTTACGCGTTTTTAAAAACTCTGGAAACATATAAAAATACAATTGATAAATCAACAACTTTGATTCTTACCACAGATAGTGAATATTTACAGTATCTGCAGCGGTCAGAACAAAATCCGCAGTAATATTATTAGCTTTAACCAAAAAGACACTCTGCTTAAACCACAGGGTGTCTTTTTTTATTAGCCATCCCTGCCTTTTGAAATAGTTGTTTAACATTAATCTAAAATATTTCTGGCTTAGATTCCTTTAGTTTGCGCATAAATATCTACCTGCTCAGCAAAACATCATACTGATTTTAAGAATTATATTATTGATTTTATGAAAACTAAATAGTATCATTAGGTTATGTCGAAATCTAGAAATCATATCTCCTTATACTCCTTAGTCTTATTATTAGGATGTCTGTATTGTATTTTTCCTGAGCAGGCATATGCCTATATTGATCCAGGCAGCGGCAGTGCCTTTTTCCAGTTGATCCTTTGCAGCCTGATCGGCGGATTCTTTGCCTGCAAACTTTTGTTCGTAAAATATAAAAATAAACTAATGAACATATTT
>Ga0180007_10001551_pt1 | contig 30752 bp, 31 predicted proteins | sample MM_PC_MetaG_FD_121122 | JGI IMG/M metagenome (GOLD analysis project Ga0180007, IMG submission 121122) | Groundwater microbial communities from the Aspo Hard Rock Laboratory (HRL) deep subsurface site, Sweden - MM_PC_MetaG | ecosystem: Environmental > Aquatic > Deep subsurface > Groundwater... | reverse complement strand
TGTGAAAAATTGAAATTCTTGAGTTGTGTAAAAAAGTAGGTCTGAAGCGAGTTTATTTAGTGTAAGCATGATTTGACTGCAGGCTTCAAGAACCATTCCTTCTATTTTTCCGCGGGAGTTTTGGCAGTAGATTACATTGTTTTGGGTTCGGTTAAATCCGAGGTCTTTGGAGAGTTTGTCTCGGTCGAAATCGAAAGGGGAGCCGTAGCCGGCGCCGGAACCGAGAGGGTTTTGGTCTACTAGGGTGTTGTTGATGTCTGTGAGGATGCGGATGTCATCAAGGAGGCTTTCTGCGAAGGCGCCGTACCAGGTTCCTAGCGAGGTTGGCATGGCTTTTTGCATGTGGGTATATCCGGGCATTGGTACGAATTCGTATTTCTTTGCAGTTTCAACTAGTGTTTTAGAAAGCTTTAAGGCTTGGGTCCTTAGTTGATTGAGTTTGTCTTTCATGAAGAGGCGCATTGTTACTAACACCTGATCGTTTCGTGAGCGTGCTGTGTGAATTTTTTTGCCTATTTCTCCGTGGTGCTCAGTTAGATAGTTTTCTATTTTTGTGTGGCAATCCTCATCTTCCAGGCTTAGTTGAAATTTCCCTTTTTTGTGAAGCTCTAAGATTTCTTTAAGTCCTTTTTCCAGTTTTTTAAATTCTTCTTGTGTGAGTATTTTGTGGTGCAGAAGCATTTTTCCGTAACCAAGAGATCCTTCGACATCGTAGGGGACTAATTCTTGGTCGTAGATAATGTCGTCACCTGCGTTATATTGCTCGACTGTTGGGTCTATGCCCACTTCTTCTTTTTTGTACCAGAGTTTTCTTTTAATGACTTTTTTAGACATTTTTCTTAGGTTAAGGTTGTATTTTTAGTGTTTTGTAGCCGTTTGTTGTGGCGATTTGGGCTAGTTTCTCTATGTCGTATAGTCGGCATGATGTAGCTAGAAGTTTGACTTCTTCGTATAGATCGCCATTATCTTCGGGGACGAAAATATCTGAAATATTGTCTGTGCCGATTGCAACATTTATTCCGTGGGCGATCATTTCGTCGGCTTGAGCTATTGAATTGTGTACTGGGGCCATTTTGTCTTTGTGCTGTTTCATACTAATCGCGGCCCAGGGATTTACTGTTACATTCATTCCGTATTCTGCAAGTTTTTTGTAGATTCTAATGCGATCTTCTTCCGGTTGGCAGGCTACGGAGATTGCATGCTGGATTGTAATTTTGCCGTCTAGTCCATGTTCGTGCGCAAGATCTATAAACCATTCGGTGTCTTTTTCTTCGGGGTTGTTTTCCTGGTCAATATGGGCGTCAATATCTTTGTCCATATTTTTAGCTACTGAGAACAGGAATTCGGCGTGTTTTTTGTCTCCATGGCTCATTTCCCGATCTCTTGATGGTAATCCGCCAACGACATCGCAAACTTCGCATGCCTGCTCGAAAAGACTGGTTTTTTCTTTACTAAATCCGCTTAGATCCTCGTTTAAAAAACCTTCGAGTGGGTGTGCCACCAGTTGAAGGATAAATTTGTTTTTATATTTTTCCCGGACTTCTGCAGCAGCTTTTACAACCAACATCTCCACTACGCTATCGGCATCCACATGTGTTCTTGCGGCTATTATGCCTTGTTTTAAAAAATCTTCTATGCAGAAGCTTAGCCTTTCAATGATACTTTCTCTACTGTGTTTTTTTTTGATGTCTCTGTTTAGGATCCATTTTTCTTCCATGAGGGCTGATGCTTGTTTCCATATTTCTGGATTTGTGGTGTATGCCCGGTCTAAATGGGCATGACAATTAACCATTCCCGGGGTTTTTGCGACTTCTTTGAGGAAAAGTTCTTTGAAGGTGTAGCTGTATTCCATGATTTTTTTGAGGATTAATTTTCCCCATTATATATTACTCGAATAGATTTTTGTAGCCGTTGAGAAATTCTTTAATCTCTGCGGGTTTTTTCCCTTCCATTTGTAAGGTTTTGAGGTTTAAGCTCCCTTTTTTTGTGCCGACTTCAAGACGAGCCTTGTCTGTTTTAAACTCTCCAGGCTTCAATTTTTCCTGACTTTCTTCCATTTCCAAAATCCTTATGGTCTTACCTTTTATTCTAAAAAAAACCGATGGCCAAGGGGTGTATGCTCTTTGCATGTTCATTATTTGGATTGCCTCTTGTCTTTCAAATTGGATTTCTCCATCTTTTTTTTCTACTTTTCGACAATATGTGGCTCTGCTGTGATCTTGGGGTATCGCACTAAGATTTCCTTCCGCTATATCGTTTAGGCATAGGGGAAGGATGTTTGCCCCCAGACTTGCCATTGTGTTTGTCAGACTTTCCAAATTGTCATTTTCTTTAATTTCGATTCTTCTTATGAGATATATGTCTCCTTCGTCCATTTTTCTATCCATTTTCATTATTGTTATCCCTGTTTCCTTGTCTCCGTTGAGTAGTGTTTCCTGAATTGGAGATGCTCCTCGATATTTTGGGAGAAGTGAGGCGTGGAGGTTGATGCATCCGTGTTTTGGGGTTTCTAGTACTTCTTTTGGTAAGATATTTCCATAGGCTATAACCAGAAAAAAGTCTGCATCTTTGAAATTTTCGGCCAATTTCTTTAATTCTGCTTTAGTTTTTGGCTGGTAGACTTTATGGGCCAGTTGATTTGCAATTTCTTTGACAGGGGGAGGGCTAAGTATTTGTTTGCGCCCTGTTTTTTTATCTGGTTGGGTTACGACTCCCATTATTTTGATTTGAGGGATTTGGCTTAAGACTGCCAAAATTTTTGCTGCAATGTCGGGAGTGCCGAAGAATAAAATTTTCATAAATTTATTTTATAGGATTTTATGACCAAGGGGAAGCTCCATGAATTTATACTTGCAAAAACTCTAAAAATCAGTATAATTTAATCTTTTAAAACTAAGATTAAGATGCAGGTACAATTTGATGAAATGAACAAAACGCTGATGAAAGCAGGGAAAATCCTGATTTTGTCCCATAGGAAACCGGATGGAGATACTCTGGGGTCTGCTCTTGCGCTAAAAATTTATTTGAACAAGCTGGGAAAGCTTGTGACGCTTGCTTGTATAGATAAGCCAGCTAAGGTTTTTTCTTTTTTGCCTTTTATTGAGGATTTTGTTACTGATTTTGATTTGAATGATTTTGATTTGGTGATTGTGGTTGATGCGGGAGCGTCGTATATGACCGGTTTTCAGAATAAGTATCAGGATATTTTTAGTTCTGGAATTTTTGTTATAAATATCGATCATCATGCCTCTAATGATAATTATGGAACTTTGAATATTGTTGATGCGGATGCGGCTTCTACTACCTTGATTTTGTACAGATATTTTAAATCTTTTGGAATTAATATCGACAATAATATGGCTCAGTGTTTAATTGCAGGCCTATATGGTGACACGGGTAGTTTTATGCATTCCAATACTGATGGCGAGGTTTATAAGGCTTGTGGTGATTTGCTGGATAGGGGTGCTGATGTTGGTTGTATTGCCCGCGAACTTTTTAAGACCAGGAGCGTTAAGGCGCTTAGGCTTTGGGGAAAGGTTTTGGAAAAATCTTTTTTGAGTCCTAGCGGGGTAGTGATGTCTGTCATTAAAGAAGAGGATTTTAGAAAAGATGATTTGTCTCCGGAGGAATTGACTGGTGTTATTGATTACTTGAGTATGGTTCCGGATACTAGATACGCGGCTTTGATTAGCGAGGATAGGCAGGGAAATGTAAAGGGCTCATTTAGGACCAGGGTGGAGGATGTTGATCTTGAGAGAATTGCCAAGGTTTTTGGTGGTGGTGGGCATAAAAAAGCTTCGGGTTTTGTTGTGCCGGGAAAACTTATTGAAGAGGTTAGGTATAATATTTCGACTGATGATGGGGAAAAAAGTTTAGATTTCTCATGATTCCAACCTTTTGTAAAGCGATTTTGCTTAGATATTCATAATTGATCATCTAATATTTTCTAGCACTAATTTTTAGATATCTTATGTTTTTTAGAAAGTTTTTTGCAGGAGCTTTAATTGCCTTTTTTATTTTCTTGTCTTTACCTGCGGCTTTCATCTGGGCTTCGGCGAAGACTTTGTCTGATGAAGAGTTTTATACTGAGCAATTGTCCGATTCGCTTTATAGTATTTTGATTGAAGAAGGGCAAAATTTTTATGCTGATTTTAAGGTTCTTGATATTCCTGAATCGAAGTTTCGAGATATTTTGATGAGAACAATACAAAGGGATGATTTGAGAGGGGCTATTGCTGTGAATATTGAAAACTTAAAGTCTGTTGAATTTGACGCTGAGGGGAAGGCTAAGCTTGTGATTAATTTATCCATTTTTGATGAAAAATTTGATAAATTTGCGGATCAGATTTCCAGGTTTTGGTTTGAGACTTTGAGTGAGTGTGATAATACCAAGCCGGTTTATAAGGGGGATTTCATCTGTATTCCTGAAGGGTTTGATGGGGATGATTACAGAATGTTTGTGGCTTCTGAGCTTGATAAGCAAATTTTTAGTGATTTTCCTTCGGAGGTTGTTAGGGAGATTGATGTTTCTGAAACTTTTTTGAAGAATAGGGGGAATGTTCTGGAGTTTTTTGGATATTTGTTGAATCAGTTTTATTTGGTTGTTAGTTTGATTCTTTTGCTTTTATTGTTACTGATTGGATTGTTGATTTTTAAACCAGCTATACGGGTTTTTAAATGGGTTATGAAAACTTTGGCTTTGGCTTCCGCCTTTGTTCTTGCTTTGTCTTTTAGTATTTCCTATATAATTCCTACGATTGTACAGAAGTTTTTTGAGGGCATTAATCTGGTGCTGTATAATGTGTTTGCTCACAGTCTTACTGTTAACCTTTTGCAACTTGCTATTCCTGTTTTTGTTATTGGGTTTGGGTTTTGGATTGTGGGAATTATATTTGATGAAAACGAGGATATTGCTTATTAATACTAATATATGACTCATCATAGGTACATATTGATCGTAAGCGTTGCAGGTTTTGTAGCTTTCTTGGCCTGGTTACTTGTTTTGTTTAAACTTGATCCATATCAGTCAATGGGGATTGCACTTGGATTTTTCTTTGTAACTTTTTTTATTACTTTGGCTTGTTTATTTACTGTGCTGGGATTTTATTTTCGTGTTTGGTTGCTTAAGAATGAAATTTTTTATAAACATATCAATACTTCTTTGCGTCAGGGGTTCTTTTTGTCTTTGATCGCCAGTCTTTCTTTGGTATTTCAAATGATGAAGGTCTTAAGTTGGTGGTCGGGCCTTTTATTGGTTCTTATTTTTGTGCTTTTAGAGCTTTATTTTTCTTCTCAGGAGGCTGATATTATTTAGCGTCAACGCTATATGAGGTTTTTTCCAGTATGCGTATGTTTTTTAGTGGCCACCAGATTACCCAAGCTTTTCCGCGGATAAGGTCTCTGCTTACAAAGGCTTTTTCGGGATGGTTCTTGCAGTCTGTTGAGATAGTTCCGGAGAAGCAGCTTCTTGAGTCTGTGCTGGCGCGTCTATTGTCACCCATAAGAAAATAATTGTTTTCAGGGACGACGAAGGTGTTTAGGTCGCTAAAGTATGTTTTTGTGTTACCTTTGTTTGTTTCGTTAAGATAGTTCTCTTCCAATTCTGTAAAATCTTCCCCTTCTTTACTAAGATAAACTTTGCCCTCACTTATTTTAACTGTTTCACCTGGAAGCCCAATAACTCTCTTAATAAAGTATTTTTCCTGATCTTCCGGAGCTTTGAAAACCACAATATCTCCACGCGCAGGGTCGTTCATTAGGTATAGTGCTTCATTAATAATTATTTTTTCGCCATAGCCGTTTTCGCATTCATCACTAATATTGTTTAAGGTATCGCACATCGAAGATCCCGATACATCAAATGGAGCGATTATCCATGTTTGAATTATCATTACTAGCACAAGGATAACTACTGCGTTTATCAGTAAATCTAGGCCTTCGGTTAAAATTTTTTTGTATTTATCCTTCATGTGGGGGAATTTTATAAGTTTTGCATTATTATTACAACACTTTTATAATAGACACAATTTAAATCCCTGTCATGCAACTGTCTAATGTTTTGTTCTCTGGTCATTTGGATAAAGGTGAAAAAATTTTGGATGTGATGCATCGTCATGTTTTTATTTTTTTTAAGGATTCTTTTAAGACATTGTTCTTTGGGCTTTTTATGCCACTGTTCTTTTTGATTTTATTTCCAAATTCTTTCCTTATTGCTGGAATTTGGCTCACTGTTGGATTTGCTGGAATGCTTTATCATTTTATCGACTGGTATTATGATGCTTGGCTTTTGACAAATTTTGGGATACTTGATATTGAGAAAAACGGACTTTTCGATAAAACTTCGACTCGAATTGAGTATCATATGATTGAGGGAATTTCTTATACTGTTAAGGGTTTTATTCCTACTATTTTGAACTATGGGGATATTACAATTGATAAAATGGGGGCGCAAACTTCTGTTATTTTGAAGGAGGCGGCGGCTCCCAAGCAGGTGGAAAGAATGATTATGAAATATCAGGAGCGATTTGTAACTGAGAAAAGTTACCGCGACCATAGTGCGCTTAAGGATATGCTTTCAGAGATGATCGCTTACCATATCCAGAATAAAAAAATTAAAAAATAGTTATGAATATTGGAGTGATAGTTTTATTGGGTTTTGTTGTTGTGACTTTGTTCTTGGTTGTTTTTGTTGTTGTAGCTCAGGCTCGTCGCAAAAATCTGAGTTTACAGGAATTGAACTATATTAAGTCTCATTGGATTCGAATTATTGATATTTTTGGGAATAATCCTGTTCAGGCAATTATCGATGCTGACAAATTGCTGGATTATGTACTTAAGCGAAATGGGTTTGTTGGTAATGTTGGTGAGATGTTGAAAAAAGCTGGGCCTCGATTTTCTGATCTCAATAAAGTTTGGATTGCCCATAAGTTGCGAAATCGCTATGCACATGAGTTGAGTGGTGGGGTTGATGTGGCTGAGGCAAAGCTCGCTTTGGCTTACTTTAAACGGGCTTTAAATGATTTAGGCTCAAAATTATAACTGCTTTGCTTTCCTTGCAAAAAGCTGGAAATTTTGCAAGAATTGGCTCATCTTTAATTTGAAATATGGAATTTGAAGCAGTTATCGGTTTGGAAATTCATGCGCAGATTTCGACTGAGACAAAAATGTTTTGTCGGTGTAATAATGATTCTTTTGATAAGGAACCGAATATAAATACTTGCCCTGTTTGTATGGGGTTTCCGGGTCAACTTCCGGTCTTAAATAAGAATGCTGTTGAAAAGGGAATTAGGGCCGCTCTTGCTCTTAATTGTAAAATTCCTGAATATTGTAAGTTTGATCGTAAGAACTATTTTTATCCGGATAGTCCCAAGGGTTTTCAGATTTCTCAGTTTGACGAGCCGGTATCGATTGATGGTTATGTAGATGTTGAATATCTTGATAATGGTAAGTTTAGGGATTTGCGTGTCGGGGTCACGCGTTTGCATCTTGAGGATGATGCGGGGAAATTGACCCATGTAAGTGGTGGTACTTTGGTAGATTTTAGTAGATCAGGTACTCCTTTGATGGAGATTGTTTCTGAGCCCGATATGCATAGTGCTGTTGAAGCTTCGGCTTATGCTCGGGAGGTTCAGAAAATAGTGCGTTATGTTGATAGTAGTGAAGCGGATATGGAAAAAGGGATGATGCGTTTTGATGCGAGTGTTTCCATTAGGCCGGTAGGTGAGGATAAATTGTATCCGCGTGCAGAAATTAAAAATTTGAATTCTTTTAAAGCTTTGGAGGGTGCAATTAGTTATGAAATTAGTCGACAAAAAAAAGAGTGGGAAAAGTCTGGAGGTCCTATGAAAGGGCAAATAACTGTGGGTTGGAATGATGAAAAGGGTGAGACTTTTTTCATGAGGGATAAGGAGGAGAGCGATGATTATAGATATTTTCCTGAGCCGGATATTCCGCCGCTTGAAATTGATCAGAAGATGGTTGAAAAGTTTAAGAAAGAAATTCCGGAGTTGCCTAATCTCAAGAAGCGGCGTTATGTTGAGGAAATGGGTTTGCTTGATGATGATGCTCGGATTTTGAGTTCGGATTTAAAATTGGCTTTGTATTTTGAGGAAGTTGTTGCGAAAACGGGCGATTTTAAAAGGGCTGTTTCTTTTATAAATACCGTTTTGATGAAACACTTGCGGGAGGAGTTGATTTCTGTGGATGAGCAGAAGGTTAGCGCCGAAATGATGGCGGGGCTGATAAATCTTGTGAAGGATGGGGAAATTTCTAATAATTTGGCGAAGGGGGAGGTTTTTGAAGAGATGTATGTTGATGGAAAATCTGCTAAGGAGATTGTTGAGGAAAAGGGCTTAAAGCAGGTGAGTGATAGTGGGGTGATTGAGGAGGTTTGCAAGAGTGTAATTGATGCTAATCCGCAATCTGTTGAAGATATAAAATCTGGGAAAGATCGAGCAATAGGTTTTTTGGTTGGCTTGGTTATGAAGGAGATGAAGGGGCAGGCAAATCCACAAATTGTGAATGATTTGATCAAGAAAAACCTGGAGGGATAGAAGAAAATGTGTTAGAATATATTAGTAACTTAACCTTATTTCTATGTTTGCAACCTCGGGAGATATCCTCAATATGTCGCTTGCTGTTGGTTTTATTGTTTTAGTGATTTTTTTGGCTATGTTGATTTTTTATGCGATTTTAATTTTGCGTGATGTTTCTAAAGTTGTCGATGAGGTTGAGGAGGTTGTTACCCGGGTGCACGGTACAATTATCCAGCCTTTAAGGGCGGTTGATTATCTTGTTGAAAAAGCTAAGCCTTATATAGAATCTGCGATTGATGCAAAAATGAAGGCTAAGAAAAAGAAATAATTATCTTTTGAGTTCTTCTTTTAGAATTGTTAGGGGGAATTTTATAGTTGCGTTGTATATGCGCAGGATTCTTGAGGGTTCTTGGATCAATCTGAAAAGCCATTCCAGGCCGAATTGTTGAATGATTTTTGGGGCTCGTTTTCTTTTGCCTGCAATAAAATTGAAGGTTCCCCCAATGCCCATTGCCAGTTTGATGTTCTTTAGATGTTTGAGGTTTCTATAGATCCAAAATTCTTGACTCGGTGCTCCGTAGGCCACAAAGAGGATGTCTGCTTTGGATTTTGAGATGCGGTCTCTTATTCCTTTTTCTTCTTCTACCGATGGTGTGCCGCTGTATGTGCCGCTAATAACCAAGCCTGGGTATTTTGCCTCAAGGATTTTTTTTACTTTTTGGCCAACTTCTTCCCAGCCTCCCAGCAAAAACACCTTATGTCCGGTTTTGGCCGCTTCTTTGCAAATGTGTTCGGTTAGATCAACTCCGGTTACGCGATTGGGCAAAATTTTCCGAATACGCTTTGGCCAAAATACTACGCATCCTGAAAAGAATAAGAACTTTATGATTTTTGTTGATTTGGATTGAGATTTTCGGGCCGACTCCTGGAAAGCGCTGGCCCAGAGGATTCCTATTCCGTCGGGAATATTGATATCTGTTTGATTGAGAATTTTTTGGAATTTGTTGTTTTTTAGCCCTTCCAGTAGAAATTCCGGATTTGGTGTGGCTAAAAAGTGCTGTTTTCCATCGCTGGCCAGTTTTAGAGCTTTGTTGCTGGCTTCATCGAGTGTTATTGAGTCGAATCTGATTTTTAAAACTTTTATTTTTTCTGGCATATAATAAGGATATTTCTATCTATGTGGGATTCTAGTATTTTAAATCCTGCTTTTGAGAGTAGGTTTCTTAGTTCTTGTTCTTTGAATGCATAATAGTACCTTTTTATCCCGGTTTTTGCCCATGGTATAAATGTGTCTCGTGGGTGATATTGCCCTAGTGATAATAGCGTGCGCAATCTGGCTTGCCAAATGTATTTTTTGTATTTGGGCTGAAAAAGATTCCAAACACTTATTATTAAAATGCCATCCTTTGCGAGGATTCTGTGTATTTCTTGCAATGCTTTTTGGCGCATTTTTGGGTGAGGGAGATGATGGAAGGAGGCTATGCTTACTGCTGTGTTTTGTGAATTATCGGTAAGAGGGATGTTTTGAAGGTTTCCTAGCTGGAAATTTGCTTTTGGGTTTTGTTTTTTGGCGTAGTTTATAAGGGCGGGGGAGTTGTCTATTCCTGTGTATATCAGTTCTGGTTTTTTCTCCTGAATAAATTTGAAAAACCTGCCGTTGCCACAGCCTAAATCTGCTAAGGATTTTCCTTTTATGTGTGGTAGGAATAGTTCGAATTCCTTCCAGCTATACTGGCGTGTCGTATTAAACTCTTGTGAGATATTATTGTAATCTTCAACAGTTTTTGCGAGTTGTGTTTGGGCTTTTTTGTACTGCATGGCTGTGATTATATATTAAAATTTTGTTTTAGTGTAATATTGGTCGGGTTAATCACTTGTTTATGGATTTTTCAAACTTGGATTTGAGTAAAAATCAGGATTTGGCACGAGAGATTGTTTTGCGTGGAGTTTTGGAGAAATTTGAAGATCGGAGGGAGTTTGAGAAGTTTAGAAATGGGATTGTTAAGGAGAATAAGGGGGTGATTTTTCATAATCTTTATCTGATTAAGGCTTATAATGATTTGATTGAAGAGGGGAAGATTGCGGAGAATTTGGATTTTGTGAGATTGATTCAGAAGCGAGGCGTCCGTACTCAAAGTGGTGTTGCGCCAGTTACTGTTTTAACCAAGCCTTGGCCTTGTCCGGGGGGCTGTGTTTATTGTCCTACGGATGAGAGGATGCCAAAAAGTTATTTAGCCTCTCAACCTGCGGCTCAGAGAGCTTTTCGCCAGAGGTTTAATCCTTACACTCAGGTTTTTGTTCGGCTTAAGGCTCTGCAAATGACGGGACATGAAATTTCCAAAGTTGAGTTGAGAATTATTGGAGGAACTTGGAGTGTTTATTCGCGGAGATATCAGACTTGGTTTGTTGGTCAATGCTTGTTGGCGATGAATGAGTTTGGGGTTCAGGTTAAAAAATGTGGAGATAAGATGGAAAATGTTACGAGGCACAGTAAACTTAAAAGTAGTTATGGGGTTGACGAGGTGAATACTGTCATAGTTAAGCCCTTGGGGGCACGGGGGAGCTTTTCTGATGTGGTGAGAGTGAATGAAACTGCGGATGTGCGCTGTATTGGGATAAATGTTGAAACTAGGCCGGATCAGGTAAATGAAGATGAAGTACGAAGGTTGCGAAAACTGGGGGTTACAAAGGTGGAAATGGGTGTGCAGACTACTTTTGATTCTGTGCAAAAATTGACACGGCGGGGACATACGATGGAGAATGTGCGTGGGGCCACTTTACTGCTTAAGGATGCGGGATTTAAGATTGGTTATCATATGATGCCAAATCTGCCCGGATCAGATCCTAAGATGGATGTTGAGATGTTTCGGGAATTATTTTCCAATCAGTATTATCAACCTGATTATCTAAAAATTTATCCTTGTGTGGTGATGCCTAAGACGACTCTTAGTTTGTGGTATAGGCAGGGGAAATACAAATCTTATTCGGATAAGATATTGGCGGAGGTTTTATATGAGGCTTTGAAGCTGATTCCTGAATGGTGTAGGGTGGATCGAGTGGCTCGAGATATCCCAAGTAATGAAATTGAGAGTGGTTTTAAGGTTTCTAACATTCGGCAAATTTTGGAAAAGAGATTTTTGGATGAGGGTGTAAGGCTGAGAGATATTAGGGTGAGGGAGGTTGGTGTTGCGAAAATTAAAAATGAGGAATTTGTGTTACGGGAGTATGATGCAAGTTTAGGAGAAGAATTGTTTTTGAGTTATGAGGATCTTAAACAGGATAAGCTTTTGGCTCTGTTGAGGTTGAGATTCCTAGCTAGGCCCTTTATTAAGGCGTTAAAAGGAGCGGCTGTGGTGCGAGAAGTTCATGTTTATGGTAGGCAAATTGCCGTGGGGGCAGGTTCGAAAGGGGAGAAGCAGCATAGCGGTTATGGAAAAAAGTTGATGAAGGAGGCGGAAAAATTGGCGAAAGAAGCTGGATATAAGAAGATTGCTGTAATTGCGGGGATTGGAACGAGGGAGTATTATAGGAAATTTGGGTATAAGTTGGTTGGGGGATATATGTTGAAGGATCTTTAAAGGTTTGCACAATATATCTTGTGCAAAGTTATGGAAGGGGCTGGGGGGATGATGGGTATCTTGGAGTTTTGGACTTTGTCGATTTGTGTATTTTAAAATTGTTTTGAATAAATATAATGTGTGAGTAAGTTGGAATTTGTGTTGGCGATTTTTTCTACTGATTTTGTAGATCTCCGACCATGTTTTGTCTTTAGTCTAAGCCGTTATCTCAAAACTTTCGATTTAAGCCGTTTTTGAAAAAAAGATGTACTTTGGGTCATCTTTTTCAATTTTCTAAATTGGATTTAGAAACTTTTAGTCGCTAATGTGGACTTCAGTAATTTCACTCAACTTCCCTGCCAGTTTGTCGTGGTTTTTTAGTAATGGATCTTTTGAGATGATTTTTTGCGCTGATTGTCTGGCTTTTTCAATTGTTTTGGAATCTGTCAAGGAGGCCATCTTTAAATCCGGGATTCCACTTTGCTTAATTCCGTAAACTTCACCTGGTCCGCGTAGTTCTAAATCTATTTCTGAAAGTTTAAATCCACTTGAATGTTTTTCCATGGCTTGCATTCTTCTTTTCCCTTCTTCGGATAATGCGTTGGTAAAAAGAAAACAATACGATTGGTGCTCTCCCCTGCCCACTCGTCCTCTAAATTGGTGTAATTGTGATAGTCCAAAGCGTTCAGCGCCTTCAATAAGCATAATACTTGCATTTGGGATGTCGATTCCTACTTCGATTACGGATGTGGATACCAGAATTTTTATCTTATTGTCCTTGAAATCCTGCATTATTTGATCTTTTTCTTCTTGTTTTAATTTTCCGTGGAGTAGACCAAGTTCCAGTTTTGGGAAAACATGCTCTTTAAGATAGGCATATTCTGTGAGAACTGATTTTACTTCGAGTATGTCCGATTCGTCTATTAGGGGGCATATTATGAATGTCTGCCTGCCCTTTGCAACTTGGTCTTCGATCCAGCGGTAGGCGTCTATGCGTTTTTGTTCCGGTACGATTTTTGTAATGATTTCTTGGCGACCAAGTGGCATTTCGTCGATTATTGAGAGGTCTTGATCTCCGTAGAGGGTTATGGCCAAAGTTCTGGGGATTGGTGTTGCTGTCATGGAGAGGAGGTGCGGCGAGCCTTGTTGCTTGAGGATTTCGCGCTGTTTTACTCCGAAGCGGTGTTGTTCATCGATTATTGCCAGGCCGAGTTTTTTGAAACCGATTCCTTCTTGGATTAACGAGTGGGTGCCAATGATTATGTCTGCGGTGCCGGTTTTCATTTGGCGGATTGTTTCGTCTCTCTGTTTTTTTGTGCTTGATCCAGCGATGAATTGGATGTTTAGACCAAATGGAGTGAGTGTTTCAACAAAGCCTTTGTAGTGCTGTTTTGCCAGGATTTCTGTTGGGGCCATGATGGCTACTTGGTAGCCGTTTTTCACAGTGTTTAGAGCGGCGATGGCTGCGACTACGGTTTTGCCGGAGCCTACATCTCCTTGGATGAGGCGAGTCATTGGTATGTCTTTGTTTAGGTCCTTGAGGATTTCTTTTGTGACTCTTTTTTGGGCATTGGTTAGCTTAAAGGGTAGAAGTTCTGTGAAGGCTTTTATATCTTCGGTTTTGATTTCTAGCGATTTTTCTTCATGCGCATTGATTTGTTGCCAGTGCCATTTTGTTTGGAGAACTTTTAATTGAAGAATGAAGAGTTCGTCAAAGGCTAAGCGGTTTTTGGCGTGTTGGAGCATTTTCTCGTTCTTTGGGAAATGGGCGTTTTGGATTGCGGTGCGGTAGTCTAGGAGTCCGTGTTCGTCCAGTATTTCTTGGGGCATATATTCCTCAAAGAGATCTGTCCATTCATCTATTAGTGGTTTTAATTTTTCACGGATCCATTTAGAGCTTATACCTTCGGTTTCGTGATAAATTGGTACTACTCTGCCGCTATGGAGTTGTTCTTCGTATGGTTTTATCACTTCGTGGGCGGGATTTTGGAGGGAAATTTTTCCCAGTGAGTATTTTGCTTTGCCGCTGAGGATTAGGTCTTTGTTGCGGGGAAGCATTTTAGTGAGGTGTGGTTGATTGAACCAGACTACTTCGATTGATCCCGTATCGTCCGCAAATACTCCCCTAGTTATTTTTTTGCCGAATTTTGTGCGGACATTGAATAGGTTTGTTAGTTTTCCTTTCATTGTGTTTATTTGATCTGTGCGTATTTCTACTATTTTGGTAAATTCGCTGGAATCGTTGTATGTGCGGGGAAAATATAGCAAAAAATCCCTAACAGTTTTTACTCCAAGGTTTTCCAGGCGTTGGAGGTGGTTTTTTGTTGTTCTAAGGACATTTGTGAGTGAACGGTTTAGGCTCATCCCTTAATCGCTTTAATAAATTTGCGCTTACCTATTTGAATTAGTTTTTCCTCTGTTATATTGATTTCTGCTTCAATGGATTCAATTTTGTTTCCGTCAACTTTAACTCCCCCACCAGCAATTAGCCTTCTTGTTTCTCCTTTTGAAGCGGTCATACCAAGTTCTGCGATGAGATCAATAATATTCCATTTTTCTTTGGGAAGTTTTTTTAGTTCAATGTCTTCGGGTAGGCCTTTGTTTGCAAATATCTCGATAAATTCTTTTTCTGCGTGGTCTGCTGAGGTTTTGTCGTGGTAGAGTTCGATTATGGCTTTTGCTAATTTTATTTTAAAATTTCTTGGGTTTTCGCCTTCTTCCAGGGCTTCTTTAACTTTTGCGATATCTTCCAGCGTGGTGTATGTGGCTAGTTCGAAGTAGTTTAGAATTAGTTCATCCGGGATGGACATGGTTTTTCCAAACATTTCTTTTGGGCTTTCCATTACGCCGATGTAGTTATCCAAGCTTTTTCCCATTTTTTCTTTGCCATCAGTTCCAACTAAAAGAGGAACTGTGAGGACATTTTGGGGTGTTTGGCCGTAGGCTTTTTGGATGGTGCGGCCTGCGAGTAGGTTGAATGTTTGGTCTGTTCCTCCAAGTTCGAGGTCGGATTTGAGGGCAACAGAATCGTATCCTTGCATTAATGGATACAAAAATTCGTGCATGTAGATTGGATTGTTTTTCTTGATGCGGTCTTGGTACATATCTCTTTCCAGCATTTGGTGGACGGTGAATACTTGAGCGAGTTTTACAACATCTGCGAAATTGAGTTTTGAGAGCCAATCTGCGTTCCATTGAACATCTATTTTGTCGGTGTCGAGGATTGTTCCAGCCTGTTCTATATATTTTTTGGCGTTTGCTTCCAGTTCTTGTTTGGTTTTTACGGGTCTAGAGTTGAGCTTGTCTGTGGGATCGCCAATTTGACCGGTGAAATTCCCAAATAGTAACTGGATATGGTGGCCTGCGTCTTGGAATTCGCGCAGTTTTTTTATAACTACCATGTGCCCAATGTGGAGGTCTGCGCCCGATGGGTCTATCCCTAACTTAACTTTTAGTTGTTTTCCGGAGGCTAGTTTTTCTTCGAGTTCTTTGCGAACAATTACATCAACTACACTTCGATTTAAGAGTGATTTATTGTCTATTTTCATTGTATTTGGTTATTGCGCTATAAAAATAGCAAATGGCTCTTTGTATGGCAATGGTATAAAAAGTTTTGCTACCCTTGACAAAAATATATCTTGTCGATAGTGTGTTCTTCCTTAAATTTTTAATTTAAGCCGATGTGGGGAGAAGTATTGTGTCAAATTGGTTTCACGGATGGCGAGACAAAGGTTTATCTTGAGTTGTTAAAAATCGGTTCACAACCTTGTAGCGTTGTCGCTAAACGGCTTAAAGTCAACCGTAGTAGTGTGTATTCAACTTTAAAATCCTTAATGAAAAAAGGGGTGGTTAGTTGCGTTGACAAGGATGGTGTGAAACTATTCTCGTCCTGTGATCCAAATTCTCTTGTTGGATATGTAGATAGACGATGTAGGGCATTTAATTATTATCGCGAGAGAGTTTTGGGTTTTGTTTCCGATATGCGCAAGGTGTCTGATCTGGATGTTGATATAAGTAATCCAAAAATTCGTTATTATGATGGAAAGGAGGGCGTAAAAACCGTTATGTATGACGCTTTGCTTTGTAGCGATATTCGCTATTCATTTTTACCGATGCATAAGTGGTTAAAATTCGGGTACGAAAGCTTCCTGTTGGATTACAGGGAGCGCAGAATTACTAAGTTAGGAAAAAAATTAAAGGCAATAACTACAGATGCCCCCGATGTGCGGGCTTTTTTTGAAGTTAATTATGATAAAAATTCAGATTTGACTGAGATTTTATATTTGCGAGATCCAATTTTCAAAGATATGTTTGAAAATCAAATTAATATTTATACAGGGAAAGTGGCTATTTTGCATCTTGAGCCTGGAGAGGAATATGGGGTGATTATTGAGGATGAGACGATTTTTAGGATGCATAAAATGATTTTTGATGTATGCTACAAGAGCTTAATTCTTAGAAATGCGGATAGACAAATATTTGGCGTTGAAGTATGAAAATTTATCACGATCACAGTGTGAGAAGCTGATTAATGATGCTTGTGTTTTCGTTAATGGCAAACAAGCTAAAAAAAGTTTGGAAGTTAGAGAGACTGATAAAATTGAGATTAGGGAAAATGAAGTTCTTGACGTGGTTGGTGGTGATTTTGATGTGCCGATTTTGTATGAGGATGCGGATTTGTTGGTTGTGGATAAACCGGCTGGGCTTGTTGTTCATGGAAATAGCGAAAAAGACTTTTCGCTTGTGAAGGTTTTGTGGGATAAAATTAAGGTTTCTGAGTTTGATGATAAAATTAGGCCGGGAATTGTACATAGACTTGATAAAGATACATCCGGATTGCTTGTTGTGGCCAAAACCCGTGGAGCTTTTGAATTTTTGGTGGATCAATTTAGAAATCGCGAGGTTCATAAAGAATATTTTGCTCTTGTTCTTGGCGGATTTGCAAAAACTAAGGGGATTATTGATGCTCCTGTTGTTCGGGCTGTGAAAAATCGCAAAAAAATGGCTGTGAGTGCGGGGATAGATTCAAAGAATGCCAGGACAAATTATGAGGTTTTGGGTGAGTATAATTATAAGGGGGAGGTTTATTCTTGGCTAAATGTGGTGATTGAGACAGGGCGTACTCACCAAATTCGTGTACACATGGCTGCTATATCACATCCGGTTGTTGGAGATGATAGCTATGGTAATAAAAGGATAAATAAGATGTGGAAGAAGTCTTTAGGTCTAAGTAGGCAATTTTTGCATGCACATAAATTACGATTTTTGTTGCCAAGTACAAAAAAATCGCTAGAACTTAATAGCGATTTAAGTGTTGATTTGAATAAAGTTTTGAAAGCTATTTCTGCTTAATGTCTGTTATTTCTAAGACTGTTAGTTCTTGTCTGTGTCCTTGTGTTTTTTGGTATCTCTTTTTTGCTTTCATTTTGAAGACAACAATTTTTTCACCTCTCTTGTGCTCAAGGATTTTTGCGGTTACTTCTGCACCAACTGTTGGTGTGCCGACTTCAACTTTTCCGTTGTCATCGATTAAAAGAACTTGATCAATTTTGATACTTGATCCCTCTTTTCCCTCCATTCTATTTACTTCTATTTTTGCCCCCTTCTCTACTTTATATTGGGCACCTGCTGTTTCTATAATTGCGAACATAGTGTTTTGTTTAAATGCTGTACAAATTTAGGTGATAAATGGCTTTTGGTCAAGCTAATTTTTGGCCAATATCCAGTTTTTTAATTCCTTAATCCCCTGCTCAATTGATTCTTCGATGATTGTTTGTTCTTTATTGGAGAATTTTCCCAGAACAAAGCTACTTAAATCCATGAGGTTTGGGGCGTATTCTCCCCGGCTTTCAATGCCGATTCTAATTCTAGTGAAATTTTTTCCGATGGCCTCGATTATTGAGCGCATTCCGTTGTGTGTTCCAGCTGATCCACTTTTTCTTGTGCGTATTTTTCCAAGGGGTAGATCTATATCATCGTAGACAACCACCATATTTTGAGGTTTTTCTTTATAGAATTGGAGAATTTTTTGAACTGCTTCTCCCGAGTTATTCATATAGGTTGTTGGTAAAACAAAAAGTAGCTCTTTACCTTTGAATTTACTTTTTGCCAGGTATGCATTGAGTCTTTTGCTTTCGGTGAAGGAAATTTCATCTTTTTTTTGGTCGGTGAATCTTTGAATGAGACGAAATCCCACATTGTGTCTTGTGTTTTCGTACTTTTCTCCGATATTTCCAAGTCCAATTATAATTTTCATGATCTGAATGGTATTGATTTGGAGCTTATTCTAACACAATCTCCTAATTTTGCACCTCTTTTTTTCAATTCTTTTTGTAAACCGGTTTTTTCAAATTGACGATATACTCTTTCCAATCCCTCAGTATTGTTTAGATTGGTCATAATAATCATTTGTTCTAACCGCTTTCCGCTGACATAGAAACTTTTCTTGGTCGCTGTTTCTTTTATTTGATCTATAACATAGCGATTTCTGTCTAAATGTGGTTCGTGGATTTCGATATCTTCTTGTTCCGGCTCTTGATCTTTCTTTGTTTGCTCTGCTTTTTTGATTTTTTGCAGTTGCTTTGTGATATCGAACATTAAGGGCTTAAGGCCTTCGTGGGTTAATGCCGAAATTGTGTGATCTGCTTTAAGAGTTTTTTTGAGTTTCTTTATTTCTTTCTCTTCAAGAAGGTCGATTTTATTGATTACTATTATTTCTTGTTTCTTACCTAGGTCTTTGTCGAACTTTTTAAGTTCTTTGATTATTGTTTTATATGATTCCTTAGGGTTTTGATGCGATGCATCTACGAGGTGTACTAGAAGTGCTGTTCTGGAAATGTGTTTTAAGAATTGGTGTCCCAGTCCTTTTCCTTCGCTTGCTCCTTCAATCAATCCGGGAATGTCTGCGACTACAAAGGAATCATTTGCACTGCCTCCAAATTTACTCATATTTACTACGCCGAGGTTTGGGGTGAGGGTGGTAAAATGGTATGCGGCAATTTTTGGTCGGGCATTGCTAATAACCGAGATTAGCGTGGATTTTCCAGCTGATGGTAGACCAATTATACCTACATCTGCTACCATTTTTAGTTCGAGTGTTAGTTCTGTTGTTTCTCCGGGTTCGCCTGTTTCTGCAAATCTTGGTGCCTGATGAGTGGAGGTTTTGAATCTGGAGTTTCCTAGCCCCCCTTTTCCCCCTTTTGCTACTGTTACCTGGTCGGCAATATGGTTTAAATCGGCTATCATTTGTGATTTATCTGCGTTGTATACAATGGTTCCCAATGGGACTTCAATTATTAGATGTGAGGCGTTTGCTCCGTGCATGTTTTTTCCCAGTCCGTGCCCTCCTCTTTCGGCTTTAAAAATCCTTTTATGTGCCATGTGGCTAAGGGTGTTGAGGTGTGTATTTACTTTTATTATGATGTCCCCGCCGTTTCCGGCATCGCCACCGTCCGGTCCGCCTTTTGGTACAAATTTTTCGCGGCGAAAGCTCATACATCCGTCGCCTCCGGCGCCGCCTACTACCTTTATTTTGTGTTCATCTAGAAACATTTTTTGCGGGTTGACAATATTTAGTGGCTGTATTGTACATACTTTTGTGATTTTTTGAAATATTTTTTCTTTCAAAGTTGTGGCTTTTTTGATAGATTCTTTTTGTCTGCATTGCCCGGATGGCGGAATTGGTAGACGCGCGGGATTCAAAATCCCGTTCTCGCAAGGGAGTGAGGGTTCGATTCCCTCTCCGGGCACCATTTTAACAATCGACTTATGAAAATCGGAAAGTCTCTCGAGGTTTCTTTAAAGCCTAGTAAGTCCTTTTTTACGATTGTAGTGATTGCGTTTGGGGTTGTGATGTTTTGGAGGGGGGTTTGGAATTTGCTGGATTTGTATTTGTTTCCTGGGAGTCCTATTTTGAGTGATATTGCTAGTATCGCTTTGGGCCTTTTTGTTATTTATTTGCCGGATAAGTCCTTTAAGGATCTGATTTAATGACTGAAATTTTCGATTCATTGTTGGAGATTACTCGTGGGCTTGGACATTTTGGAGTTTTTTTGTTGATGGCCATTGAGAGTAGTTTTATACCTTTTCCTTCCGAAGTAGTAGTGTTGCCAGCGGCTTATTTGGCCTCGAATGGTGAAATGAGTGTGTGGTTAATTGTTTTAGCTGGTGTTTTGGGAAGTTTGACCGGTGCAAGTCTGAATTATGTATTAGCGCGGTATTTGGGTAGAAGTGTGGTTTATGGTTTAGCGAAGAAAAATTTTATGAAGTATTTGCTAGTTACTCATCGTAAGCTTGAGCATGCAGAAGAGTTCTTTTTGAAGTATGGTCGAATTTCCACTTTTTTAGGGAGGCTGCTTCCAGCTATTCGTCAGTTAATTTCTATTCCGGCAGGTTTCTCAAAGATGCCTTTTTGGTCTTTTATCCTGTTTACTGCTTTGGGATCGGGTTTGTGGGTGATTGTTCTGACTTTTCTTGGGTATTATTTTGGGGCGAATCAGGATTTGCTTGCCGAGCATTATCGTAGTCTGAAGTTTATTTTTGGAGGCTTTGTGGTCCTTGTTGTTGCGGTTTTTCTTGGGCTAAGGTATCTTCGTAGGGATAAGTAGATCCTATGAATTTGCCGTATTCTTCTGTTTTCTTCATTTCTGAAATTATTTGGGACTTTTTTTGGAGATATTCTTCTTTTGTGTATTGAATATTGAAGATGTGGAATTGTTTGTGCTGAAGGTTTACGCAGAAGAGGCAATCCTGACACTGAAAGCACTGCTCGCAGTATTCAAGGTTCGCACTTTCCCAGCAGTTGTAGCAAAAATTGGAATTATGTAGAAAATAGGAGGAAACACATTCGTAATTCCATTTTGAAAAATCTCCAATGACGACATCACAACAATCTTCACAATTAATTAACTTGTCAGAATACAAACTGTCCTTTGATTTTTCGGAATCGAAGCAGTAGTGGCAGTTTTGACAATTGTATAAATGATCTCCCTCACAGTTTTCACAGGAGTCTTGGATGCTTTGCTGGTGTGGTTGTGTTTTTTTAAATTCTTGGAATTTCTCGATTATTTTTTCAGGGGACTCCATAGCATTTTTGACAATTTTTTCGTATTCTTCCGGTGAGTATCTTTTATTGAGTATGTGATATTTCTTTTGCCTTAGGTTCATGCAGGCAAAACAATTTTGACATCCTTTGAGGTTTTCGCAGAAATCACAGTCACTGCAGTTCAAACACTCTCTTGAATGGTTGCAGTTATAGCTTTTTTTGCAGTTTGTACATCCATAACAGAGTTGGCATCTTTCCATGATGTTACAATCTATGCAGGAATCGCAGAAAAATAACCTTTTGCCGTAAAGACAATTCTCGGATTGATAGCAATCTGTTACTAAATAGCAATTTTTCGATTCTCCTATATAGTTTGAATATTCGCAATTTTCGCAGGATACCTGACCAAGTGCCAAGCGTGGTTGAGAATCTCTCAGTTTTTCAAATTTTTCAAGATATAACATGAAAATCGATTATATGGCCTGCCAAAAACATTCATGACAGAAAACTTTGTATGGGCTATCTTCTTTGTATGTACTTAGGATGTTTTTCCCACATGAGTCACAGCTTCTTTTATAAAGGCGATCTTCATTGCGGAGCGAGAGTCTGCGTGTTTGTCTACATAAGGGGCAATTTTCTGGAGTCGGAAGATTTTTTTTTGTATAAAATTCCTTTTCAAATTCCAGAATTTTAAAAGCCCTTTCGCATAATTTACATATTTTTTGATTGCTCATAGCCATAAGTTAGTATAGCTAAATATTAAATGCTGATCTTTATATTACAAATTTTGTCTGTTTTTTTTGAAAAGTTGTTTACTGATGCGAAAAAAACGATGATTTATTTTTCTATTTTACGAAGTTTTGTGAATTTTGCAGCTTCCCAAAAGTGGTCGTAAAGACCGGAGTGGAGTTTTGTAAGCATGGAACTTTTGATGACTGCTCCCCTAACTTTGTTGTTTTCGTCTTTAATCCAGAGGGCTGTGGTGTTTGCTTCAGGTAGTATTATTACGAAATAATCTGAAAGTTTTTGGTTGTAGATTATTTTTGTTTTGCGCATTTCTTTTTCGTCATTGTCTATGATGTTCCAGCTTAATTTTCCTGGATTCGCGAAAACCGGGAAACAGCCGCGTCCTTTTTTCATTCTGCGTTGAACAAATTGTTGATCTGTATCTATTCCCATCTTTTCAATGCCCATCTCAAAATTGCCGTATGAAAGTATTTTGTCCCAATTTAAATAGCTTAGGTCTACAAATTTTTCACCGATTTCTTCTTCGCTGAATGTTTCTATGCTTTGGTTTTCTTCACTGTTTTCCATTATTTTTAAGAATGGTTTTATTTCACGGAGCCGTTCAGCGTTTTTATAAAATTCCCGTCCTTGGCTCATCAGCCCATCTATGTATCCATTAAGTTTCGCTGCTGTGAGTCGTTTTTGTCGATTACCTTCTGCATTTATTAGTTTTTCATCTATTAGTTTTTCTGTAATGCGATATCCCCTATCTTTCGGGATTGCTGTGCGCTTGCTGAGATCGTATATGGTGGAATTTGGGTTTTTTAAAATGTTGAGATAGAAAGCGATTTCATCTTCACTTAGTCCCGAATTGCCTAATATTTGCTTGAGTTTTCGATTTAAGTCCATATAGAATGGTTTTAGTTTGCAACTTTAATATTTTTTCACAGTTTTGTCAAATGAGTCTAGCAAAATATTTGATTGTACATTATCACGAATTGGGGCTTAAGGGGAATAACAAGGATTTTTTTGTAAAGAAGTTGGTGAAAACTTTACGAGATCGTTTAAACTCTGAATTTTCTTTGACTCATAGTGTTAAGCATAGTATTGGCCGGATATATATTCCGCTTGAGGAAGGCGTGGATGAGGAGGCTTATGCGCGGGTTGTTGGTAGAATTTTTGGAATTAGGTATTTTGGATTTTATTTTGCCGGAGATCTTGATGTTGAGAAGTTGGGAGCGCAGATTTTTGAGAATTTGCCGGATTTGGATGCAGTTGCAACTTTTCGGGTGAAGTGTAAGCGATCTCAGCTTTATCCGCTGAATTCCAGTCAGGTAGAGCGAGAACTTGGGGCTATTTTGCTGCGGACTGGGATTGATAAAAAGGTGAAGATGGAGGCCGCTGATTTAGTTGTACAGGTGGAGATATTTAATGAAATGGCTTTTTTTAGTTTTAAGCGATACGAGGGGGCGGGGGGTTTGCCGGTTGCTAGTGGTGGACGGCTCTTGTCTCTTATCTCTACGGGGATCGATTCCCCTGTTGCTTCTTATTTGATGATGAGGCGGGGGGCGAAGGTTTATTTTGTACATTTCCATTCTTATCCTTATACTGATGAGGTTGAGGTTGAAAATGTGAAGAAGTTGGTGAAGATTCTTTGCGATTTTGGGGTCAGTGCAAAATTGTATTTAATTCCTCTTACTAAAATTCAGGAAACTATTGCTAAGACTTTGGAGATTCCGGCTAAATATCGGGTTGTTTTATATCGCAGGATGATGATTCGTTTGTCTGAGATGGTGGCGCGGAAGGTGAAGGCTAAGGGCTTGATTACCGGGGATAGTTTTGGTCAGGTGGCTTCGCAGACTACTGAAAATATGTATGCTATTCGCGAGGCGGCTAGTTTGCCCATTTACTCCCCGCTTATTGCCTTCGATAAGGAAGATGTGGTTAATGTAGCTGAAAAGATTGGGACTTTTGAGATTTCTAGGCTTCCCTGCAAGGACACTTGTGCGATGTTTAGTCCGAAGCATCCTGTTTTGGATGCCAATCCTTATGATGTGCGGGAGTTGGAGAAGTTTTTGGATATAGATGGATTGTTGGTGGAGGCTTATGAGGGGGTGGAGATATTGGATTTTTAGTATCGATCATTTGCGGTCAACCCTTAATTATGCTATAATTATAGTGTTTTATTATATAATAGTTAGTAATATGGGTGATCAATTAAATTATACACCGGGTGAGAAAGAGCCTTCTGTGTCAATGCCTCAATCTGCTGAAGATTTGGCTGTGAAGAGAGAAGAAAATAAGAAACAGGTTGAGAAAGTAGCGAAGTTACGTCAGATTTCTCATAGAGTTACGGTTTTAAATAGTAGTAGTGAAATGTCTGATGAGATGTACCAAAAGCAAGTTAGGGAAATTATATTGAGTTTGGATAGGAATATTCCTGGTGCAGGTATTGCTAAAAGGCTTGAAGAGTTAGGTGGGGGTAAGGATGAGGAGATTTTTGTTAATACTGCTTATGATTCTCCTGTGAGTGAGGCAAAAATCTTGAATACTTTGGAGGATTCAAGCCCGCTTAATGAGGATGATATTATTATTTATAAGGAATATACCCATGGATTTGGACATCCAGATGATGTTCTTCAAAATACTCATTCAGTAGCTGTTGTTGTTGTAAGGGTAGATGCTGCTGAAGTTCAGGTGGTAACGGATCTTGATGTGAATGATGTCCAGCACTAGATTGTATTGGCTAGTTTTTGATGAAAATGTTTTTTTCGCAGCTTTTTGTTGTAGCTAATGGCGAAACGGTGGGCTTCGTCGCGGGCGCGCTGGAGGAGTTGGAGAGCCTTGTTGTTTTTTTCGAGAAGGATTGAAGTTTTTGAGTTTGGTGTGAAGATTTCCTCTAATTGTTTTGCCAGGGAGATGTGGGGAATTTTTAGGCCCAGACCCTTTAGGACCTTTGTTGCGATTTGTAATTGTCCTTTGCCGCCATCGACCACAATTAGATCCGGTACACTGCTGAAAGATGCGTCAATTCTGTGTTTATTTTTGTCGTAGGCCATTGCGAGGGGGTTTTTGCTTTGTAGTTCTTTAGGGGCCTGCTTAATCTCCTCAAATCCCAGCATTAGGTAGTAATCTTTTAGCTCAGGATGGCAGCGAATGTATACTCTTTTGGAGGCGGCTTTTTGCAGGGCGTGTTTGAGAATTTTGTGACCGAGCTTTTTGCCTCTTTCTTTTGGTGAAATCCAGAGGTTGTTAAATTCGCTAACTGTTTTTGAATGGTCTGTTATTCGAATAAGTCCTACAGGTTTATCTTTTTTTAGTAGTACATAAAAATCTTTGTATGTGAGTCCTTTTGTGGCGGTATTTTTCTCTATAAATTCCCAGTGTTTTTTTAAGGCTTTTTTGAGGCTGTATGGTTTCCATTTTTCTTCGTTGGCAATTTTTTGGAGGCGGCGGATTAGCACTTCTTCCATAGATTTATAGTCGTCTGGCTTGTTGACTACTGTTTTTAGCTGAAATTTTCGGTAGTGATCTTTTTTAGGGATGCCTTTTTCGAAAACTACCATTGAGCCAACCGTGTCTGTGCCGCTGAGGTGAGAAATGTCGTAACATTCGATTCTTTTGGGTTCTTCTTTTAGCTTGAGGGTTTTTTGAAGTTCTTTGAGGGATTCTTGGCTCAGTTCGCTTTCTTCTTGCCAGCTTGGGCGGTGGCGGTCTGCGTAGATCTTGGCATTTTTGAAGCTGAGATCCAGGAGTTTGTTTTTGTCACCTTTTTGGGGAATTGTGATTTTTATTGATTTGCCTGCTTCTTGTGAGATTAGTTCTCTGAATTCTTTTTGGTTATCGAAGCCGTGTGGGATGAGGATTTCTTTGGGAAAATCCTGAGCTATTTCGTAGTATTGATGCAAAAAGGCTTCAAGGACTTCATTGTTTTCGCTGTTTTCTTCCACTTCTTTTGCTGTGAGGATGAAGTTTTCCTGGCCGAGGAGTTTGCCGTCGCGGATTTGGAAGAGATTAAAGTAGGCTTGTTGATGTGTTACCAGGTAATTGATGATGTCCTTGTCTGTGGTGTCCGGGCTTGATACCTTTTGGCGTTCAAGGATTTTTTCGATTTTCTGGAGGCGATCTCTGAGGTTTGCTGCTTTTTTGAATTGACGATTTTTGGCCAGTTTCATCATTTGAGCTTTAATATTCCCTACTATATCTTCTGCTTTGCCGTTTAGGAAATTTTCGATATGTTTGATTAGCTCGTTGTATTCCTCTTTGCTACATTTGTTTATGCAAGGGGCGCAACAGCGTTTTATGTAGTAATCCAGGCAGGGGTATTTTATGGTTTTGTGGGTGACTATTACTTTGTTTTTAGTTTCCTGAATTTCTAGATTGCAATGGCGGTATGGAAATATTTTTTTTAAGACTTTGAGTATTTCTGTAACTTTTTTTCCTGCTGTTTTTGGCCCATAGTAATTCGCCTTATCCTTTTTGACTTCTCTCACGATTTGGATGCGCGGGTAATCTTCCTTTGTTATTTTGATGTAGACATAGTTTTTGTCGTCTTTCATCAAAACATTGTATTTTGGTTGAAGCTGTTTAATGGTGTTGGTTTCCAAAATAAGGGATTCCAGTTCGCTATCTACCTCGATAAATTTGAGGTCCGCAATGTTTTCGAGGAGTTTTTTTGTGCGGGTAGAATGTTCGTAGTTCTTTTGAAAATACTGTTTCACCCGTTTTTTTAGCGATTTTGCCTTGCCTACATAAATAACAATCCCCTCTTTGTCGATCATCTTATAAATGCCCGGAGAATCGGGGAGATCGCTTAAGATTTTTTTTAATTTTTTTTCTTCGATCATGTTTTAAAGTATACTTAAATCATGTCAAATAGTGTAGAAAAAAAATATTGGGAGCGGGTTAGGAAATATCTTCCTGTTTTGCGCTTTGTGCCAGGCATAAGGATGGTGGCTGTTTGTAATAATTTGGCTTTTGGAAAGGTTAGTGAGCACAGTGATATTGATCTTTTTATCGTGGCGAAGGAGGGGCGACTTTTTGTGGTGCGAACTTTTGTTACTGCGATTCTGCATCTGCTGGGCGTGCGCAGGCATGGGGATAAGGTTGCGGGGAGATTTTGTTTGAGTTTTTTTGTAGATGATAGCGCTTTGGATTTGAGAGGGATTGCTTTGGAAAATGATGTTTATCTGAAAATTTGGATGATGACTATGAAGCCAGTGGTTGATGATGGTGTGTTTGAAAAGTTTCTTATGGTGAATGAAGTTAGGAATGATTTTACAGGAAAGGTTTTTAAGCCTTTCCGATTTTTTAGTTTTGCTTCCGGTGGGATTTCAAATAAATTGTTTGCTTTTTTTCAGTTGCGGATGATTGAGAATAAACGCAGAAAGTTAGCTGATCATAGCGGTATTGTGGCAAATATGCACATGCTAAAATTTCATAATATAGATAGGCGAAAGAAGTATCAATATTTGTGGAAGGATAAGTATGGGGACGAAGAAGTGAGTTTGGAGAAGTTTTTGACTATCCTTTGATGTCGTTCTTGTTCTTGAATTTGATACTTATGGCTGTGCCGTTAAAGCCGTATTCTTTGCGAATTTGGTTCTCCAGGTATCTTGGATAAGTGAAGTGGAGGTCTTTGGGGTTTCTGAAAAACAGGACAAATCTTGGAGGTCTGATGTCTACCTGACTGGCGTAAAAAAATTTTGGTTTACGGCTTTTTACTGATGCTGGTAGGTGTTTTTGGGTGACTTTTTGTAGATAGCTGTTTAATTGGGGTGTGGGGATTCTTTTTTCTCGTTCTTTTGTAATTTCTTTTGCCAGTTGTAGGATTTGGTTGGTATTGCGTTTGTTTTTTGCGGAGATGAAAACTACAGGCGCCCATGGTATAAAGGCCATTTTTTTCCTCAATTTCCATATTATGCGATCTCTTTCTTCTTCACCTTTTTCAAGCAGGTCTATTTTATTGATGGCGAGTATTATTCCTTTTTCTTTTTCTACTGCCATACTGGCGACATGGCAATCTTGTTGGCTTAGACCTTTTTCACCATCTATTAAGAGGACAACGACTTCAGATCTATCTATTCCCAGCAAAACACGGAGTGCGCTGAATTTTTCGATTCCTTTTTCAATTTTCCCGGGCCTGCGTAGTCCGGCCGTGTCTATGAGGTTGAATTTTTGGTCTTTGAAAATTAGTTCCGTGTCTGTGATATCTCTGGTTGTGCCTGGGATGTGTGAAACTATCACTTTTTCTGAGTTGGTTAGAGCATTAATTAGTGATGATTTTCCGGCGTTTGGTTTGCCTATTATGCAGAGGTCTATTTGGTCTTCTTGTTTTTTTGGTTTTGTGCTTTTTTTGATTTTTTGTTCTTTGAGTTTTTTCTCAATTGCGTGTTGCAGTGTGTCTATGCCGGTTTTGTGGATTGCTGAGATTTGAACCGGTTCGTCAAAGCCTAGCTCGTATATATTGTAGATATTATTCTCGATATTGGGGTGGTCGCATTTGTTGGCGACTATAATGACTTGTTTTTTGCTTTTGCGTAGGATCTCTGCTGCAGCAAAATCATTTGCCGTTAAGTCCTGAATGGTATCTATAACAAAAAGTATTACATTTGCCTCATTTATTGCTAGGGCGGCTTGGGTTTGGATATCTTCTTCGATGTTTTCTTGTTTGCCGTATTCGAGTCCCCCGGTGTCTACCAAAATACAATCGTATCCGTTTACATCGATATGATGAAATATCCTATCTCTGGTTGTACCTGCTTCTTTTGCGGTTATTGCCAGTTTTTTGCCAATGAGCCTGTTGAATAGTGTCGATTTTCCTACATTTGGTCGCCCTACAATGGCGATCGTCGGCGCGGAGTCCATTTAGATAAATTAATTGCTTTGCGATTATATTCTTGTGCTTCCTTTTTGGCAAGGGCATGTGCTATAATGTGCTGGAATTAAATTTTGATAAATGCGCAATAGAGTTTTAAAAGGTTTTCTTGTTTTGGGGCTGGTGTCCACGATGTTTTTTGGTGGGACGCTAAGTGTGTTTGCTGCTGAGGGTGATCAACAAAGTCCGCAGACTATTTTGCCTATTGGTGATAAGGATGGTAATCGCTATTCTGTTGCTGAGTGTGAGGAGAAATTGATGGTGAATATTTTTAATGCTGGTGGAGAGTCGGCCCCGGCGTTTGAAGAGGACAGAAGCTTGTATTTGTACTGTGCTCTTGTGACTGGGCAAATCAAATTTTGGATGGTCCCCTATTATATCAGTTATATTTTAGAATTTTTGATTGGGATATCCGGTTTGCTTTGTGTTTTGGCCATTGTTATTGGTGGTTTTTTCTATCTTTTCTCTGGGATTTCCGAGGACAAAGAGACCGGCAAAAAGGCTATTTTGTATGGATTGATTGGGATGATTCTTACTTTAACGGCTTGGGCTTTGGTGAATATTATTATTGGAGTTCTTTCTTCTTAGGCTTTTTGAAATTTTTCCCATTTATCTTCCAAAAAGTTGATTAGGTTTTTTTGAAAGGTTTCTGTGTCAAACTCTTTGGCGTGTTCTATGATTTCTTGTTTGCTGAATTTTTGTTTATTGTCTAAATATTCTTGGACTGCTTTTTTTAGATTGTTTGAGTTTTGTTCAGTGAAAAAGATTCCAGTTTTGTTTTCGATTATGGTATCGAGTGCTCCACCTTCTTTATAGGCTATGACAGGTTTTCCGGAGGCCATAGCTTCCAGAGGAATGATTCCAAAATCTTCTACTTGCGGAAAAATTAGGGCTTCACATTCACTATATAATTCTTGAAGTTTTTCGTCCGACACATAACCTAAGAAATCGATATTGTCGTTTGCCATTGCTTTTAAGTCTTCTTCCATTATGCCTGTGCCGGCAATTTTTATGGGAAGTTTTAATTCGTTGAAGGCTTTTACTATCAGGTCAAATTTTTTGTATGGAATTAGTCTACCTACTGCTAGGAAATATCCTTTTGATTTTTTATCTGTCTCAAAATTCTTCATTTCCACCATGGGATGAATGACTTTTGAATTTTTACCGTAATATTTTCCTATTCTCTTTTTCGTGAGTGATGAATTGGCAATGTAGTGGTCTACCCTATCGGCAGAAAGTCTGTCCCAGAGACGGATTTTGTGGAGGTGGCGTTTTGCGAAAAATTTAATTATTGGATTCATCTTGTATTCGCGGATGTAGCTGTGCCAGTTGTCCCAGGCGTAGCGCATAGGGCTATGGCAGTAGCAGACATGCATTGTGTTTGGTTTTGTAATAATTCCTTTTGCACATGAGTGTGAACTGCTTATGACAATGTCGAACTCGCTGAGGTCAAATAATTCGTAGGCGTAAGGCATCATCCCTAGGTATAGTTGATGTTTTTTTTTGGCAAAAGGCATTTTTTGAATGAAGGATGTGTTGATGCCCGCATTTTCGAATCCTTTTAGAGTTTGGGGATTGTAGATTGATGTGAATATTGGGGCTTTGGGAAACATTTCGTGCAGGACAAGATTAACTTTTTCTGCTCCGCCTGGTGTTGTCATCCAATCAAAAACAAGAGCTATTTTTGCTTCTTTGATATTCATGTTTTTATACTATGTTGTTTTGCCCTTTACTTCAATAGAGAGTTGTAGGAGTTTTTTAGCTTAAGGGCGTCTTGTGCTTTTGCTTTGAGAATTTTTATAACATTGTTGTCCGGGTCTCTTTTTAGCAGTCTCTCGCAGGTTTTTTCCACTTCTTTGTATTTCCTGTCTTTATACATTTGATCAATGTATTCCAGGGCAATTTCTTCGTTCTCGCTTGTGATTGTTGCTTTTTGTTTTTTGGAGATGTCTGTTGTTAGAGTTAGCTTGCCGATGCGGCTTTTAAGTAATATTTGGATGTAAATAAAACCTAGT